>Ga0154004_1000317_pt1 | contig 13205 bp, 10 predicted proteins | sample TSFL088MetaG_FD_104727 | JGI IMG/M metagenome (GOLD analysis project Ga0154004, IMG submission 104727) | Attine ant fungus gardens microbial communities from Florida, USA - TSFL088 MetaG | ecosystem: Host-associated > Fungi > Mycelium > Unclassified | place: USA: Florida, Lake Talquin State... | reverse complement strand
TGTATGTCTGAGGATAAACCTCAGACTTAACAACATCTTTTGCTGCTTGTCTAACTTTGCTTTTTTGAGCACTTTGATTATCAAATCAACCAATCACAAATCAGTAAGTGGCCATTTGTGATACTCTATCCCCACCTCAAGTATAATTCCTGGTATATCATTTTCTTATTTTATTTTGATTTTTATTCATTTACTAATCCATTTATGCTCATAGGATGTTTATCTCAGCCCTTCTATTCATTTTCTCTTGTATGATGGGTTGTTGACCCTCCATGGACATGTCTCCACTTGTGACCATCCATATGTGTTTTTCTATTTTGTTTTTTCTTTCTTGACAATGTTGCTCACTAACTATATTCTTCTGATGTTTTTCTTGCTACAAACATTGGGGTACTTTTCAGCACCCTGTCTTTTGTAAGTCACCTTTGGTTTTTTTTTTGGTTCACTAATACCTATATTTCAATAGATTTTTTGTTCTTATTTTCTATTTTTTCCCCTTTGGTATCTGTTAGAAGAGGCCTCTCTAACAGCTATCAAAGAAAACTTTGTAATATAATAGTCTTTGTATTTATTTTATTACAAACAACTTGTTTTATAAAAATTCTTGATCCAAAAATAAGGAGAATCTCTATCAGTTTGATTTAAGATCATGTGACCTGTTGTCACAACTGACTGAATACTTTGTAATAAGAATATCCATCTTACTTTTTCCAAGTTCACTTAGAACCTACTCTTCTACCTATGCCTAAAATCACAAAAAAGACAAACTTTACACATTCTAATGTCTTATATCCAATGAGATCTCAAATTATATTACCAGACAGTATTCAAAAAGATGTTTTAACTTCTTCTTTCCAAAAATCAGTATATAATCCTATATTAATTAAAGAAAAAAGTAATGTTGTAGGTTCAAACTTCATAATACCATTTATCTATACCCTAACTCCAAAGTATTAGTTTTACAGTTGGTGTACTGAAGGAGACCAACTGTATATTTGCTCTTATAGCCAAAATCTTTGTATAGAATATCTTAACTATGTTCCTACCAATATTAAACTTGGTGATTTTACCTGTCCTTATTGCTGGTTAACAAATCTAGCAACTCAATATCAACTATATCATGTATGCTTGAAATCCTTCAATTTTCTCCTTTTAATAATATAAAATAGCCTTTTTCTTTTCTTTAGCAGTTTTTTATGGTCTCAAATACCAGTCCTACAAAAGCACAACTTCCTCTTATATTAATGGATAATCTTTGTATCTTGGTTTTCCGACTTTCTGGCTTTGATCTAACATTATATATATTTTGTCTTGTCTATAGTCATATCAAGTCTTATTTTCCTGAAGGATCTTCAGCAAATAGCATTAGCTTAATTGAAGTAAAACTAAATCTTGGTAATAAGGTTTTTAAAGCCCAAATGAAAGAACTTTCCCAACAACTTTCACAGTGTGTTTTTTTTAAATACTTTATAATAATTTATTACTTTTATATATACCTATACAACCCCAGAAGGAGAGTTCTGGATTCAACCACCAAATATATGCTTACTCCAATCTCAGGATGTAAGTACATAAAATTTATTCAAAACAATTTTTTAACTTAATTATCTTCTTTAGTTTTTTCCCTATATCTTTCCATTTTTTGTTATAGAGCACCTGAAGAGAGATAACCAATTATCTCTCTTTTTTGTTTGTTGTAGTGGTCCTTTTCAGAAAATCAACTCACTCCAACAAATATATCAATTTACCAACTTGTAAGTTTTTTTCAACATAGAGAAGTCAAAGCTAATTACTATTAATTAGTCATTTCTGGTTAACAATGGCTTTTGTTATCAAAGAATTTCATTCAATAACATGTCACTCATTTTTGATGAACTTTATCTGAAATATTTTTGTTCTTTAAAATTCTGTTGTTTTTCCAAGTCTTTTTTTAGCTGATCCTGATCTTGGGGCTGGAATAGAGTTTCTTATGATTATTCAACATGGAAAAAAGGGTATTTGCTTCTTAAAATGGTCTAATTGTTTATATAAACTACTTGGTAATTTTTATACTTATTCATGTGAATTTTGCCATGTTTTAGATGGATAAAAATTGGTAGAAGGGAAAAAAGAAAAAGGCTATCATCTAGGTGTGTTATTAGACCTATATTTATTGTTATATTAACTGACTATTCTAAAGAATTGTCACTGATTACTCAAATTTGCAATAATCCCACTTGTGGAGAGAAAAAAATATTTTATTCTCCATCTTATTCATTTATTGTCACAAATGATTATTCAGGACAAGATAAAGGACTAGAAAAGAGAATAGAACTATGGACTGGATACTATGTTGATGAAAATAGTTTGCCTTTAAATTTTCAACTATTTTAACTTTGATTTTCTTGATATATATATTAAATTAACCACAGTATTTATTAAACTAGACCCTTTCTCTTTCTTAAGTTCTATCTAGTAGAAGGTGGTGGTAGAACTTGAATTTCAACTACCACTTTAGGTAGTTTAGTATAATAAGGTACTTGTTCATCTTTTGAAACAACTGTTATTATCTTATCATGTTTCTACTTTTCAAGACTCTTTTCAAGACTCTTTTCAAAGGTTACCTTTTGAGATCTTTTCTTTATAGGTTTTGGCTTAGAAAGTAAAGGTTGAGTAGATACAATAACCTTTATTTGCTTTTTCTAATTAAAAATAAGTACAAAATACAGATATTTTAGAATTGATATACTTACCTCCAACTCAACTTCTGGTTGAATTTTCTACTTCTATAGATCTTGTATATCTGTAAAAGAACTTCTCTGACCTTTCATAGAATAGTTGACTGGTATTGTAAGAGTTGGATGTTTGTTAAAAGTAAGAGAATGTAAAGAAGAGTTAATAGATAGTGATGATGGAAAAGAAGTTGTAAGATCTACAATATTTTCTTCTTTTTTCTTGGGAAAAAAGAGGGCTGGAGAGATATAGGTATAAGAAAAATGAACATATTCATTAGTTTTGGTGAATACTGAGTTGATTTTCCATGTTTGGTACTCTAGTTGCATTTTCTTCAAGTCTCTCTAATATAAAATTTCAGGTATAAATAAAGGATCTCTGGTTGAGAATGAAATTCCTAGCTTCTCTTGACACTCCTTGATATATTGTCTAAAAAAGCAGCTTTGAGCTCTTCTTCCTTCACAAAGTCTATAGATAACATTGTATTGAAAATAACCAGAAGGTAACAAGGGAGAGATGCTAAAAAGATATGTTAAAGAATGGAGATTAGAAACTCAGACAGCTCTTCTATGGTTTTGCATTCTATCATATGTTGTTACTTCAGTAATACTTCTATCTTGATAGTGTACTATAAAGTGATTTTGGGTTTTATTTATAAGTCCAAAACCTATAAAATCATAGATGAGTTTTGATTTCTTGACCTGGTCTGATCCTAAAGGCTCTAAATGTTAAGAAATATTCCAGTTCAAAGGAATTCCATCATCACTAACTGATAGCTTAACAACAAAAATAAGTAGTAGATTTAACACTAGAGAATTAATACCATTCAGAATCCTAGAGCATAGAAGAGAATTGTTGTATTGTCTCCAGCAAGTTATATTGAAAAGCTTTGTTTCAGTTTTTATTCCAACCCAGTATTTGAACTAGTCTTTAAAGTTACTATTGAAATATAAATGGTTGTCAGAAGAAGCAAATATATTAGTAACAATAAAAGGCATTCTTGTCAGCTCCATATGCTTTCTTCTAGTTCTGTTGTCACCAGTATAATATCAAATATTGAGTATCATAGAAACAAAGAATATAGACAAGACTGTTGAGCTATTGATCTGTTTTTGCTTTGTTTCCTTAGTAATTTCTTTCCATAACCAGTTCTATGAAAAAACATCAATAATCTTTATTAATAAGAGAAAAATTACTCACAAATAAATAATGACTGAAAGCCAAATTTATTCTCTATGATTTGATAAGCACATAAATTAGACTATAGAGTATTATGTTCTTGAGAAAACCAAGCAGAGTCATGATCTTTTATAAAATAGTACTGAAAGTGTTCAAAGACTTTAAATAGAGCAGAATTATCTTGAAGTGTGTCTATAACTTTCTGGAACTCTGAAAATGATCCACAGACAGAGATATAAAGTAACTGAAGAGATGTGTCAAGCTAATATGAATTTTGCTCCCATAGATAATATGGTTCTCCAAATGTGTTCTTTATAATTAAATATACTTTAGACTTCTTTTGTGGAGAACTAGGGCCCTTAGGAATTAATTTCTGTGCAGAGTCAGGACCATGACCATCATTAATGAATTTATTTCTTCAAGTCTGGGGCTTGAAAGATCTTGATTTATGACTAGGCTTAGTTGGAATAGAAAGTAATATTGAAATATTTGATCTCTCTTGTTTCCATTGGTTTGTCTTGCCATAGTGAGTTGGAATACCTACTATAAGATATATATAGTGACTTAGTCTGAGATGACTTAATCATACTCCAAGTCCAAGTTGACAAAGAGAACTTAATTGAGTTCTTATTCAATTCTGTATACTACTTATACATTTACTACATGGTCTGTGCACTACTTTTCCCATACTCATCATATGACTCTCTCATGTGATGTCACCTGAATTTATGATGCATTACCCATGATATGTCATGTGATACTTTCTTGCACTCCTTCTTGTATAATAAGTTTAGAAAAGAAAAGAAAAATAAAATAATGACTTAGCCATTTTGCCAAGTTATGACACCACCCTCCTTTCAAGAATTCTTGTCCCAAGTATTTTTACAACTCATGGTAAGGGTCATAGATATTCCCCATTTCATCATCCTCTTTATTCTACTCCCTAAGTCCAGATTCTTCTTGGCCAATTTCTTCTTCTTCTTTCTTGATTGTCTTTATCATTCCTTGTCCTCTAATTGGTCCTCTCTTCTAGTGTCTCCAATTCCTTTTTAACCTTGCCCAGTATTTTTTATCATACCTCTTGTCTGTCCATCCATATAACTTTCTTACTGTAAATCTTCCTAGTAATTCCCCTCTCCTAAATATTCCTTTTTCTCTCTTTTGTTTTCTTATATTTTCCATATCTTGCTGATATTCCTTCTCAAATTCCTTAATTGCCTTCTTGGCATTCTCCAAATTCTCCTTTTCTTTCCAAGTATCAGATTCCACTATGAATCCCTTCTATCATACAAGATACTTGTCTTTTCCTCTCATTTATTGCTTGTTTAGAATCTTCTTGACTTCCCACTCCTCTTTCTCTTCTATTATAACTAAAGCTGGTTACTCCCTTCTCTGACCTTCCACTTGCTCTACATATTTATATATCCTGCTAACATTTACTACTGGATGTATTTTTATTGTACTAGGTAATTTCTTTATTTTGTAAGGATCTACAAACCTCTCTATTAACCTCTCTGTCCTTCTTCTGATCATTTGATATTTCAAATCCTTGGTACTGAGCATTATCAAGTCTTCTACTTTATACTCATCAACTTCTGCTCTCTTTTTATTAGTATACTTCTTTATCTCTTTCTGTGTCTTTCCTAGTACTGCTTTTGCCTCTTTTTGGATTTCTCTCATCTTTGTCATAAACTTCTCTGCTCCTTCATACCTCCTCTTTTTCCTCATCTCAAACTCCATTCTAGGATCCTGCCTATAGTTTGCTTTAAAGGGTGATGTTTTCATACTCAAGTATACTTTGTTATTATATGCAAACTCTGCCGTTTCTAACCAATCTGACCACTGCTCTTGTCTGTGATCTATAAATATTCTTAGATATTGTTCAAGCTCTTGATTGACCCTCTCTGTCTGCCCATCTGTTTGAGGGTAGAATGTTATTGATATCTTGCTTTTAATCCTCAATATCCTATTCAACTCCCTTATTAATCCTATTGTAAAATATGGTTCTCTATCTAATATGATACTTTCAGGTAGACTATGTAACTTCTACATGTTATCTCTAAATAGTCTAGCTAAACCTTCTACTGATGTCTTCTCTGTAGTTGGAATAAAGTACACCATCTTTGTCAATTAATCTACTATTACTAAAATAGAGTCATAACCCTAAGCTAATGGCAATTTTGTAATAAAATTTGCTAAAATATATATCCAAGGCCTTTCTGGGATTGAGCTGGGCATTAGCTTGCCTGCTGGCTGTTCTGTGTGGTTTTTGTTCCTCTAGCAGGAATCATACTCTTCTATATATCACTTTACTTCCTTTGTCACCCCTGGTCACCAGAAGTTTATAGTAACCAATTCTACTATTTTCTACTGCCCTTTATGTCCTTCTACTGGCATATCATGATATAGCCTGATAATTTCTGCTCTCAATATATCATCTTTAGGCATATATACATTTCCTTCTTTATACATTATGTCATTTACTTCTCTTCACTTTTCATTTTGTAACATCTTTACTCCAGTCTGCTTCATTCCCTCAACTGCCTTGACTATCTTATCATCTTTTACTTTTAACTGCCTTACTTTTTCCAATAAGTCTACTCCTTCTATGATAACCTCTACTTTCTCTGTTCTTCTAACTTCTAGCCATTCTGGCTTTACTAACGTCTCATTCTTATTGTCTCTTTCTACTCCTACCTCCTAATCTGGCCTTCTGCTCAAACTATCTGCCTTCTCCATTTTACTCCCAGGAATATGTTTTAGTGTAAAGTCAAATCTTAATAGGTAGAGTATCTATTGTACTTGTCTTCTATTCAACTTTTGTGCCTTCATGAAGTATTCCAAGTTCTTATGGTCAGTTTATATTTCAAACTTAGTCATTGTCCTTTCTAAAAAGTACCTCTATATCTCCAAGCATCTAACTACAGCTAATATTTTCTTGTTGTGTATTTCATAGTTACGCTCTATATCACTTAACAACTTAGAAATAAAAGCCACAGGTCTCCACAGTTTGTTAGTATATCTCATTGACAGTACTCCACCTATTGCATAGTTTGAAGTATCCACCTCCACTCCAAACTCTTTATCTAAGTCTGGAGCTACTAGCACTGGTTTTATAGTAAAAATCCCTTTAAGCTTATCAAATGCTCATTTTTGCTCTTCCTCCTATTGCCATTTTACATTCTTTCTAGTCAGTAAGTTCATTGGTCTTGCTATTCTTGCAAAATCTTTTACAAATCTTCTATAGTAATTGGCAGGTCCTAAGAATTTTCTAACTTCTCTGACATTCTTTGGTATTGGTCAACTTAGCACTCTATCCACCTTTTCTTTTTCCATTTCTATTCCACTAGGTCCTATGATAATCCCTAAGAATCCAATTTTCCACACTTTCTATACACACTTCTCTGGCTTTATATATAGATCATTCTCTTCTAATCTTCTCAATATTTCATCCACAATTTCATTATGTCCTTCCTCTGTTTCTGTTCTGACCAACATATTATCTACAAATACAGTGACCTTTCCTTTATTGATCAGGTCTCTTAGAATTTCATTCATTATTACTTGGAATGTAACTGGTGGATTTGTCATTCTGAAAAATATTACTGTTGGCTCAAAGGATCCCATATATGTTGTAAATGCTTCCTTTCACTCATCCCCTTCCTTGATCCTTATGTTATTGAAACCCCACCATAAGTCTATTTTTGTGAATACTTTCTTATTTCCCATATTGTCTATTAAATCTGTAATTAATGGAAGTGGGTAGTTGTTTTTCACTATTTGGTTGTTTAGACTTTGGTAGTCCATTACCATCCTCTTGCTTCTATCCTTCTTGTCTACAAAGAAAACTGGTAATGTCTGAGGGGATTTTAAGGGTCTAATATACCTCTTTCTCAACTAATCACCCACAAAGTTCTGAACTTCTTCCCTCTTATCTTTGGACAAAAAGTAAATTCTTCCCTTTTGTGGTTTAAACATCTCTTTGAGATCTATGGTATGATCCCAAATTTTCCTTGTTGGTATTCTTTCTGACTCTACCTTCCCAAATACTTTCTTCTACTTCAGAAATCTTCTTGGAACTATTTCCTTGATTTTCCTGTAGTTTGCCTCAATCTCCTTTTCTTTTCCCCAATCCTCTTTGTTATCTACTGCCCATCTTACAATTTTCTCCTTCTCTAGGGTAGCTACTCTTTTTTTTTCTTTATTTTCCTGTCCTCTTTCTTTTTTGTATTTCTTTTACATAGCAGTGGACATCTGGTTATCTTAACTTCCCTTGTTTCCCAATTAATCTCTAGATTATACACCTATAACTATAGTATCCCCAATATTATATCTGTTTTTCCTAGGTCATGTCATGACTCAGCCAAATGGCTAAGTCATTATTTATATTTATATTCTTTTTCTTTTTATTTAATTAGGAAATTAACAGATGTGTGAGAGGGAATGACTCAAAAGAGATGCATAGGGCTTTATAAATAGAAGTAAATACAGAATGTGTATAAGTAGTATACAGCAATCAAATAAGGACTCTATCGAGTTCTTCTTGTCAACTCAGACTAGAAGTGGAACTAAGTCATCTTGGCTATATTCTTATACTAGAACTCGATTTCACATCTAGAGCACTATCTACCTTGGATCTTGCTCATCTTAACTCTCATAATGTTTTTGACCCTCAATGTTAGTATATAGTTGTGAGGACTTAGAGCTCAACCAAGGTAGTTGTTCAGAAAGAACTTGATAGAGTTTCTTGTTGGATTTCTCTAGATACTTATACAAATATTAGATAGTCTGTGTGCCTACCTCCTATGATCACATGACCCTTACTAAGAACTATATATATCTTACATAATCCTTCCCACACTATTTATATCTTTCCTGCATTGTATTCTTGAGTATTTCCTATCAAGTTGATGAATGCATGAGAAATAGTTTCCTTCTTGGGAGTCATCTCATAATACTCAACTAGTAGTCATCACAATCACTAGTCACCTCTATACTGTTATGAGATAGTTCCCAAGAAGGAAATACTTCTATATGTATCTATCAACTCAAAGAACATCACTTAAACTATAACAGACTTAATCTATAAATAGCATGGGAACACTTATATAAACTGTATAGTATGGACTAAGGGTTATGTGATTGTAGGAGATAGGCATACAGACTATTGAACATTTGTATAAGTAGATAGCAAAATCTAATAGAGAATTCTATTGAGTTCTTTCTGAACACTTATCTCAAGTGGTCTATAAGTCTTCATGACTAAGCAACAACATATACATAGCTGGGCCCTTGGCTTAAGGGGACTTGATAGTCAGTTAGGGACTATTGGTGAAAGTGCAGTACCAAGCTCAGGTATTGTGTCTAAGATCTGACCTCACAATTGAGTAGTGCTCAGTAGTTTACTTGTACTCTTTTCGCTCTATAAACCTTGTGCTGAAGTCCTATTGTGGGCTGTACATGCAGAGGAGTAACACCGTATCCTTAGAAAGATATTTAGGTTGAGATCCTCTTCTTGGGGTAATAGTATAACTATAGTATTAGAGCAGTAGCAAGTAGAGTAGTAGGACTCTGGCTGGGTGAAGATCTTGTGCTCCAGCAGACATAGTGTAAAATCAAACTTTCACTTGACTTTTCTAGAAATACATCATAATGTCTCTAGAACAATACAACTCTCTTATGAGTAGTATACTCAATCAACAGTATGCCCTCACTAAACTAAGGGCAGAAATAAAAGAAAGGGAAGGAAGAATGTATTGGGAATATAGGAAGTTCAGGCACCTGGCCCATAATTGCAGGAATAAGAAGAAGGAGGCAAAAGGGAAACTGGTTCCCCAAAATAAATTTGAGGTAATAGTGAGTAAGGTGATGCAGTGTGGGGTAAAAGAAGAAGTGGAAGTGAGAAAACAAGAGACAGTAGAGGAAGGAGTATAATGTTTTAGATGTTGGGGAGTGGGATACTACAAGTGAAAGTATCCAAAAATTAAAGTTGAGAAAGAAAGAAGAAGAAGTGGAAAAGTGACATGTGTAGTTAGTCCACAAAAAGTACAGCAAGAGGAAAGGCTAGTGCACTTCCTGAACGCATGTTGTATTTGTTCCTGTTGTTTTGCTTTTATCTATTTGATCCTACCCGAGACTACTGCCAAAACAAGACGCTAGATATGTATTCTGGTCCTCCCTTCCATAAAAACTTCTTTTCACCTACCTTCTACTGACTGATGGTATAATGAACAGGTAGACATCAAGCTATACCTGGTATTTCTAGCAGAATGTCTTCTGGGAGCACGATTAGCAGTTGGATCTGAGAGTCACAGGACAGCCTCTGAGAAAAGAACTACCTTTTTGGTGGTCCCTGTGACCGCAATGCTGTCAGCACTGCCCAAGCACTGGTCTCTCTGATGTTATCTCCACAGGACAAGAACTGTATAACTTGGATACTCGACTTTCCTGTTGTTGTCATAAGCCGCCCTCATCATGAATCATATCCCGACATCTGAATTGCAACCAGCGAATCTTATGCAAAATGATGAAGGACATGCTTCATACAGCACCACACCCGATCCACGGCTCGGAGCCAGCCAAAAGACTATAATCAATTTTCCCATCCGTTTCTTCTTATTTTACTTGATTGAAACTGGTTTCATCGTTTTAGCCTCCGTGTGCTTAGCCAGACCATTACCCCTCACGCTTGGACTCAGCGACTCTAAAATTAAAGGTGGCTTCACTATCATCTTTATCGTATGGCATAGTCTGGCAGTTTTTGCTGGTGGAAACATCACCATTGATGCTTTCAGTCGAGAGTGGTCTGTTCAATCAGAACAAGTCGTTCTCGGAACCTCTGATATAGTATCAACTATCGACTCGGGATTACTCGAGCGTACCTCACATTGTCTTTCAAAGCATGCCAGTAGCACATTCAGGCTTGCTTTCCTAGCTTCACTGTCCCTTATGGTGCTTGGCCAGCTTGCACCTGGGACAATCAGCGCTACGGCAATCGCCGGTCCGACCATTGTTCAGGTTGCCAGGAACAGTGGCAACGTCGATCAATTTTTTGGCTGCGCAACACGTGCCACTCTCATCATTAAACAAGAAAAATTTGGACTTACTCAATTTGGGCTCAAGCTTCCTGCAAACACACTGATGTCTTTACCGCCCTTTAACGAATCTCATAGAGCCCTAGAGTATAATACTGACATCGTCGAATTTCGCCATAGCTGTCGTTGGGAAGCCCCATCCATTGTCAAAACAGACCTATCCATTTCTTCTGCAGGGAAAATCTGGTATACTAATCAATTCATCCTCGGTGGTCAGGGTCAGGAAAGGACAGGTATACTTCATGATAGACAAAATGACGGGATGTTCTGACGATACTGCTTTTTTCAGGCTCTAGTATTACTCCCCTCTCCTTTATGGACTCACATACCATGATGAACACAAACACTAGTGCTTACTTATTCATCGGGGGAAATACCTCTTTTCGCGAGAGCTTCCGGGACAATACCTCTTTTTGCAAGAGCACACAAAGCAAGAGCATTTTGTGTGCAACACCACGATTTGCAATTAATCTAGATAATTTACCTGCCACTTTTGTCGAACAAGGTGTTGGCGTCACCGCAGATCTACCATCTGTTGGCGTCACTGCAGATCTACCATTTATTGGTCCTCTTGCCAGTATTCTTTTATGCGACGCACAGCCCAAAATATCTGGTGGCCGTGTTCGTCTACAAAATGATGGGACCGTCAATGTCATATCTTCGGGACAACCACCTGATGGCAGTTTCCCCTTCACTGCAGCGAACCTTATCTTTTCGAATGCATTCCAGGATGCACTTTCCGAAGTTGAATCTTCCGAGGTATCCAACTTGGTCAACACTATCGCTGCAAATATGTTTATGACCAATAGCTCTGTCGATTGGTATGGTACGCAGGACATAGCACCTTTGGATATCTCATCCATCAATAAGAATATGGATGACTTCATGAGCTCCGCAGCCAAAGCTTTCTTGGATGGGTACCAGCTTGGACCCACTGATGTTACTTTTGACGTGGTGTCTGTTCCCGGGTTGGAGGAGGGACAGCAACTGGCTTTGACAACATCCAAAGAGTTGTTCATTGTTACAGTTGTGTTGGATGTGATCATCACTGCTTTATTATTCACTCTTGTGCGATCTGCACCAACCTGGAAGGGATACCCGTTCAATCTCGCGAACGTCTTACGACTCCTTCAGGAAGGCCATACTAAAGGGAGGTGATGTTGCTGAAAAAGGGGTTTCGAGCGTGTCGGTCTGTTGCAGACTTGCAGATCCTAGAGTAGTATATTGGCCCCTGCGCCTGTAGTCATTTTCTCTGACTTTGTTCTGACTCATTACATTCTCTTTCACGAAGCCTGGGACTGAGGGTTGGGATATAGACGTAGACTTGATATAATCTGTCAAGATTTTGATAATAGGACAGCTGTAGAGACAAACAAGACTGATTGGATCAATGGAAGAAATAGTAGAAATGTGACCTGCAGTGTTGGCAGATGATTGTTTTAATGATTTCCACTTTTACATTTTTCTTTAACAGAAACATAGTGTGTTGGTCATCTGTGTTTGCTTTGTTTGCCATTACCATAAATGTTATGAATTATCACCCAAGGGACATTTTCTTTTGTTTTTTTCTTATCTTTCTATTTTTAGAATAATATTATATAAGAAATGAGGTGTGACCTGGTCACATGACAAGAGGGCATGACATGTCACATGCTAACCATGGGATAGTAGACACAGATATAAAAAGCAAGTTGGTTGAGATAACTAAGTTCCACTCAATATTATGAGAGAATGAAAAGAACTTAATAGGGTTCTTGCTGGATTCAACTCATTACTTATACACAATCTTTATTTACTCTTGTATATGCTTAGTGTCACAAACTTCATTCGGACCATAACTCCAGAAATACTTGACCGATTTCGATGATCTAAATGGCCACAAAAAGCCCTTAAGAAGACCTTTCAAACGGTACCAAAGATGTCTCAAAGCGATCAGTATTCACTGAGTTATCAGCAGATCAGTCAGTCACCAGATACTAAATCGCTGATATCTCAGGAACTGCTTAACATAATCGTTCACTTCAATGACCATTGTGAAGCTCTCTTCAATGCACTTCTTTCGGCTATAAATAGATCCAGAGGCAATAAGATCCCATGGAGATACAAGGTCCTCAATGTTTGTACATAACACTGATCTTTACCTATAGATTATCATCTGTCCTTGAATAGAACAAAGGACTGCCCTAAGATGGTTAGGTTATCTCTATTTCAAGAACAATA
>Ga0154004_1000316_pt1 | contig 13232 bp, 15 predicted proteins | sample TSFL088MetaG_FD_104727 | JGI IMG/M metagenome (GOLD analysis project Ga0154004, IMG submission 104727) | Attine ant fungus gardens microbial communities from Florida, USA - TSFL088 MetaG | ecosystem: Host-associated > Fungi > Mycelium > Unclassified | place: USA: Florida, Lake Talquin State... | reverse complement strand
CATTGAACAAATATGAGCAGGGATCGAGGTGATCAGTGCTCGGGAGTGGAATTGAGTTCTTTTGTTATCACTAAGTCTTGATGACTCAAGGACCACTCGATGTGAGTGTTTAGGAAGAACTTGATGGAGTTCTCTGTTAGATTGGACTACCTACTTATACTACTTTTACAAGTGGCTGTACACTACTAGTCCACGATCACATGTCCTTCTAGAATGTTCTACAATCACATGACCTTGTCATGTGATATGGTTACTTAAGTTCCCACGCTTATTTATATCTTGAATGCATGGGAAACTTGTTCCTTCTTAGGGCTCTCATAACACAACCTCTTGTATGTTCCTGAGAAATATTATGAATTTGCAGACATTTTTAGTAAAACAAGAGCAGAAACACTTGCATCTCATCATCTATATAATCTTTGGATTGATCTGGACAAAAATGCTTATTCTCTAGTAGATACTATCTATTCTCTATCAACTTTGGAACAAGAGGCTCTGAAGGAGTTTATTAACAAGAATCTCTCTACTAGTTTCATTTAACCTATTTCTTTCTCTTATAAAGCTCTAGTCCTTTTTGTTAAAAAAAAGAATGGCTTCCTTTGGTTATGTATTGACTTTTGTAAACTCAACAAAATCACCAAAAAGGATTAATATCCCTTTCCTCTCATAACCAACCTTCTTGATTTCCCTTATAAAGCTCATATTTATACTAAGATAGATCTTCGTCATGCTTACTACCTAGTCTATATTACTGAAGGAGATAAATAGAAGATAGCATTTAGGACTTGTTATAGGTCCTTTGAATAGTCAGTAATACTATTTATTAGTATGAGGTTGTGAAGACTTAGACTCAACTAAGGTAGTTGTTTAGAAAGAACTCAATAGAGTTTCTCGTTGGATTCCACTAGATACTTATACAAATATTGGATAGTCTATGTGCCTATCTCCTATAATCATATGACCCTTACCAAGAACTATCTATATCTTATATAATTCTTTCTATGCTATTTATATCTTTCCTGTATTGTATTCTTGGATGTTTCCCATCAAGTTGATGAATATATAAGAAATAGTTTCTTTTTTGGAAGTTGTCTCATAATACTATTTGGGTTAACTAATACCCCAGTCACTTTTCAGCATTTTATAAATAATATTTTCTCTGACCTTCTCAATGTATATGTAGTTATGTACTTGAACAACATTTTGATCTACTCTAATGATATATTGCAATATCAGAAGCATGTCAAGGAAGTGTTAAAGTGACTTTGTAAAGTAGGACTGTATACCAAAGCAGGAAAATATGAGTTCTATTTGGACTTAGTTGAGTATCTAGGCTATATTCTCTCTCCAGATAGCTTAACTATGTCCAATGCTAAAGTAAAAAACATTCAGGAGTGGCCAGAACCAAAGAAAATCAAAAACATCCAATTATTTTTTAGTTTTACCAACTTCTATAGACATTTTATTTACAATTATTCAAATATAGTCATGCCACTCACTCATTTTACTAGAAAGAATACTCCTTGGAAGTTTGATGATAAGTGCCAAAAAGCCTTTAAATCTCTCAAAAAATCATTTATCTCTGCTCCTATTCTCATACATTGGCTTCTGAATGCCCAACTAATTGTGGAAACCAATTCTTTAGACTATACTCTTGCTGCTATTCTTTCCATTATAACTGACAATAATGAAGTTTACCCAGTAGCTTTTCATTCCCAGACTTTCTCTACTCCCAAGCTCAATTATAATGTTCATGACAAGGAGTTGCTTGTCATTTTTAAAGCTTTTTGGATCTGGTGACACTACTTGGAAAGATCTGCTCTTCTGATTGATATAGTTACAGATCACAAGAATCTAGAGTACTTTTCCACAACTAAGATCCTCATCTATTGACAAGCAAAATGGTTAGAGTACTTTTCTCAATTCAACCTTGTCATCTAATTCCATCCTGGATAACTTAGTACAAAACTGGATACTCTCACTAGATAATAGAATGTCTACCCAAAAAGAAAGGATAATGATTATACTTCAGTGAACTCTCATAATTTCTATCCAGTTTTTACTTATAAACAAATTGCAGCATCTTTGAGAGTAACTATTCTCACCATTCTAATACTTTGCACAGCTACAATAATGGATCAAGGACAACTTCACTCCAATATTTTGACAGCACTTCTCTCAATCCCTCTATCTCCAATCAACAAGCATATCTAGAAGGACATTGGTCAATAGATAATGTAGGTTTTCTTTGACTCAATAGTAGAATGTTATGAGAGCCCCAAACAGGAAAAGGTTTCCCATGCATTTGAACACTTAATCCAAAATCTCAAAGCATACAATGGAGTAAGGATATAAATAGGATGGGAACTCAGTAAGTCAAATCACATGACAAGGTCAGGTGATCATAGAACATTCTAGAAAGGACATGTGATTGTGGGACTCTAGGGTACAGCCACTATAGTAGTAGTATAAATAGAGCTGTAATCCAACAAAGAACTCCATCGAGTTTTTCTTGAACATTTACCTAGGGTGATCACTAAGGACATTCATTGTCTATCGATAACACAGAATTTATGTTCCTGCAGATAATAACTTACACCTTCATATACTCCAGTTCTACTATGACTACATTTTGGCTAGACATCTTGGACAGAACAAGACACTAGAGTTAATACAACATAGTTATATCTGGCTTAATGTTTATACTAATGTTCAGCAATTCTACAAGTTGTATATAATCTGTATATAATCCAAACCTCAATGCTATAAGCTTTATGGATTGCTAAAGCAATTTCCTATCCCTAAACATCTATAGAATTTGATCTCTATAGATTTTATTGAGAAACTTCCTTTCTTCTCTAGTTTTGATACTATTCTTGTCATTGTAGATTGGTTGTTGAAACAAGCCATTTTCATTTCAACTCATGATACTATCACATCAGCTGAGTTAGTATATCTCTTTGTTATTTATGTATTTTTGGAATATGAGGTTCCCTCTCATGTCATCTCAGACCAAGGCTCTAAATTTGTTTTCTATTTCTTTTACTCTCTTGGTATAAGAACTTAGACTATAATACCTTAGAACTACTTCTAGTCTGAGTTGACAAGGAGAACTTGATAGAGTTCTCATTTGATTGCTATATACTACTTGTACACATTCTATATTTACTTCTATTTATAAAGTTCCATGCATCTCTTTTGAGTCATTTCTTCTCACATATCCATTGATTTCCTAATTAAATGAAACAAAAAGAAAAGAGATATAAATAATAACTTAGCTATTTGGTCATATTATAACACTACCCCTCTCTCAAAATTCCTTGTTCTGAGGATTTTTACAACTTGTAGTAGAGATTGCAGATGTTTCCCATTTTATTGTTATCTTTTTCTGCCCATTCCTTGATTTCCAAGTTTTCTTGCTCAATTTCCTCTTTTTTCTCCTTTATCGTTTCTATTGTTCTCCATTCCCTTGCTCTTTCTCCTTTCTATCTTCTCCAATTTCTTTTCAATCTTGCCCAGTATTTCTCATTGGATTTTTTATCCAACCATCCAAATAATTTTCTCACCATAAACCTTCCTGGCAATTCTCCTCTTTTGAATGTCCCCTCTTTTTGTTCTTGTCTTTGAATATCTTTTATGTCTTGCCAATATTCTTTCTCAAATTCCTTAACTGCTTCTTTTGTATTTTCCAAGTTTTCTATTCCTTCCCAAGTATTGGATTCAGCTATAAACCCTTTCTACCATACCAGATACTTGTCTTTTCTCTTTATCCATTGCTTGTTCAAAATTCTTTTAACCTTCTATCCTTTCTCTTTCTCAATTATGACTAGAGCTAGTTGCTCCTTTCTCTTCCTCTCTACTTGCTCTATATATCTTTGTATTCTACTAACATTAACTACTGAGTGTATTTTTACTGTACTAGGTAGCTTTAATTCTACTACATTTGGTGATACAATTTTCTTTATCTTGTAAGACCCTATGAACCTCTCTATTAGCTTTTCTGTCCTCCTTCTAACCATTTAGTATTTCAGGTTCTTAGTGCTTGGCATCACTAAGTCCTCTTTCTTATACTTGTTGACTTTTGTTCTTTTTCTATCTGCATACCTCTTTATCTCTTCTTATGCTTTCCCTAGTACTACTTTTGCTTCTTCCTGGATTTCTTTTATTTTTGTTACAAACTTCTCTGCCCCTTTATACTTTCTCTTCTTTCTTACTTTAAACTCCATTCTGGGATCTTGTCTATAATTTGCCTTGAAAGATAATGTTTTGGTATTTAAGTATGCTTTATTATTATAGGCAAACTCTGTTGTCCCTAACCACTCTGGCCACTGTTCCTGTCTATAGTCAATAAACATTCTCAGATACTATTCTAGTTCCTGATTAACTTTTTCTGTTTATCTATCTGTCTAAGAATGGAATGCCATTGACAATTTACTTTCAATCCCCAACATTCTGTTTAACTTCTATATTACTCCTGCTATAAATTGGGGTCCCCTATCTGAAATAATACTTTCAGGTAACCCATACAACTTCCACACATTGTCTCTAAACAACCTAGCTAATCCTTCTACTGATGTCTTTTCCATAGTAGGAATAAAATATACTATTTTTGTTAATCTATTAACTACTACTAGAATTGAATTGTATTCTTGTACTAGTAGTAACTTAGTGATAAAATCTGCTAAAATGTATACCTAAGGTTTTTCCAAAATTGAATTTGGCATTAACTTTCTTGCTGGCTGTTCTGTACAGTTTTTATTACATTAGCAAATATCATATCCTTCTACATATTGCTTTACTTCTTTTGTAACTCCTGGCTACCAAAAGTTTCTAGTAACCAACTCTATCATCTTCTATTGTCCTCCATGTCCTCCTACTAGTATATCATGATATAACCAAATGATCTTCATTCTTAGTTTCTTGTTTCTCAGTATATACACCTTTCTCTCTTTATATATAACATTGTTAACTCCTCTCCACTTCTCATCTCTTAATATTTTTACCTTTGCTTGTTTTATTTTTTCTACTGCCTTGATCACCTTATTATTTTTTACTCTTGACTGCTTTATTTTCTCTAGTAAATCTACTTCTTCTACTATTACTTTTACCTTTTCTATTTTTCTGACTTTCAACCATTCTGGCTTTACTAATATTTTGTTTTTATTGTCCTTTTCTACTTCTACTTCCTAGTCTGGCCTCCTACTTAAGCTATTCACCTTTCCCATCTTACTTCCTGGAACATATTTTAGTATAAAGTTGAACCTCAATAGATACAAGATCTATCTAGCTTGTCTTTTATTTAATTTTTGTGCTTTCATAAAATATTCAAGGTTCTTGTGATCTGTCCAAACTTCAAACTTTGTTGTAGTTCCTTCTAGAAAGTACCTCTATGCTTCCAAACATCTAACTATAGTTAACATCTCTTTGTTATATATCTTATAGTTTCTTTTGGTGTTGTTTAGAGATTTTGTGATAAAAGCTACTGGTCTCTACAAGTTGTCTGAGCACTTCATTGAGAGTACTCCTTTAGTTACATAATTCAAGGCATTTGCTTCTACCCTAAATTTCTTATCTAAATCTGGAACTACTAATACTGGTTTTGTTGTAAAGATTCTTTTGAGCTCATCAAATGCTTGTTGCTACTTGTCTTCCTATTTTCACTTTACATCTTTTTTTGTTAGCACATTTATTAGTCTTGCTACTCAAGCAAAGTCCTTGATAAACCTCCTATAGTAATTTGTAAGGCCTAAGAACTTTCTGACATCTTTTATATTTTTTAGTTCTGGTCAACTCAGTACTTCATCTACTTTCTCCTTTTCTATCTCTATTCCATTGGGTCCTATGACAACTCTAAGAAACCCAATCTTCCTCACTTTCCACATACACTTTTCTGGCTTCATATAGAGATTATTCTCCTCCAGCCTTCTCAGTACTTCTTCCATAATTTCATTATGTCTTTTTTCTGTCTCAGTTCTTACCAATATATCATTTATGAATATAGCAACTTTGTCTTTGTTTACCAGGTCTCTCAGGATCTCATTTATCATCACTTGAAATATGGCTGGTGAGTTTATCATCCCAAAGAACATCACAGTCAGTTCAAACAATCCTATATATGTTGTAAACACTTCTTTCCACTCATCCTCTTCTTTTATCCTTATATTGTTAAAGCCCCACTACAAGTCCATCTTTGTAAATATCCTTTTACTCCCTATGTTATCAATTAAGTCTGTTATCAATGGTAATGGGTAGTTGTTCTTTATGGTTTGTTTGTTTAGACTACAGTAGTCTATAACTATCCTCTTGCTTCTATCCTTCTTGCTCACAAAGAATACTGGTAATATCTAGAGGAATTTAGATAGTCTAATATATCTCTTTCTCAATTGATTGTCTACAAGGCTCTGGACCTCTTCTCTCTCATTTTTGGATAGAGAATAGATCCTTCCTTTTTGTAGTTTGAATGTCTTCTTGAGATCTATAGTGTGATTTCAAATTTTTCTGGTTGGTATCCTTTCTGATTCTATTTTTCCAAATACCTTCTTCCACTTTAAAAACCTTTTAGGAATCATCTCCTCAATTTTCCTATAGTCTGTTTCAACCTCTTTTTCTTTTCTCCAGTTTCCCTTATCATCTATTATCCATCTTACTACCTTCTCTTCCTCTAGTGTCACTACTCTTTTTTCTTTCTTCATTTTATTCCCTTCTTCCAATTTCATATTTCTTTCACATAATAGTAGACACATTATCATCTTGACTTTCCCTGTTTTCCAATTAATTTCTGGGTTGTGTGCCTATAATCATGGCATTCCTAATATGATATCTGTTTTCCCCAGATTGCACATATCTATCCTTATTCTTTCTACATAACTTTTATAGTACATATTTACCTTTACTTGATGGGTAATAGCTCCTGTACTGTTGTTTGTTCTATTAACATTCCTGACCACTATTAGCCTTTCCAATTTCTGTAGCCTAAATCCATGTCTTGCTGTTATCTTTCAATCCATAAACATCTCTGTTGTACCACTGTCCAAGAGTACTTTTACTGTTACACCTTCATACCTATCCACCTTTTCTACCCCAATGTCCAACTATACTTCTCTTAATATTTTAAATGTTCTCCTCATTTCTCTCTGTTCACTCTTTTCTCTTGTTGTGCCTTTTAGAGTTTCTGTCTATATGCCATCTTGTTGCACTTTTCCTTCTGTGGAGTACACTGCTTCTCCCCAGTTCCACTATTTTCTTTTTCTTTCTACTTTACATTTTGAACATAAGATCTTTCCTTTTTCTTGTTCTGATACCTTTCTCACAATTGTATCTCTCCTTCTATACTTTACATACTCCACTCTTGTCATCTTTCTTCTCTTTGCTTTTCCTTCTCTCCAGTTTTATACTTCTTGGCATAGGCCACACCACATATTTCTTACTTGTCTCTCAAGGAGGAATCCTTGTCTCTGATTTTTATGGATCTATACTCTTTTGTCTTTGCATTCTCTATAGTTCACATATGTTGCTACTATCTCTCTTGTTATCTATCCTCTCTCTAGCAGGAGTGTGCCTTTGGGGAGCATACTCTTCTCTCTACAATATTTCTGTATCTTTTTCCACATAGGATGTACTGGCTTCTTCTTCTGCTGTACTATTAGTATGAAGTTATAAGAGCTTAGAGCTTAACTGAGGTAGTTGTTCAGGAAGAACTCAATAAAGTTCCTTGTTGGATTCCTCTAGATACTTATACAAATATTAGGTGGTCTATGCATCTACCTCCCACAATTACATGACCCTTACTAAGAACTACCTATATCTTATATAATCCTTCCTATGCTATTTATATTTTTTTCTGCATTGTATTCTTGGATATTTTCTATTAAGTTGATGAATGTACAAGAAATATTTTCCTTTCTAGAAGTTGTCTCATAATATGCATCTTTTGTGGCTTGGCCATACATACCACCTCTTCTTCTCTCCTTTTCTTTCTTTTAACTTTGGTATTTGGACACTTCCACTTATAGTGTCCTACCCCCCAATATCTAAAACATTTTATCTTCTCTACTATTTCTTGTCTTCTTATTTTCACTTCTTCTTTTATACTACACTGCATTATCCTACTTGCTATCATTTCAAATTTATTTTGGAGAATTGGTTTTCCCTTTGCCTTCTTTTTCTTATTCCTGTAGTTGTGAGCTAGGTACCTGAACTTTCTATAACTCCAATATTCTCTTTTTTTTCTTTCTTTTAACTATGCTCTTAATGAAGCAAGAGCTCACTTTTCTTTGAGTATATTGCTCAGGAGGTTGTTATATTGATCTAGAGACATGGTGCTATATCTCCAGAGGAGTTGGAATAAGAAGTGATCTCACTAATGTTATATCTACTAGGGTGTGAGATCTTTATCCAGCTAGATATCTACTGCTCTACTAACTACTACCTTAATAATATGGTTATACTATCACCCCAAGAAGAGGATCTCTAACCTAAACACCTTCCTAAGAATATGGTATTACTCTTTTGTATGTATTAGTTACAATAGACCACTAGCACAGGGTTTATAAAACAAAGACTACTATTCTATCTACCAATACTCAGTTGCAAGTTCTGGCCTTGATTATAATGCCTAAGCTTGTGTTATCAATAGGCAGTGAATGCTCTTAGTGATCACCCTAGGTAGATGTTTAAGAAAAACTCAATGGAGTTCTTTGTTGGATTGGACTACTACTTATACTATTTTACAGTGGCTATACTACTACTAGTTCATGGTCATATGATCTTCCAGAATGTTCTATGGTCACCTGATCTTGTTACATGATTTTATTACCTAAGCTCCCATACTATTTATTCCTTAACCCTATTGTATGACTTGAGATTTTGGATAAAGTGTTTGAATGCATGGAAAACTATTTCCTTTTTGGGGCTCTCATAACAGCTTGGTACTGTGTCTCCATCTTTAGTCCCTAACTGACTAATAAGTTCCTTTAATCCTAGAGTATAGTAACTTAGTCTAGACAACTTGATCACTCTCTAAGTCCGAGTTGACAAGGAGAACTTGAATATAAAGATACTGAGAACAACTCTGAGTAGTTGTCTGCCATAGAGTTGACTTATGCTTAAGAACTAATAAGCAATTTTCATTCTAGGTATCTGTCCAAACCCAAACCACTCAAATCAGACTAAAAGACTAACAATCATATATGCCCTCTGACTTCTGTTTTCCTTCTACTTTCTCTTATTTGTTCTCTATCATTCATCTTTAATCTCTTATCTCCAAAATCCATTTTAAAGAAAAGAAAAAATTTTAAAAAAATTAAAAAAAAAAGAAAAAAGAAAAGAAATCAAAGTCAAGTACTTGTATTCTGCTCTCTGTATAGTTTTTTGTTATGTATACATTGTTTACTTGTATTTTTCAGAGCTGCAGTTCCTTTGTGTAGAGTTGGGTACTTGTATTCTAATTATACAGTTTCTATTGCAACAGAACAAGACTTCACCCTTAAGATACTTATAACAATATCTTTTCAAATTTCTCATACTGAGTTCTCTCAGAGTAGACAATGTTATAAAATTAACAAGAAACAAAGTGATCATCTACTGCTCCTTGACTTCTTCTACCTCTGGATCCTCTACCTCTATCACTTCTATTCCAGAACCATTGATCTCTATTCTCTCTTCTATTTTTTTTTTCCTTTGTCTTTTTTTTCTTTTCCCTTCTCTATTTCTATTTCTTCTCTTATTGTCTCTATCCACATAATCAACTCATTCTCTGATCTTCTTAAACTTTTGCCTACTCTATCCAACTTATCTTCAATCTAATTTACTATCTCCACCAAGTATTCTACCTGATATACCAATTTCCCTAACAAGTACTCTATATACCTTTTCTATCCCTCATCTGCTATACATTTGTTTGCTGTTGTCCTTGATCTTTTTAAGATCTGTTCTTTATTCACTTTTTGTCTAGATTCCTCAGAGAATAGGTGACAAGCCACTCTAGTCTTGGCACAGGTCTGACAGACAGTTGATTTCCTGTACAAGAATTAATTGTGTATTGGACAAGCTGAGATTACTTATGTCAGTTCTTGGAGCTCACAATTGGTTCTGTATTGATAACAATGCAAATATGGAGTATGGCTACCTATGATATTCCCTTTCTTAAATTTTGTCTCCAACTCCTTCTGTCACTATTGTTGGGCTGGACTCTCTATTAGAAGTAATTCTATTCAACACTTTTTAGGAAGCACTAGTGATCTAATCAGTGTTATATTCTCAAAATTGTCATGGAACAATATACAAAGGATTTTTTGTTTTCAGAGATTATTTATTATAATTTTATTCTTAACTGTAGCAACAACATTCTGTGTTATGAGTCATCTTGACTATGATCAAAGATATGTATTTATAGAATAACAGACAAGAGAATTGAACTGGCAGCCTCTTGGCTAGTTATAGAATACCATCAATATAAATGAGAGCAAATAGTATACTTGTATAAGTAGCTGGCACAATTAAGTAAGAACTCTATTGATGTTATCAATAGGTAGTGAATGTCCTTAGTGATTACCCTAGATGAATGTTCAAGAAGAACTCAATGGGGTTCTTTGTTGGATTGGACTATTACTTATACTATTCTTACAGTGGCTATACTACTATTAGTCCACGGTCATATGTTCTTCCAGAATGTTCTATGATCACTTGATCTTGTCATATGATCTGATTACCTAAGTTCCCATACTGTTTATATCTTAACCCCTTTATACAATTAAGTGCTTGAATGCACAAGAACCTATTTCCTTTTTGGGGCTCTCATAACATGGCCTTCCCTTCAAGTTTTCTCATCCTGAGGAATTTTTCTGTTGACTCCAGTTCTTGTCCCACTTCTTTTCTCTTTCTCTTTTGTACCTCCTTTTTCCCCAACTATATAACAATTTTGCTGTGAACTCCCTAGGTAATTTCCAACTGAATTCCTTCTCTTCTTCTTCCAGCTCCTGTCACCTTAGTTTCTCAACCTCCTTTCTGTATATCCTCTCAAACTCTTCTACTAGCTCTTTCACGTTCTCCAAGTTTTCCCTATTTTCCCAAGTATCTTCTTCCACCATATACCCCTTCTACTTCACTAGAAACTTTTCCTTCCCCCTAACTGTTCTTTTGTTTAAGATTTTTTCTACCTTGAATTCCTCTTTCCCTTCAATAATGACCCGTTTTGGCAGTATTTTCTTCTGTTCCTCTACCTGCAGTTTATAGAGTTATACTCTACTTATGTTAACTACAGGGTGTATTTTAATAGATTTAGGTAGTTCTAACTCTATTGCATTACTAGAGACAATTCCCTTGACTTTGTAGAGGCCCACAAAATGCTCTGTTAACTTCTCTGTTCTTCTCCCTTTCATCTGCCATTTCAAGTCCTTCATACTTAGCAGTACTAAGTCCCCTACTTTGTATTCCTCTTCCTCCTTTCACTTTCTGTTTACAAATTTCTTCATTTCCTCCTGTGCTTTTCCTAGTGCTGCTTTTGCTTCCTCCTGGATTTTCTTCATTCTTTCCACAAATCTTTCTACCACTTTGTACTTTCTCTTTCTTCTCCCCTCAAATCCCATCCTTGGATCTTGACCATAGTTTGCTTTGAATGGCAATATTTTTGTTGCTGCATGAATTTTGTTATTGTATACAAATTCTGCTGTTCCTAACCAATCTGGCTACTGCTCTTGTCTATGGTCAATGAAAACTCTCAGATATTGCTCTAACTCCTAGTTTATTCTTTCTGTCTGCCCATTTGTTTGAGGGTAATAGGCTGTCAGGAGTTTTATCTGGATTCCCACAAGTTATTCAATTCCCTTATTATTCCTACTGCAAACTGTACTTTCCTATCCAATATGATGCTTTCTGGAAGTCTATGCAACTTCCATACATGATCTCAAAACAGCTTTGCAAGTCCTTCTGCTGATGTTTTCTCCATTGTTACTATGAAATGTGCCATTTTGCTAAAGCAGTCGTATACTACTAAGATAGCATTGTATCCCTGGGCTAATGGCAGTTTGGTGATGAAGTCTACCAAGATATGGCTCCATGGTTTTTCTGGGATTGCATTGGACATTAGCTTTCCCGCTGGTGCTTCGCTTCAATTTTTGTATCTTTGATATGCATCGTATCTATCCATGTATCTTCCTACCTCTTTTGTTATTCCTGGCCACCAGTAATTCCTGGTGACCAACTCTATTGTCTTCCATCTCCCTCCGTGCCCTTTTACTAGGGTGTCATAGTGCAATCATATTATTTCCCTCCTGAGTTCTCCTTCTGGCATGTATATCCTTCTTTCTTTTATTACTACCCCATTTTTTATTTTCTATTCTTCATCTTTCAATGTTTTTATTCCTGCCCTCTTCAACTCTTCTACTGCTTTTACTACCTTTTCATCCTCTTCCTGTACCTTTTTGATTCTTTCCTTTAGGTTCCCTTTCTCTATTATCGTTTCTGCTTCCCTAATCTATTCTGGCTTTATTAATTTCTGATCCTCATTGTCCTTTTCCACTCTCTCCTGCCAGTCTGGTCTCCTGCTTAATCCATCTGCCTTCCCCATGCTCTTCTCTAGAACATGTTTTAGTGCAAAATTAAATTGTAATAGGTATAGGGCCTATCTTGCTTGTCTACAGTTTAATTTTTGGCTCATCATAAAATACTGGAGGTTCTTATGGTCTGTCCAGATTTCAAATTTGAGTTTTGCTTTCTCCAGATAGTGCCTCCATGCTTCTAGGCACCTAATAACTGCTAGCATCTCCTTATCATGAATTTCATAATTTCACTCTATAGCATTCAATGATTTAGAGATGAAGGCTACTAGCCTCCACTTTCTATCCTTACACTTTGTCAACAACACTCTCCCTGTTGCATAGTCTGAGGTATCTGCTTCCACTCTCATTTCCCTATCAATATCTGGGATTGCTAAGATGGATTCTGTGGTGAATACTATCTTAAGTCTTTTGAATACCTTCTCCTGTTTCTTTTCCCATTTCTATTTCTGCTCCTTCCTGACCAGCATATGTAGCAGTGCTACTATCCTAGTGAAGTTTTTTATAAACCTCCTGTAATAGTTGGCAAGACCTAAGAACTTTTGTACTTCTTTGACATTTCTGGGTGCTGGCCAGTTCAGTACTTCCTCTATCTTTTCCTTCTGTATTTCCACTCCCCTTGGACCAATTACTACTCCCAGAAATTCTACCTCTCTTACTTTCCATTTACACTTTTCT
>Ga0154004_1000311_pt1 | contig 13332 bp, 16 predicted proteins | sample TSFL088MetaG_FD_104727 | JGI IMG/M metagenome (GOLD analysis project Ga0154004, IMG submission 104727) | Attine ant fungus gardens microbial communities from Florida, USA - TSFL088 MetaG | ecosystem: Host-associated > Fungi > Mycelium > Unclassified | place: USA: Florida, Lake Talquin State... | reverse complement strand
AGGGACTATCAGTGGAAGCACAGTACCAAGCTCAGGTATTGTGTCTGAGACCTGACCTTACAATTGAGTGGTGCTCAGTAGTTTACTCATACTTTTTTCACTTTGTAAACCTTGTGCTAAAGTTCTATTGTGGACTGTGTACACAGAGGAGTAATGTTGTATCCTTAGAAAGGCATTTAGGTTAGAGATCCTCTCCTTGGGGTAATAGTATAACCATATTATTATAGTAGTAGCAAGTAGGGCAGTAGGACTCTAGCTGGGTAAAGATCTTGTACCCTAGTAGATGTAGTGTAATTAGTGAAATCAGACTTTCATTCAACTTTTCTAGGGATATATCATAATGTCTCTAGAACAATACAACTCTCTTATGAGCAGCATGCTCAATCAACAGCATACTGTTACACTACCAATGAATTTTCTGTGGAAATGTAACATGGAATACACTTTATACCCCTAAATTCAGTATCTGAGTTCATCCTAGAAACCTCCCACAAGCCCTTAGACATATAAAAGACCACCAAAGGTCACTCCTACCAGACAGTCACCAAGCTGTCACTTACTTAATAGCACATACCTCAGGAGGTAAGACTGGTGAGCTAGCATCAGGTTTCTTAGAAACAGACTATTAATGTTGATGCTCTAGAACTCAAAAACTCTAGAACACCTTTGGAATGTTGTAGACTTTCAATCTAGAACAGACTAGATGAATATAATGCCAAAGCAACAGATCAAAAGTCTATCAATAACTTGTAATCTTATCATTGCTAGACTCAACCAAGAAGTGAACATGGTACACAATGATATCATGAGCTAACATACTTACATGTGCTAAAGCCAGTTTCTAGATTGTACTTAGGTAGAAAGTAGCCAGTTGGAAGGTCAGGAGATATTGATAGGAAGTGGCAGTATAGAGGTGGAACAGGAGCACATGGTAGTGACAGGCTGGTATGGTAGGATGGAAGGCAATGTTGGACATATCCACATGGTGCAATTGTAGAGAAGAGAAGGAAGGGAGGCTAGAAGAAGAAGTGCAAGGGTGACTGGAGCAGAGTGACTCCAGGAGAAATCTTAGTATATAAATAGACTCTGAAATGCATTACAACTTACCTCCAGAAGAAACCTCAGAGAATAGAATAAGACTCCTGGAGGGTAATCTACACTATATATACAAGCCCTCTTGACTATGGAATATCTCAGCCATCAGAGACAAAAATGCAGGAGTGGGCAACTAATTAAATATGAGATAATTGGAATTTAATTAGTTGCAGGGTTGCTCTGGTATACTACCACTAGCACATCAGGAGTGGACTTTGGTGCATGTTATGAGAGCCCCAAACAGGAAAAGGTTTCCCACCCATTTGAACACTTAATCCAAAACCTCAAAGCATACAATGGGGTAAGGATATAAATAGGGTGGGGACTCAGTAAGTCAAATCACATGACAAGGTCAGATGATCATAGAACATTCTGGAAAGGACATGTGATCGTGGGACTCTAGGGTACAGCCACTGTAGCAGTAGTATAAGTAGGGCTGTAATCCAATGAAGAACTCCATCAAGTTCTTCTTGAACATCCACCTAGGGTGATCACTAAGGACATTCACTATCCATTAATAACACAAGAACTCAATATACCACATTTGAGCACTGTTCACCTCAAACCCTGCTCAAAATCACTTAAAGGTGCAGTTGGCTTCATACAGGCCCTGCAAGTGATTTCCCCATTCTACACTCTTCCTTGCTAGGGAGTACAGCGCTCTCAAGCATCTTGGATAGCGGGCCCTAGCTATAAAGGGGACTTCACTGTCAGTTAGGGACAGTGGGTAGATGGCCTGGACAAAGCTCATGTTCCTGCCCAAGACCTGATCTCTATATCGAGTGGGCTCATAATTAGCTCTTCACTATCAGCTCTGTGCTACCAATCCATTGTGATTGGTCTACGCAGGGGAACAACGGGAACCTCTTAAAGGCCCGTCTAGCTTAGAGATTCCCTTCTTAGGGATAATATTGTTTTACCCTCCTTAGTCAGTAGTCAGTCATAAGTACAGATGAAGAAGACCACTCATCCTCCTATGAGGAAACATTGCTATTGCCATCACCATCACCATCACCAATGTCTCGTCAACAACAACAGCAACAAGGGGAACACCCTTCAGTGTCTGCCCCCCCCCCAAACCAGAGAGGAGCAACTTCTCACCATGATTGCAACCCTGCAGCAGCAGGTCAATACCATGCTCCTTTAGCAACAAGGGAGCAGAGTGGAGGTTGCAAGACCTCAAGTTTTCAGTGGAAAGATAGAAGAGGTGAGCACATTTGTTAACATGGCTTGCCTATACATTAGGATAAAGATGACAGAAGAAACAGCAGCAACCCAGGTGGCCTAGATATTGTCATATGTACAGGGAGGAATAGCAGAGGCATGGAAGGATAACTTGTTGGACGAGCTGGCCAAGGGAGAGTTAGAGGTAGAATTAGTGGAGCAGCTGTTTACAAAAATAAGAAACAACTTTGGGGAGACATCGGAAGAGGAGAGAAAGATAGAACAACTGAGAACAATTGAGCAAGGAGGGAGAACCTATGACAAATATGTACAGGAATTCAAAAAAGTAGCCAGGGGAAGTGGCTATGAGGGAAGACCCCTTATTGAAGAATTTAAATGAGAACTAAACAGGGCCATTAGGAGAAAGTTAGCTGAAGCAGAGGAACCACCAACCATCATTGGAGAGTGACAAGAAAGAGCGGTGAGACTAGACAGAAACCAGAGACAGAGCAGGACAGAAGAGAGAGTATTGGGGAGGAATGCGGTGTGCCCAGGGGGAAATGCATAGCCAAGAGGAGGAGGATCATATGGGGGAAGAGGGGGACAAATAATGTGGAGAATAGAAGGGGGATACAGAGGAAGAGGAGAAGGAAATACACTTGATAGAGGAGGAGGTCAAACGGGTCCAAGGAAAGACCCAAATGCAATGGATATAGATAGAGGAAGAGGAGGAGACAGGATGTGCTATGTGTGTGGAAAGTAGGGCCACATGGCCAAGAACTGCTGGGAAAGGCATAAGGAAAGGGTAGTAGAAATGTCACAGGAGTTGGCAAAAGAAAATAGAGGACAGTGAGCTCTCGACTGGCCTCTAACAATGTATACAGTGTATTGCACCCAGAAAAACTGGGCAATAAATTAAATTCCATCAATACAACTGAGAGAGTAAGAGATATATGGCGCATACTATGGTTGTTAAGGGAAGTCTGGTTGAAAGTGGGGTTAGAGAAGTTGGAAAATCATGAAGGAGTAGCAGTAAAGGCACTGTTGGATAGTGGGGTGACAGGTCTGTTTATGAACATGACCTTTGCAAAGGAAAAGGGGTTTAAAATAGAAAAGTTAAAAAAACCCCTCGTAGCTAGAAATGTGGATGGAATGATAAATGTGGGAGGAGCCATAATGCACCAGGTCGAGTGCAATATGTTCTTCAAAGGGCATATGGAAAGGACAAGGATGGACATGTGTAACTTGGGAAAAACAGAGCTGATACTGGGTATGCCATGGCTAGCAGTCCATAATCCAGAGATAGACTGGGAGAAAGAGGAAGTAAAAATGACACATTGTCTACTGATATGTGGGAGAAGAAAACAGAAAGGGGAGGAAGAGGAAGCAAGAAAGGTAGAAAAGGATGAGGACGAAAAAACGTTAAGAAGACTGGTACCCAGAAAATTTTGGAAGTAGAGAAAAGTATTTGGAAAGAGAGAGTCAGAGAGGATGCCAGTACAGAAAACCTGGGATCACGCCATAGAATTAAAGGAAGGGTTTACACCAAAGAAAGGGAAGGTATACTCATTATCAAGAGAAGAAAGAGAGGAGGTACAGACATTTGTGGAAGACCAGCTGAGGAAAGGATATATCCGATCCTCTAAATCACCCCAAATATCACCAGTACACTTTGTGGTGAAAAAGAATGGTACACGGAGGATGGTACAAGATTATTGGCACATAAACCAGTGGACGATAAAAAATGGGCACCCTTTACCCCTCATCATAGACATATTGGATGGAGTAGAAAAGAAGAAGGTGTTTACAAAGTTGGACTTAAGATGGGGATACAATAATATCAGAATCAAGGAAGGGGATGAATGGAAGGCAGCATTCACAACATATATTGGAGCGTATGAGCCCATGGTCATGTATTTTGGGTTAACAAACTTTCCCGCTACCTTCCAAGCAATGATGAACGACCTGTTCAGGGACCTCATAAACCAAGGGGACATGGCAACCTTCATCAACAACATTTTAGTAGCCACAGATATAGAGGAGGGCCATGACAAACTGGTGGAGGAAGTGCTAAGGAGATTGGAGGAGAATGATCTGTTTGTGAAGCCAGAGAAATGCAAATGGAAAGTGAGAGAAGTAGAGTTCCTGGGAGTAGTGATTGGTCCAAAGAGAGTAGAGATGCAGAAGGAGAAGGTAGAAGGAGTTCTGAGCTGGCCGGCACCTAGGAACGTCAAGAAAGTACAAAAGTTCCTAGGCCTCGCCAATTACTACAGGAGGTTCATAAAGAACTTTGCTAGGATAGCAGTACCACTACATGTGCTAGTCAGGAAGGAGCAAAAGTGGAAATGGGAGAAGGAGCAGAAGGAAGTGTTCAAGAAACTTAAGACAGTGTTCACCACAGAACCCATTCTGGCCATCCCAGACATCAATAAGGAAATAAGAGTGGAAGCAGATGCCTCAGACTATGCAACAGGGGGAGTGCTGTCGATAAAGTGTGAAGATGGGAAGTGGAGGCCAGTAGCCTTCATCTCTAAATTGTTAAATACCACGGAGCAAAACTACGAAATTCACAATAAGGAGATGCTAGCAGTTATAAGGTGCCTAGAAGCATGGAGGCATTACTTGGAAGGAGAAAAACTTGAATTTGAAATCTGGACAGACCATAAGAACCTCCAGTACTTTATGACGAGTTAAAAATTAAACCATAGACAAGCAAGATGGGCCCTATACCTATTGCAATTTAATTTCACATTAAAACACATTCCAGGAAAGAGCATGGGAAAGGTGGATGGATTAAGCAGAAGACCAGACTGGTAGGAGGGGGTGGAAAGAGACAACGAAGACCAGAAACTGATAAAACCGGAGTGGATTAGGGGGATAGAAACAATAATAGAGGAGAAAGACCTAAGAGAAAGAATCAAAAAGGCACAGGATGAGGATGAAAAGACAGTAAAAGCAGTAGAAGAGTTAAAAATGGCAGGGATAAAAGCACTGAAAAATGAAGAGTGGGAAGTAGAAGATGGAATAGTATTAAAAGAAGAAAGGATATACATACCGGAAGGGGACCTCAGGAGGGAAATAATCCAACTACACCATGATACTCCAATAGGAGGACACAGAAGAAGATGGAAGATGGCAGAGTTGGTCGCCAGGAATTACTGGTGGCCAGGAGTAACAAAGGAAGTAGGGAGATATGTGGATGGATGTGATGCATGCCAGAGATACAAAAACCAGAGCAAGGCACCAGCAGGAAAGCTAATGCCCAATGCAATCCCAGAAAAACCATGGAGCCATATATCAGCAGATTTCATTACCAAACTGCCATTGGCCCAAGAATACGACACCATTCTAGTAGTATATGACTGTTTTAGCAAAAGGGCACACTTCATAGCAACAACAGAAAGGACGTCAGCAGAGGGACTCACAAAGCTGTTCTGAGATTATGTATGGGAGTTACATAGGCTCCCAGAAAGTATCATATTGGATAGAGGAGTACAATTTGTGGCAGGAATGATGAGGGAATTAAATAACTTGCTGGGAATCCAGACGAAACTCTCATGGCTTATTACCCTCAAATGGATGGCCAAACAGAGAGGACAAACCAGGAGTTAAAACAGTACCTGAGGGTCTTTACCGATCATAAACAAGAGCAGTGGCCAGATTGGTTAGGAACAGTGGAATTCACATACAATAACAAAATTCACACAGCAACAAAAACCTCGCCATTCAAGATAAACTATGGCCAAGACCCAAGGATGGGATTTGAGGGGAGAAGGAAAGGAAAGTATGAAGCAGCAGGAAAATTTATAGAAAAAATGAAAAAAATCCAGGAGGAAGCAAAAGTAGCATTAGGGAAAGCGCAGGAGGAGATGAAGAAATTCACAAACAGAAGGAGAAGGGAGGAGGAAGAATACAGAGTAGAGGACTTAGTGCTGCTAAGTACAAAGGACTTGAAGTGGCAAATGAAAGGAAGAAGATTGGAGAAGCTGACCAAATGCTTTGTGGACCCCTACAAAGTAAAGGGAATTGTCTTGAGTAATGCGATAGAATTAGAACTGCCTAAATCTATTAAAATACATCCTATAGTTAATATAAGTAGGGTATGACTCTATAAATCACAGGTAGAGGGACAGAAGAAGATACTACCAAAACTGGTCATCATCAAAGGAGAAAAGGAATTTGAGGTGAAGAAAATCTTAAACAAAAGGATAGTTAGAGAGAAGAAAAAGTTCCTGGTGAGATGGAAAGGCTACATGGCAGAAGAAGATACCTGGGAAAATAGGAAAAACTTGGAAAATGCAAAGGAGTTGGTAGAAGAGTTCGATAGGGAGTATGGGGAAGAAGTCAAAGAACTAAGGCAATAGGAGCAAGAAGAAGAAGAAAAGGAATTCAGTTGGGAACTACCTAGGGAATTCACAGCAAAACTACTGTACGGTTAGGGAAAAAGGAAATACAAAAGGAAAAGGGAAAAGAGGTAGGAAGAAAACTGGAGCTGATGGAAAAATTCCTCGGGACAAGGAAACTTGAAGGGAGGGCCATATTATGAGAGCCCCAAACAGAAAAAGGTTTCCCATGCATTCAAACACTTAATCCAAAACCTCAAAGCATACAATGGGGTAAGGATATAAATAGAGTGGGGACTCAGTAAGTCAAATTATGTGACAAGGTCAGATGATCATAGAACATTCTGGAAAGGACATGTGATTGTGGGACTCTAGGGTACAGCCACTGTAGCAGTAGTATAAGTAGGGCTGTAATCCAATGAAGAACTCTATCAAGTTCTTCTTGAACATCCACCTAGGGTAATCACTAAGGACATTCACTGTCCATTGATAACAGTGCAATTCCCTTACATTCACCCCCCCTCCAAGGTTGCTGTGTTTCAAAGAAATGGGTCTGGGTCCAAAGATAGTATTGAAGTCTATCTGGTAGATGTGTCTTGTAAGAACTTAGACTGTGATGCCTTAGAGCTACTTCTAGTCCAAGTTAACAAGGAGAACTCAATAGAGTTCCCATTCAATTGCTGTACACTACTTATATACATTCTGTATTTACTTCTATTTATAAAGTCCCATGCATCTCCTTTAAGTCATTCTCTCTTGCATGTCCACTACTTATTTAATTAAATGAAAAAAAGAAAAGAAAAGAAATATAAATAATAACTTAGCTGTTTTGGCTGTATCATGACACCACCCCCCCTCTCAAGGTTCCTTGTCCTGAGGATTTTTACAACTCATAGTAGAGATCACAAATATTCTCCATTTTACTATCATCTTTCTCTATCTACTCTCTAAGTCCCAAATTTTCTTGCTCAATTTCTTCTTCTTCTTCTTTTATTGTTTCCATTGTTCTTTGTCCTCTTGTTCTTTCTCCTTTCCATTGTCTCCAATTTCTTTCCAACCTTGTCCAGTATTCCTCATTGTATCTTTTGTCTAACCAACCAAATAGCTTTCTTGCAATAAATTTCCCTGGCAGTTCCCCTTTCTTAAATGTTTCTTCTTCTCTTTCCTGTCTTCTGACATCTTCTATATCTCACCAATATTCTTTCTCAAATTCTTTGACTGTTTTCTTTGTATTCTCTAAATTTTTTTTTCCTTCCCAAGTACTAGATTCAGCTGTGAACCCTTTCCACCATACCAAGTATTCATTTTTTCCTCTTATTTGTTGCTTGTTCAGAATTTTCTCAACTTCCCATTCCTTTTCTCCCTTAATTATAGCTGGAGCTAGTTGCTCCTTTCTCTGCCCCTCTACTTGCCCTACATATTTCTGTACTCTACTAACATTAACTACCAGATGTATTTTTACTATACTAGGTAGTTCTAATTCTACTGCATTTGATAATATGACTTTCTTTATCTTATAAGGCCCTACAAATTTCTCTATCAACTTCTTTGTCCTTCTACTGACTATTTGATATTTCAAATCCCTGGTGCTGAGCATTACCAACTCCTCTACTCTGTACTCATCAACCTCTGCTCTCTTCCTATCTGTATACTTTTTTATCTCTTCTTGTGCCTTTTCTAGTACCACTTTTGCCTTTTCTTGAATCTCCTTTATTTTCATCACAAATTTCTCTGCCCCTTTGTACTTCCTCTTCCTTCTCACTTTAAACCCCATCCTAGGATCTTACCCATAGTTTACTTTAAAGGGCAATGTCTTTGTGCTTAAGTATGCTTTGTTGTTGTATGCAAGCTCTACTGTTCCTAACCAGTCTGGCCACTGTTCTTGTCTATGGTTAATGAATATCCTTAAGTACTGTTCCAACTTCTGGTTAACCCTCTCTGTTTGTCTATTTATCTGAGAGTAGAATGCCATTGACATCTTGTTTTCAATCTCCAACATTCTATTCAACTTCCTCATTAATTCTACTATGAACTGTGGTCCTCTATCTGAGATAATACTCTTGGGTAGCCCATGCAATTTCCACATGTTGTCCCTAAATAGCCTAACCAGTCCTTCTGTCAATGTTTTTTCTGTAGTAGAAATAAAGTAGACCATTTTTGTTAACCTATCTACCACCACTAAGATTGAGTCATATCCCTGAGCTAACAGCAACTTAGTGATAAAGTCTGCTGAAATATGTGTCCAAGATCTTTCTGGGATTGAATTAGGCATTAATTTGCCCACTAGCTGTTCTGTGCAGTTCTTGTTTCTTTGGCAGAAATTGCATTCTTCCATATATTGCTTCATTTTCTTGGTTACTCCTGCCTACCAAAAGTTTCTGGTAACTAATTCTACCATCTTCCACTGTCCTCTATCCTCCTACTGGCATGTTATGATATAACCTAATTATTTCTGCTCTCAACTTATTATTTTTAGGCACATACACCTTTCCTTCTTTATACATGATACCATCTACTTCTCTCCACTTTTCATCTTGCAACATTTTTACTCCAGCTTGTTTTATTTCTTCTACTGCTCTGACCACTTCATTATCTTTTACTTTTGACTGTCTTACTTTTTCTAGTAAGTCTATTCCTTCTACTATTATTTCTACCTTCTCTGTTTTTCTTACTTCCAACTACTCTGGTTTCACCAACATCTCATCCTCATTGTCCCTTTCTACTCCTATTTCCCAGTCTAGCCTCCTACTTAAGCTATTTGCCTTCCCCATTTTACTCCCTAGAACATGCTTCAACATAAAATTAAATCTTGATAGGCACAATGTCCATCTTACTTGTTTTCAATTCAATTTTTGTGGTCTGTCCAAATCTCAAATTTTATTGTTGTTCCTTCCAGAAAATACCTCCATGCTTCTAAATATCTGACTACTGCTAACATTTCTTTGTCATGAATTTTGTAATTTCTCTCTGTATTACTTAGAGATTTAGAAATAAAAGCAACTGGTCTTTATAACTCATTAGAGTACTTTATTGATAGTACTCCTCTAGTAGCATAGTTTGAAGTATGTTAGTGTATAGTCATGAGAACTTAGAGCTCAACCAAGGTGGTTGTTCAGAAAGAACTTGTTAGCATGTAGTTGTGAGGACTTAGAGCTTAACCAAGGTAGTTGTTCAAAAAGAACTCAATATATTGAGTTTCTCATTGGATTCCACTAGATACTTATACAGATATTGGATGTTCTGTATGCCCATCTTCCACAATCACAAGACCCTTACTAATAACTATACATATCTTACATAATCCTTCCCATGCTATTTATATCTTTCCCACATTGTATTCTTGGATATTTCCTATCAAGTTGATGAATATGCAAGAAATAGTTTCCTTCTTAGGAGTTGTCTCATAATATAGCCCTCCCTTCAAGTTTTCTTATCCCAAGGAATTTTTCCATTGTCTCCAGTTTTTCTTCTATCTTCTTTCCCTCTGTCTTTTGTATTCCTTATTTGACTATCCCTATAGTATTTTTGCTGTAAATCTTTCTGGGAGTTCCCTTGAGAACTTCTTTTCATTGTCTTCTTCTTCCTATTGCCTTACTTCTTCAGCCTTTTCTCCATACTCCCTTTCAAACTCTTCAACTAGCTCCTTCATATTCTTTAGGTTTTCTCTGCTTTTCCAAGTGTCTCCCTCTGCTGTATACTCCTTCTATTGTACTAAAAACCTTTTCTTTCCTCTAACTATCCTTTTGTTTAGTATTTTTTCCACCTTGAATTCCTCTTCTCCCTTGATAATAACTAGTTTTGGTAGGGTTTTCTTTTATCTTTCCACCTGGGGCCTGTATAACTATACTTGGCTTATGTTAACTACAGGATGTATCTTAATAGAACTAGGTAGTTCTAATTCTATAGCATTTGTCAAGACAATTCCTTTGATCTTGTAAGGCCCTATAAACTACTCTATCAGCTTCTCCAATCTCCTTTCTACTATCTGCTACTTGAGATCTTTTGTACTTAATAACACTAAGTCTCCAACTTTATACTCTTCCTCTTCTTGTTTTTTGTCTGTATACTTCTTCATCTTCTCCTGTGCCTTTTCCAATACTGCTTTTGCCTCTTTCTGAATTTTCTTTATTCTTTTCACAAACTTCTCTACTGCTTCAAACTTCCCTCTTCTTCTTCCTTCAAATCCCATTTGTAGATCCTGACCATAGTTTTCCTTAAAGGGAAATACTTTTGTAGCTAAATAAAATTTGTTATTATATATGAATTCAGCAGTTTCTAACCAGTCTGGCCATTGCTTCTGTCTGTGATCAATAAAGATCCTCAGGTATTGTTCCAGCTCCTGATTGATCCTCTCTGTTTGCCCATCTGTTTAGGGATGATAGGCTGTTGATAGCTTTGTCTAGATCCCCAGCAGCTCATTCAACTCCCTCATCATTCCTACTGCAAACTACACTTCTTTGTCCAGTATGATGCTTTCTGGAAGACCATGCAATTTCTAGATATAATCTCTGAATAACCTAGCAAGTCTCTCTGCTGATATTTTCTCTGTAGTTGCTATAAAATGTGCCATTTTACTAAAACAATCACAAACTACTAGAATTGCATTATAACCCTGAGCCAAAGGTAGTTTGGTAATGAAGTCTGCTGAAATATGACTCCATGGTTTCTCTAGGATCACATTGGGCATCAGTTTTCCTGCTGGGGCTTCACTTCTATTCTTGTATTGTTGACAAGCATCACATCTGTCCATATATTTTCCTACTTCCTTTGTAACTTTCAGTCACCAATAGTTTCTTGTCACCAGTTCTGTTGTCTTTCATTTTCCTTTATATCCCTCTACTGGTATATTGTAATGTAGCTGTATCACCTCCTCTCTTAATTCCCCTTTTAGTACATAGATCTATCTCTCCTTCATGACTATTCTCTCCTCTATTGTCCACTCTTCAACTCTCAATGTTTTTATTTCTGCTTTCTTTAGTTCCTCCACTGCCTTAACTACTCTCTCATCCCCTTCTTGTATCTTCTGAATTCTCTTCCTCAGATTACCCTCCTCTATCAATATCTCTGTTCTTTTTATCCATCCTGGTTTCATTAATATCTAATCTTCATTACCATTTTCTATCCTTTTCTGCCAATCAGGTCTCTGGCTCAGTCCATCTGCCTTTCCCATATTCTTTTCTGGAATATGCTTCAGGGAGAAGTCAAATCATGATAGGTATAAGACCCATCTGGCTTGCCTTTGATTTAACTTCTGACTAGTCATGAAGTACTGGATGTTATTGATAGACAGTGAATGTCCTTAGTGATCACCCTAGATGGATGTTCAAGAAGAACTTGATGGAGTTCTTTATTGGATTGCAGCCTTACTTATACTACTACTACAGTGGCTGTACTCTAAAGTCCCACAATCACATGTCCTTTCTAGAATGTTCCATGACCACCTGACCTTGTCATGTGATTTGACTTGCTAAGTTCCCACACTATTTATATCTTGACCCTGTTGTATGCTTTGAGGTTTTGGACTAAGTGTTCAAATGTGTGGGAAATCTTTTCCTGTTTGGGGCTCTCATAACACTGGAGGTTTTTGTGATCTGTCCAGATTTTGAACTTTACTTTTGCTTCCTCTAAGTAATGCCTCTATACTTCTAGACATTGGATTACCACTAGCATTTTCTTGTCATGGATTTTGTAATTGCACTCTGTTGTATTTAACAACTTGGAGATAAAGGCAACTGGTCTCCATCTCTCATCCTTGCATTTAACCGATAGCACTCCTCCTGTTGCATAATCCAAGGCATCAGCCTCTACTCTCATTTTCTTATCCAGGTTGGGGATGACCAGGACTGGTTCAGTTGTGAACATCTTTTTTAACTTCTCAAACACTTTCACTTGTTTTTTCTTCCATCTCTACTTTTTTTCCTTTCTGACCAACTGATACAGTGAGGCTGCAATTCTAGCAAAATCCTTAATGAACTGCCTGTAATAGTTGGCAAGCTCTAGGAACTTTTGTACCTTTTTTATGTTTTTTGGCACTAGCTAGTTTAGCACTTCCTCTACCTTTTTCCTTTGCATCTTGACTCCCTATAGACCAATCACCACACCTAAAAATTCTACTTCTTTCACTTTCCATTGACATTTCTCTGGTTTGACAAATAGGTCATTCTCCTCCAGCCTTCCCAACACCTTCTCTACTAGCTTATTATGTCCTTTCTCAGTATCCATGGCTACTATTATGTTGTCAATGAAGGTTGCTATATTTCCTTGGTTGATTATGTCCCAGAACAGATCATTCATCATGGTTTGGAAGGTAGTGGGAGAGTTTGTCAAACCAAAATATATAACTATTGGTTTATATACTCCTATGTATATTGTAAATATTATCTTCCATTCATTGCCTTCCTTGATTCTCATGTTGTTGTATCTCTACCTAATATCACAAATGGCCACTTACTGATTTGTGAGTTGGTGATTTAATAATCAAAAGGCTCAAAAAAGCAAAGTTTAGACAGTAGCAAAAGATATTGTTAAGTCTGAGATTTATCCTCAGACATACAGTCCTTAAATACATAATTGTGGTGGTCTGTGTACCAGGATAGCCTACCATATGATCACTACCTATTGTTCTACATATAGGAGTGCTATTGTTCTTGAAATAGAGATAACCTAACTATCTTAGGGCAGTTCTTTGTTCTATTCAAGGACAGATGATAATCTATAGATAAAGATCAGT
>Ga0154004_1000305_pt1 | contig 13412 bp, 11 predicted proteins | sample TSFL088MetaG_FD_104727 | JGI IMG/M metagenome (GOLD analysis project Ga0154004, IMG submission 104727) | Attine ant fungus gardens microbial communities from Florida, USA - TSFL088 MetaG | ecosystem: Host-associated > Fungi > Mycelium > Unclassified | place: USA: Florida, Lake Talquin State... | reverse complement strand
GGCCCCTCTGTTCTGTTCACCCATTCACAAGGCGGCGGCGTTGGTTGGTATACGACACTCAAAAGCGAGCAGGTGAAGGCGATTGTTTCCTTCGAGCCAGGCAGCAGCTTTGTCTTTCCTGAAGGAGAATTGCCTCAGCCGATCAAGAACAATCCCGTCAATCAGTCAACGCAATATAGTCGCTGTCTCAGAACAGGTGTATTCAGCATCTGAATGAAGATTCTCATACAGACCTTCCGGCGTCTGACGCTAGGTATGCGCGGCCATATTCGGGTGCAGAAGTGCAGGCGGCGCGCTTGCCGGGGCCTCAAGATGCTGCAATTCGCCTTCGCGTGCCTGTAATCTGTCAGAAATGGTAATAATGTCCTCTTTATTCAGCTCGTTCCGCAAGGTAAAAAGGTCAAGCAGCTTGTCAAGCGCGCACGTGATGCGGTTCAGTTCGTTTTGCGCACTACTCGATTGTGCTCTGCCTTCAATGCTGTCTCACGGGTGAACCCCTCACAGAACAATGCAAAAAATTGCAATCCATAAAGCGCTAAAGATCAATAAATCAAGACCCGCGCTTCCAGATCAAGGCGCCGAATAGTAGCTATATTGGTGCAGGGGCCTTTGTTGCGGGCTGTCGAGCAGCCCATATGATTGGCAGAGATCATCGAAAATCCCCATCACAGCAGCCGCATCTGACAAAACCGGATAGAAGATAGCGCGGGCACTTGCACAGGCGGGTTGTCTTCATGGCTGTTGGCGGCGGGATTGCGTCTGATCGCCTGGTTCTTGTTATGAACTGCTTCCCGGACTGCATTATCAACAATGCGCAGTTCCGGTACGTCCTGAACAATCCATTCCGATCTGGGATTAAGCCGTGCCTGTCTCTTGCCGGTATCGGGATCCTTGATAAAATTCTGCCGGTTCCAGACAAGCCTGCCGATATAAAGCTCGTTATTGAGAATGCCGGTGCTGCGTTTGGGATTGTTCAGAAGGTCGAGAAACCCCAATCGCCACCGGACGGGCGCGGATGCCTTCACGATTGAGAAAAGCAGCAATCTTCTTGGGTGATTTGCCCGCCGGATATTTCCTGAAAATCCGCCTGATGACTTCGGACTCACGTGGATTGACAGAGCGCTCGCCTCTTACCGACTCGCCATTGCCGTCAAAGCTTTTGACAATGTCATAGCCATAAGAATTGCCGCCAGTGATCTTGCCGGCTTCTGTCCGTTTTCGCTGCCCGCGTCTGGGCTTTTCGGCCAGATCTTTGAGAAACAGCGCATTCATGGTGCCTTTAAGGCCGATATGCAGTTCGTTGATTGTGCCTTCCGACAGGGTGACAAGCTTCACGCCGCAAAAGCTCATGCGTTTATATAATCCGGCGATGTCTTCCTGATCGCGGGAAAGCCGGTCAAGCGCTTCTGCCAGCACAAGGTCAAACCGTCCCTGCTGCGCATCCATGATCAGCGCCTGAATGCCAGGGCGTAATTGTGGCGATCGTCAATGAAGAAAATGAAAGCTGCGTTATTGATCTGTTCACAGGCATATACCGGTTCTGCACTGGACAGGGTGACAGCACTTGCAGGCAATTGCATTATGAAAACAGGGCTATCCGATAAAACCGCGCCTGTGGATTGAGATCATCGCCCGGTCAGTACGGTTATCCGGTTAAGCGTTTGACAGTGCCAACTGATATGCCTGCACGCTTTGAATGCCCCGCCTGTGTCAGATTCATAACCAGGTGCCGGTCTTTTGCCGGTTCGACAAATTCTGTCATAACACCTCTTTTGCGAACGGTCGATATAATCATAGATTATCCATGGTGCCTTTATCAGACGACCAGTCTAATTATTTAATAGACGAGAGGTCTATTCTTAAAAGGCGTGATATGTTCAATGCTTATCGGATTAATAAAGAGCGTGACAATTACAACCGCAGATAGGTAGAAATCGACGACGACGCTTTACCCGGCGGGGATATAACAGTAGATATTGCATATTCAAGTTTGAACTATAAGGATGCACTGGCATTAACCGGTCGCGCATCGGTGGTAAGAAAATTTCCTATGGTTCCCGGAATTGATTTTGTCGGCACGGTTACAAGCAGCCAACACCCCAGTTTCAAGGCTGGCGATAGCGTGATATTGAATGGTTGGGGCGTTTGTGAAAAACATTGGGGCGGTTTCGCCCAACGCGCAAGAGTCAATGGTGACTGGCTGATAGACAGGCCGGATAATCTTAGCCCAAAACAAGCAATGGCAATTGGTACAGTCGGCTATAATGGTATGCCTTGCGTGATGGCGCTAATCGATCAGGGCCATTAAGCCGGAACGAGGTGAAATCATTGTCAGCGGGGCAACAGGCGGTGTTGGCAGTATTGGAATAAGCCTTTGGGCAAGACTGGGATATAATGTTGTTGCTGTAACGGGAAAAGCGCACGAAGCCGATTATCTGAAAGGCATTGGCGCTCAGGATGTTATTTTCAGAAGCGAATTTTCCCGACGTGGCAAACCACTTGAAAGGGAAAGATGGGCGGGTGCTATTGATGTTGTAGATGGCAGGACTTTGGCCAATATATGCGCTTCAATGCAATATCGCGGAATTGTCACCGCTTGCGGTTTGGCTGACGGCATGGACTTTCCGGCAACGGTTGCTCCTTTCATCCTGAGGGGTGTTTCTCTGATCGGCATTGATAGCGTCATGTGTCCGCGCAATGAACGGATTAAAGCATGGAATAGGCTTGCCAAAACGCTTGATCTTTCATTTCTGGAAAAGAATACAAAGACAATAAAGCTGTCAGAAGTCAATGAAAAAGCCATTGATATGCTGGATGGCGTATTGTCGGGGCGTATAGTTATTGATGTCAATCAATAAAAACAGATGTAATTTTAATAATGTTCTGGGGGGCTAGTCATGAGAAATCTGTTCGCATTCTTTCTATTAACCACTGCTTTATCGTCAGATGCCTTTTCTCATGATTTTTTATGTCAAGGCAATTTGAATAAAAACGATTAGACGATTGAGGAGAATAAACTTATTGATGAATTTTGGGGAGAAAGCCTAATCTGTTTAGAAAGTTTTGCTGCTAATCTGCAACAGGAGAACAATAATTGCAAAAAGGCTGCAAGAGCAACAACTCAGACCTATTCCCCTGGAAATAATGGCACGGAATCAAAGTGCATTATGGACTATCCAGATGTTCAATTATTGGTCAGACATATACAAGCCATATTGAAAGAACCGGATAAAGCCAGAAAATGTTTTGATCTGTAAAAGCAGTATGAGGCAGTCAAACTTTATACACCCAATCGAGAAATTCAGAATTTGACAGCGACTTCAAAATGGCTCGATAGACCGCTTCTAACGGATCTTTATAATCAGACTGGAGGCGAAACAGGAAAAGCAGGGATCAAATTTAGCAATCAATTTATTGCTTTAATTTCCGCGGCAAAAACCTCATTGCATTGGAAACAGGATATTACAATTAAAAGCTTACCGACTTTATGGTCGTCTGTAGGCTGGATTCCTATGTAATAAAGATAATGAAAATGCTGGTAGCAGCCGTTTTAGAGGCGGATATGCTTATGCTGAGATTATGGGGCCCTGGGGTAATTTACGTGTTGCAAAAATTGATAATGAAGTGGTGCAAGCTGAAATCGGCATGACTGTTCAACTTACAAATACCTCATATCCATTTCATTATCATACGTCTCAAGAAATATATATGAGACTGACAAAACCAAAATGTGCTGCTGACAACCGGTATATGGTTATGGATTGGAAGAATGATGAATTTACCTATCATAAAACAGATGATAACCAAGTAGTTTCAATCGATGGCAAAGATAACCGGTGGCAGAAATGGTTCATACAACAAAATAATCGAGATCAATGGCTGGCATATATAGGTAGCAACTTTATTCATGCCTTTGAAGTGAAAAGTCATTGTGACTGATGAACAAGAGACAGGTCTTGTCACTGCTTGGGCTAGGATTATGGCTCAACAGAACGATCAGACCACCCATATTTGCAGCCCGATGTCAGAAAATGCCAACATTGATAAAATTACCCCTGAAATGCCAGTAGAATGCGTCATAAAAGAATGGGAAAAATAATCGGCGAAATAACAAGTTTACAGGTTTGCGATATCAGAAATTGATAATCATGAATGCTATCAAAGCCGTGTAGTATTCCAATTTATTGAAGCCTGTGTCATTGCCGATTGTCATATGTATTTTCAATGTTCATGTTAAAGTTCTTGAATCTGTAAAGATTCTTTATAAGTCTGTTTGACTGCCTGTTTCCCCACGCCAACGCTGCAATACGTTCATTTGGGCGCTACAGGTTTTAAGCACACTATGGATTGCCACAAGCTGATCGACTACATTGCCTGACATCGTCACTTCCCTGTAAAGATCAATAGCAATAGTGCCACCCCCCGCAGGTATCAAAACAATCCGGTCAATCAGCAAAACACAAAACAAAAGCAGTTTTTGCGGTCATAACCGTAGTTATTCCGCTGCATCTCCGATGCAGGCCGATGCCTGTATGAACAGAAAACCATCTTCATTTTTGACCGGATAACTTTTGACCTGTCCTTCATCAGGCATCCGTGCCAGCCCGGTTTCCAGCGAGAAAACAATATTGTGCAAAGGGCATGTTACAGATTCATCATGCACAATACCCTGGCTGAGCGGTCCGCCCTTATGCGGACATGTATCATCAATGGCAAATATTTTGTCATCATATGTACGAAAAACAGCAACGGTTCCGTGAGGTGTTTTCACGCATCTGGCACCGCGTTTGGGGATATTTTTTAACTGGCCGATTTCAATCCAGTCTGTCATTGTCAGTACTCCGGAGTTTGAGAAAAACCAATTTCGGCCATGGCCGAAAATTCATATGCAACCTTGCCACTCACCTGTGCAGCCCATGGGTCAATCTGGGCGATTTCCTGGGAATGAACAAACCGGTCAAAAAGCGCTTTTCTATTTTCGATATCATCGATAACCTGCGCCTTTATGGTATCGCTGCCTGCCCGTATTATCCATTTATAGATGCGTTCCAGATAATGCCCTTCCTCACGGTAAAGCTGGGTCAGCGCGGCGATAATTTCAATCGCCTCATCCGCGCTTTTAACATGGCAGAGCAGTTCAGTTTGTTTCAGTTCAAGCCCGGCAGCGCCGCCATAATGAATATCAAAACCTGAATCAACGCAGATAATGCCGATGTCTTTACAGGTTGCTTCCGAGCAATTACGCGGACAGCCTGAAATACCCATTTTCAGTTTTGCCGGTGTCCAGCTTCCCCACATGAATTTTTCAAGCTTGATACCAAGGCCGGTTGAATCCTGCGTACCGAAACGGCACCATGTCGAGCCAACACAGGTTTTGACAGTGCGCAGTCCTTTAGCGTAGGCTGCCCCTGAAATCATACCTGCATTATTCAACTCCGCCCAGACAAATGGCAGCTTTTCCTTTGTGATGCCAAGCAAATCTATGCGCTGCCCGCCAGTCATCTTGACTGCCGGAATTTTATATTTATCAGCAATATCGGCAATGGTGTGCAGCTCTGCCGCACTTGTCATGCCACCCCACATCCGCGGCACAACAGAATAGGTGCCGTCTTTCTGGATGTTGGCATGAATCCGCTCATTAATATGGCGTGATTGGCCATCATCCTGGTAGCTGTCTGGCCAGGTGGATAAAAGATAATAATTGAGAGCCGGGCGGCATTTGGCACAGCCACAGGAGGTTTTCCATTCCAGCTCCTGCATGACGGCAGGGATAGATGCCAACCCTTGTGTGCGGATACGGCGGCGCACCTCTGCATGGCCAATATCTGTGCAGTTACAGATTGATTTCACGTCCGTCGGATTATAGACGTCTCCAAGGGTCAGGGTCAGAAGTTTTTCAACCAGGCCGGTGCATGTACCACATGATGCTGATGCCTTGGTATGTGTTCGTACATCCTCAACACTGGTCAGCCCCTTTTCAAGAATTGCATGGATGATTGTTGATTTACATACACCGTTGCAACCACAGATTTCCGCATCATCAGGCAGGGCCGCGACAGCTGCCACAGGATCCAGTTTCTCACCTCCCTGATGGGCTTGTCCGAAAATAATTGTATCACGAAAGTCATCAATGACAGTGCCGCGTTTCAGCATGTCAAAATACCAGGCACCATCAGCTGCATCACCGTAAAGAACAGTGCCGATAATTCTGGAATCTTTTATAATGAGACGTTTATAAACACCCGCCTTCGCATCACGCAGAACAATTTCTTCGTGGTCATTCCCTTCTGAAAAATCCCCCGCTGAAAACAGGTTGACGCCTGTCACTTTCAGTTTGGTTGACGTTTGCGAACCCGTATAGGCAGCAGGTTTTTCAAGCAGGGTATCAGCCAGCACCCGGGCCATTTCATAAAGTGGCGCGACCAGCCCGTAAATCCGGTTGTTATGCTCGACACATTCCCCCAGCGCATAGATATCAGGTAATGATGCCTGCATCTGATCATTAACAATAATGCCGCGGTTAACGGCAAGCCCGGCCTTTTTGGCCAGTTCCGTGGCGGGGAGAATGCCTGCCGCCATCACAACCAGGGAGCAGTCAATTCTGCGACCGTCTGCCAGTTCAACCCCTTCAACCTTGTCATTTCCGAGGATAGCCTTGGTATTGACCCCGGTCAGCACCTCAATACCCCGCTCATGCATGGCTTTTTCCAGAAGGTAGCCAGCCGGAGGATCAAGCTGACGTTCCATCAAGGTGGGCGCCAGATGCAGGACTGTGACATCCATGCCACGCATTTTCAAGCCTGCCGCTGCTTCCAGCCCCAGAAGACCGCCGCCGATAACAATGGCACGTCCGCCGGTTTTTGCAGATTCCAGCATGGTTTCCACATCGTCAAGGTCACGGTAAGTCAGAACACCTTTTAAACGATTGCCGGGAATAGGCAGAATGAAGGGAATTGAACCGGTCGCAATAACAAGGCGATCGTAAGCTGTTTGCGTTCCGTCTGCTGCCCGTACTGTTTTCGCACAGGGGTTTATTGTATCAATTCTGACCGGTTTATGAAGCGTGATATCATTTTTCCGGTACCATTCCTCTGAATGGATAATGATATCTTCATAGGTCTTCTCTCCTGACAGAACCGGTGACAGCATAATACGGTCATAATTGACACGGGGTTCAGCGTTGAAAATGGTGATATCATAACGATCAGCATCTACTTCGATCAGGTGTTCGAGCATACGGCCCGGGGCCATGCCGTTTCCGATGATGATAAGTTTCTGTTTCATGGTTTCCTCACGCTGTTTTAATCAAAACGCTGATATTTATAAAAAATTCGCGTGTCGTTCCGCAGCAGTCAACATAAACCGGATCAGCCGCCAGGTAATATTTCAGCAAAGAATAAAAAACTTTCACCACAATAAATAACCCGGTTGTGTTGAAACAGCTTTCATAAAAATGTTTTAAGAATTCTATCTCTGCGAATCGAATTCTTATTATAATACACCCCATAGTTGCAAAACATAACTGGCAAAATAAATATCAGGTGGTTTTTGTAGGTTATTTTCAGTCATTAATGATGGAGATTACTGATTAAGAACGCAATGTGATCGCAATAACAGTATGGAGAGACAAGATATGCATGTCAGAGTAAAGCAATCACTTCCGGTTATGATTACAGGCGTGATTTTGGCAATTGTTCTGCCGGTAATGCAAGCGGTGGCCGGAGAGAAGTTCAAGGTGGTTACGACTTTCACGGTTATTGCTGATATTGCCAGAAATGTTGCCGGTGATGCGGCGGCTGTGGAATCAATCACAAAGCCTGGCGCTGATGTTCATAATTATCAGCCAACGTCTGGCGATGTCCGAAAGGCACAGGCTGCCAGGTTTATTTTGAGAAACGGGCTTGGACTGGAACCCTGGTTTGAGAAATTTTTCCGCAAATTGAAAAAGGTGCCGGAAATTGTGGTTTCAAAAGAAATTGAGCCAATCAATATCACCGAAGGGGTTTATAAGGGCAAGCCCGACCCGCATGCCTGGATGTCGCCGGTAACAGCGCTTGTCTATGTTGATAATATTCTCAATGCGTTTGTGAAATATGATCCCGGCAATGCTGAAACTTATCGGGTCAATGCTGAAGGTTATAAGCAGAAGATTATAGGTTCTATCCAGCCTGTCTGGAAGGAGCTTGCTGCGGTACCGCTCAACAAGCGCTGGCTGGTGTCAGGCGAGGGGGCGTTTTCCTATTTCGCGCGTGATTTCGATTTTAGGGAACTTTATCTCTGGCCGGTCAATACTGATCGGAAGGGGACTGCCAGGCAGGTTCGCAAAATGGTTGATGCTGTACGCGAGAACGGCATTTCCGTTGTCTTTTCTGAAAGTACGGTTTCTTCAAAATCTATCAGGCAGGTGGCACAGGAAGCCGGCATCAAATATGGCGGTGTTTTATACGTTGATTCCTTAGGCGGGGCTGACAGCCTGGCGCCGACGTATCTTGATCTTTTGAAAATGACGGCAAACACTCTCGCCAGAGAACTTGTCTCTGTCGGGGCCGAATGATTAAGCGTTGATGATGCTTCCTTTCTGGCCGTCGGATGCATGGTGCAGTCCGGCTCAGAAACTGGATTATACTATTGAACGGCTTGGGGGGATCCATATAAAACCACGTCCGTACAGATACAGGCTGCGAACACGATCGTGTTCAGGATGTTCATCCACAGAAGCCAGCAATAGCTGCCTGCTGTGCAGCCGTTGATAACCCGTCTGCCACGATGCATCGGCACGCGCTCAACATATTGCGCAATAAGGTGTGGCGGGTTGCTTTCGTATAGCCTGAGATAGCGACACCGCTTTCCAGAAACTGCAAGCGCACCAGCTTGCCACGCCACGGCGCGCAAGCATAAGCCCGCGTAAAATAAACTCTGTCGCCAAATGACCTCACCGCCGACGATTGCAGTTTATAGGGGTCCGCTTGGAAAACGGAAAATATCCTACGCTAAGCCTGTTTTTTATACAGGCCATTATCCACTGAGCGTAACGAACGGTATTTCCTGGCTCCCAGCTTAAGATTGGTACGCCAGACGTAATCGCCGCTCAGGTTGATATGCTCCCATCCCAACGGGGACAGATGAGAAACCGGTTGCTCATTAACCGGTAATCATCGAAATTCCTGTAACGGCGTGAGCCTTTTACCCAGATATCGCCGGAACGCAACGCTCCCTTCAGCTCATTCAGAACACAAAATTCATAGTATCGGCGGTCAATGCCGGTGGGAGTGATCACGACCTTTCTCCAGCTCTCGGGGATAAATTCGGTTGGTGCTGATGACGGGATTTTTCGCAGTTGCTTACGGTACATTTCTCTGACGGTATAAGCCTGCCATCAGACGGGGATTAAGCTTTGGGTTCTACGAGGTCCATCTGGGCACGATTCATGCGACCGCCATAGACACGAAGCCCGGACATAGCGTTATCCATTTCGTTCAATTCGGTAGCGGTAAACTGGATCCCTAAAGCGCCATGGTTTTCATGGAGGTGATTGATATTTCGTGTCCCGGGAACAGGAACAATCCAGGGCTTTTTGGCCAGCAGCCATGCAAGCGCGATTTGAGAAGGCGTCGCACCTTTACTGTCAGCAATGGCTTTCAGCTTTTCCACAAAGGGCCAGTTATTCGCTAAATTCTCAGACGTAAAACGTTCAAATGTGGAACGTAAGTCGGTTTTGGGATCCAAATGAGTCTGCGCGTTCAGCATTCCGGTCAGATAACCCATGCCTACCGGCCCCCAGGGGACAAAACCAATTCCCAACTCCTCGCAGGTATCCAGCACACCGTTATGTTCCGGATCGCGGTTCATTACGGAATATTCTGTCTGTACGGCGGTCACTGGCTGGATCGCATGAGCACGACGGATGGTTGAAGGACTCGCTTCAGAAAGACCAAAATGTAAAATTTTTCCTTCTTTGATCAAATCCTGAATTGTCCCAGCTACGTCCTCAATCGGAACACCGGGATCAACACGATGCTGATAATACAGATCGATATGGTCAGTTCGTAAACGCCTGAGAGAGGCCTCGAGCACTTCACGAATATGTTTTGGCTGACTGTTAAGCCCGCCATGTTGAATATCAAATCCAAATTTGCTGGCAATAAAGACCTGATTGCGGACAGGTGAAAGCGCCTCGCCAACCAGTTCTTCATTGGTATAAGGCCCATAGACTTCGGCGGTATCGAATAACGTGACGCCTCTGGCGTGTGCCTCGCGTATTACCCTGATCCCCTGGGATTTCTCTGCAACCGGGCCATAGTTAGCGCTAATACTCATACATCCGGCACCCAGTGCGGAAACCACCATCGATCCCAGTTTTCGGGTCGGTATTGCCTCTGAATGTAGTCTGGCGTGTGCTGGTTTTGCTGTGCGCTCTGATGACGTTGCGTGCGCTTTATCCAGCAAACTCCCCACAATCAGCCCTGCCCCCATCAAGGCAGCAGAAGACAGAAAGGTGCGTCGGCTGAAAGTGCTCATTTTTTCAGTAAGTTGTGCAGAACGGGATTTTGGCTGACTCATATCGTTCTCCGCTTAACAAGTGTTTCCATGGCAGGGTATCCCTGATGAGGGCAGTTTCGGGCAGGTTGCGTGTCGGGACGACGCAGCCTGTAATTGTCATTCGGACCAGTCTTGTAACCAGTACGCATAGGGCGTGGGTAACACTGTATGCGGGTCGCTGATTTCAAGCTCTCGTGCTGCTTGATAAGGCCAGTGCGGATTTGCCAGCAATGTGCGGGCAAAAAAGATCACGTCAACTTTCCCGTCCTGGATAAATTCATTCGCTTCTTTAGCCTGAGTAATCATCCAGCTTGTCCCGACATGAATATTTTTCTCCCGGCGAACACGTGCGGCCCATGGCACCATAAAGTTGGCCGCCCACGGGATGTTCTCACCTGGCGTTGTCAGAGAAAGACCCGCATCAACAAAATCAATACCGGCGTCCTTCAGCCAGCCGATAACCTTGAGTGATTCGCTGAACGAATGTTCAGGACAGTCGTCAAATTCAACCACCCCCAGACGTACCGTTAAGGGCAGATTATCAGGCCACACCTTGCGGACTTCTGCCACGGTTTCCAGTAAGAAGCGGGCACGATTCTCAAGAGAACCACCATATTCATCTGAACGGGTGTTTGACTGTGGGGAAAGAAAACTTTGCGCCAGGAAACCATGGGCAAAATGCAGCTCAAGCCACTGGAAACCCGCCTGGCAGGCACGTTCTGCCGCGCGTGCAAAGTCCTGCTGCGTTTGCCGGATATCGTCTTTGGTCATTTCACGGGGAATATAGTCATTCCCGGGAACGAAGGGGACAGCGGAAGGTCCCGCAGGTTCCCACGCCTGCGCATCGTTGCGATCCAGAGGCGCGCCGCCCTGCCAGGGCGGTGTACAGCCCGCTTTACGGCCCGCATGGGCGAGTTGTATACCGGCAACTGCGCCTGCTGTATTTATTGCTGCGGCAATGGACGACAGCCCTGCGGTATGTTCATCGCTCCATAATCCGACATCGCCTGGCGTAATGCGGCCCTCAGGTGCTACGGCCGTGGCTTCAACGACAACGAGACCTGCACCTCCGCGTGCGAGCATGGAATAATGCGCACTGTGCCAGTCGTTAATAAAGCCATCGACAGCCTGGTACTGACACATTGGAGAAACTGCGATCCGATTACGCAGCGTAATATCTTTCAGCGAAAAGGAAGAAAATAAACCTGTCATAAGGCACTCCATAAGCAGGAACATGATAGAAGCATTATTGACCACAAAGCGGGAAGGTGACTTGCTCACTTCATCACAATCATTGCCTGATATGATTTATTTTTCTTGTATTAGGTTATTGTTCTCCAAAAATGATAATTTGGTTATTACGTCATTATAGAGGCGTAAAATCTGTCAGGGTTAAGAAATGCATGACTTTTCCGTAGAAAGAAACCTTAAAATTCTCGCTGAGAAGATAGGTGAAATTGCACAAAACGATGGTGATTTCAAAACCTCGATCCCGTCGTTGTCGGTACACCGACGAAATGCGCCGACCGCACCCGTACATTGTATTTATGGCATAGGGCTGGGTGTGGTTATCCAGGGCAGTAAGGAACTGGTGCTGGGAGAAAAAGCCACCAGCTACCGGGCAGGGCAAACATTGCTCACCACACTGGAGCTTCCTGTTGTATCTCATGTCGCGACGGCGACGGCCTCCTCGCCGTTCCTGGGGATGATGGTCACCATTGAACCCGCCGCGGTGATGCAGACGGCGGCAGTGATCCCTTTTCAGCCAGCCGCAAAAGCGCAGGGCTTTGATCCGCTGGCAGTTAACGAGCTTGACACGGGCCTTGCTGATACGTTGAGAAGGCTACTGTCACTGAATGACGAACCCCATTTAGCTCAGCACCTTGCTCCGCTTATACAGCAGGAGATCATCATTCGGCTGCTGACGGGATCCTATGGCAACGCCCTTCGTCATATCGCATCGCCTGGTTCGCCGGGACAACAAATTTCCGGTGCCATTGCCTGGCTCAAACAGCATTACACTCAGCCGATCAGCATAGATGAGCTTGCATCCCGTGCATCAATGAGCACATCCTCTTTTCGTCACCATTTCAGGACAGTAACCGGTATGAGCCCACTACAGTTTATTAAAAAGCTCAGACTTCAGGAGGCCCGGCAACATATGCTGAACAGCCACCTTGACGCGATGAGCGCGGCGGTAAAAGTGGGTTATGAAAGTGCATCCCAGTTTAGCCGCGAATACAGCAGGGAGTTTGGTGAGTCGCCACAACGCAATATCAGACGTTTACGTGAAGAAATAATCCAGTAAAAATAACCCTCGGCATGTATTCAGAAGGATTCTTCCGCGTCCCTCTGTACGTAGTCATCATTTACATAGCGTCACAGGTTATGTTTGAGTCTGCTTTTCGAACAAAGCTGTCTGCTTGAAAATTAGTTTTAGCGTAGGATATTTTCCGAATTCCAAGCAGACCCCTTTATAAGTCATCTTTTCTGCTCTTTCGGCAAGCTAACTCTATCAATTTCAAAACGACCGTCTAAAAACTCATCCAGAGATCGTACCCGCACCAGAAAACTACAGGACAAAGTCCCGCGTTATTCAGACGCATGATCCCGATCTGTACAGATCGGCAGTCGAAGCTTTGACAAAGCCCATTGTCCGCGGGTTGTTCGACAAGCTGTGGAAGACACGCGGGCTGTCAACAGCAAAAGGCATAATACTCACCCTGTCATCAGCCATTACCTGGGCAATTCTGCGCGGCAAAATCCGCATGGAACATCCATGCACAATGCTACGCATGGAAACGCCGGAACCACGTATACGCTTCGCTACCCGACAGGAAATTGATATCCTGATCGCAACCGCAGACCGGCTT
>Ga0154004_1000304_pt1 | contig 13446 bp, 2 predicted proteins | sample TSFL088MetaG_FD_104727 | JGI IMG/M metagenome (GOLD analysis project Ga0154004, IMG submission 104727) | Attine ant fungus gardens microbial communities from Florida, USA - TSFL088 MetaG | ecosystem: Host-associated > Fungi > Mycelium > Unclassified | place: USA: Florida, Lake Talquin State... | reverse complement strand
GAGAGATTGTTACTCATTACCATTTGGTATATGTTCCCATAGATATTGTTTTTTTTTTAAAAAAAAATCATTTATTTGTAACATGGGGCTCAATGGCAGTCTGCAACCCATAGATATTGTTGTCAGCAAAGGTTCTTAAATATGCCTGAATTATTCTACATAACTCAGTTCTTATTGTCTTCAAGATACTGAGGTTAGTATGTATAACTATCTACATATCACTCATGCTCACTGTATCACAAATGGTCACTTACTGATTTGTGAGTTAATAATTTAATAATCAAAGTGTTCAAAAAAGTGAAGTTAGACAAGCAGCAAAAGATGTTGTTAAGTCTGAGGTTTATTCTCAGATATACAGTCCTTAAATACATAATTGTGGTGGTCTGTGCACAAGGACAGCCTACCACATGATCACTACCTATTGTTCTACATATAGGAGTGCTATTGTTCTTGAAATAGAGATAACCTAACTATCTTAGAACAGTCCTTTGTTCTATCCAAGAACAGATGATAATCTATGGATAAAGATCAGTGTCATGTACAAACATTGAGGACCTTGTATCTCCATGGAATCTTATTGCCTTGGGATCTATTTATAGCTGAAAGAAGTGCATTGAAGAGAGCTTCACAATGGTCATTGAAGCAAATAATTACATTAAGCAGTTTCTGAGATATCAGTGATTTAGTGTCTGGTAACTTGGTAATCACTGACTGACCTGCTGATAACTTGGTAAATACTGATTTCTTTGAGATGTTTTTGATACTGTTTGAAAGGTCTCCTTAAGGGCTTTCAGTGGCCATTTAGATTGTTGAAATTGGTCAAGTATTCCTAGAGTTATGGTCTGAATGAAGTTTATGACATGTTCAATCTTTAGAAATTAAAAGAAAAGAATATAGATATAAATATAAATATAAATATTGACTTAGCTGTTTTGACACCAATAAGTAAAGAAGCTGGACTAGGTTAAGAGGTTTGGGTAGGTGAAGTTATGGTAGAAGCAGTCATGGTAGGTGTTGTCTGTACAGTAGTTAATACTAGACAAACATTTGTTCTGTCAAAGTGTTTCCATAGCCATTTTTCTTGGATTACCATCTGAAAGCACAATGAGAAGATAGTCCAGTTTCCTCCAGAAACATTCATTTTGGGTACTAATGCAGGTAATACATCATATACTGTAGCAACTTAGCCTGAGTTGACTTAATCACACTTCAAGTCCAAGTTAACAAGGAAAACTCAATGAAGTTCCTATTAGATTCTGTACACTACTTATACAATTACTACATGGTCTGTGCACTGCTCTCCAACACTCATCATGTGACTCCATCATGTGACATGACACTGTGACATCTGAACATGTGACCATAATATATAACATTTGTCATATAATACTTTCCTGCATTTCTTTCTTGTGTAGTAAGTTCAAATAAGAAAAGAAAAGAAATATAAATAATAACTTAGCTGTTTTGCCAAGTTATAACATATACTGTACTTAACATGGTTCTTTAAAATGTTGATCTATTCTTTTCAGCACTACAGTGGGGTGATGTAAGGGGACCCTACCAATACCATCTCTGAAATACCAGACTCATAGCCTGGAGTGACCTTGCACTTAATTAAATATTACTATATAATATTTAATTCTCTTTAGCTTGACTTGGAGACTCCTGACCCTAACTAACAGGACCATAGGATCAGGGATGTCTTAGCAGTAGAAGTATATATAGTGTAAAAGTATACCCTAGGAGCCTTATTCTAATTTCTAAGGATTCTTCTGGAGATAAGTTGTAACATAATTAGGAGTGTAATATTATCTAAGGATTCTTCTGGAGCCCACTCTGCTCTGGTCACCCTTACAGGTGGGGCCAATAACCTGATAGAATATAGAATCTAGGTTACAGTATGTCACAAACTTCATTTGGACCATAACTCTTGGAATACTTGACCAATTTCAACAATCTAAATGGCCACTGAAAGCCCTTAAGGAGACCTTTCAAACAGTACCAAAAATGTCTCAAAGAAATCAGTATTTACCAAGTTATCAGCAGATCAGTCAGTGATTACCAAGTCACCAGACACTAAATCACTGATATCTCAGAAACTGCTTAATGTAATTATTTGCTTCAATGACCATTGTGAAGCTCTCTTCAATGCACTTCTTTCAGCTATAAATAGAACCCTAGGCAATAAGATTCCATGGAGATACAAGGTCCTCAATGTTTGTACATGACACTAATCTTTATCCATAGATTATTATCTGTTCTTGAATAGAACAAAGGACTGCCCTAAGATAGTTAGATTATCTCTATTTCAAGAACAATAGCACTCCTATATGTAGAACAATAGATAGTGATCATGTAGTAGGCTGTCTTTGTATACAGACTATTACAATTATGTATTTAAGGACTGTATATCTAAGAATAAACCTCAGACTTAACAACATCTTTTGCTGCTTGTCTAACTTCACTTTTTTGAACACTTTGATTATTAAATTATTAACTCACAAATCAGTAAGTGACCATTTGTGATAGAGCATATAAAAAAGTTAGATGAAAAGAAACATGTAGGACTTTATAAATAGTAACAAATACTAGAATATATCTGAGTAGTATATAGCAATTGAATGGAAACCCTATTAAGTTCTCTTTGTCAACTTAGACTAGAAGTGGGACTAAATTATCACAGCTATATTCTTATACCAGAACTTAATTCTTTTATCAGCACTATTCATTACAGAGCCTTGCCAACTTACTCTTTCATTTTTCTTGATATTTAGGTGATACAACTCAGAACTACTAAGATATAGCTGGGCCCTAGGCTTAAGGAAACTTGATAGTCAGTTAAAAACTTGTTACAAACTTTATTTGGACCATAACTCTAGGAGTACTCAACTGATTTCATCAATCTAAATAGCTACCAAAAGCCTTTAAGAAGACCTTTTCAATGATACCAAAAATGTCTCAAAGCAATCAGTATTTACTGAGTTATCAGCAGATCAGTTGGTGATCACTAAGTTATCAGATACTAAATTATTAATATCTCAGGAATCACTAGACATAATCATTTACTTCAACATTTATTATAAAGCTTTCTTTAATGTACTTCTTTTGGCCATAAATAGACTCCAAGGTGATAAGACCCTATGGAGATACAAGGTCCTCAATGTTTGTATATGACATTAGTCTATTATCCATAGATTATCATTTGTTCTTGAATAAAACAAAAGACTACCCTAATATAGTTAGGCTATCTCTATTTCAAGAACAATAGTACTTCTATATGTAAAACAATAGGTAGTGATCATATAGTAGTCTGTTCTAGTACACAAACCACCACAATTATATATATAAGGACTCTATGTCTGAGAATAAACCTAAGACTTAACAATATTTTTTGTTACTGTCTAAATCTCACTTTTAAGCCCCTTTTGAATCTATATTTATCAATCATAAATCAAGTAAATGGTCTTTTGTAATAAAACTATTAGTAGAAGTATAGTACCAAGCTTAGGTATTGTATCTGAGACCTAATCTGTTAATTGAGTTGTATTGTTATTAGTTACTTATACCTTTTTGCTGTATAAATCTTGTGCTGAAGTCCCATTGTGGACTGTATATATAGAGAAGTAATGTCATATTCTTAAGAAGGTATTTAGATTAGGAATCCTCTCTTTGGGGTGATAGTATAACCATATTATTAAAGCAGTAGTAAGTAAGACAGTAAAACTTTAGCTAGATAAAGATCTTGTACTTTAGTAGACATAATTATTTAGTAAAATTATTCAATTTTTCATTCAATATTAGTAGGAATATAATACCATGTTTGTAAGGGACCATATTAAAGTACACTCCTGACACACTAGTAGTAGTTCCCCAGAACAATCCTATACTAATTAAATAACAATTACTCAATATTTAATTAGTTGTCTTATTCCTTGTACTCCTGACCCTGATTGCTAAGACATTCTGTAACTAGGAAATCTGTATATATAGTATAGATTACCTCTCCAGGAGCCTTATTCTATTCTCTGAGGAATCTTCTGGAGAACTTTACTCTGGTCACTCTTACAGTAGAATAGGATCTCTTTTTAGTATCACAAATAGCCACTTACTGATTTGTAATTAAGGAATTTGATATTCAAAAGGCTCAAAAAAGTAAAGTTTAGACAGTAGCAAAAAATGTTGTCAAGTCTAAGGTTTAATCCTTAGACAAAGAGTTCTTATATACATGATTGTAATAGTCTATGCACCAGAACAGACTATCACATATTTACTATCTATTGTTTTATATATAGTAGTACTATTGTTTTTAAAATACAGATAACCTAACTATCCTAGGATAGTCTTTTGTTTTATTCAAGAACAAATGATAATCTATAGATAATAGATTAATATCATATACAAACATTGAGGACCTTATATTTCTATAGGATCTTATCACCTTAGAGTCTATTTATGGCCAAAAGAAGTGCATTAAAGAGAACTTTATAATAAATACTAAAGCAAATAATTATGTCTAGCAGTTTCTAAGATTAGATACTAAGTCCACTACTATCATGATAGTATTACATTTGGAGGATCCAGGGAACTTGACTATGAAGCTGATACTGAGGGTGTCCCATCTTGCATCTGGTATGGAAAGAGGGTATAGTTCTCTGACTAGAGAGTATCTTATTGCCTTTGTATGGAGACAGAGATTATAAGTGCTAACATACTATCCTATATACCTAGACATCTAGAGCCACCAGTAATTGTGGAATACCAACTCCAGTATCTTCCATCAACCCAGGTATCTAGCAATCTTTGTGTCATGGCACAAGGCAATGATCTTTCTGCACAGGTCCAGGGTCTGAAGAATATAGATCTTTTCTCTAAAGTAGAGTAGTCCATCAATATTCAACCATTTTAAGAAGTGTACCATTCTGTTGGTAGACTACTGGAGTTTGAGAGCTGCCTTGACTACTGGTTCTTTCAAATCTCTAAAGTGATTACCTTTCCAGACTTTGGCCAGAATGCTAAGTTCAGCTCTAACTAGCTATACTCCTTTAAGGGCCTAGATGGCCAAAAGTTCAGGGTAGAGCAAGATAATGTTCTCATTGTCCAAAGATCTATTACTGTAGTTGGGCCTTTTAAAAAGGGTATTGGGCTTACCCATAGATTGTCCTGAATAATAGCAGAGAATGAAGTCAAAAAGAACTAGATAGAGAAACTACCATGCTTGCCTATGGTTTAGTTTTCTCATAGTTATAAAGTACTTCAAGTTCTTGTAGTCTGTCTAGATCTCTACTGGATTAGTGGCTTCTTCTAAGAAATACCTCTACTTCTCTAGGATGTATATAATAGCTAACATTTTCTTGTCATAAATTTTATAGTTTTGTTCCAGTAGAGATAAGAACTTACTGTGGAAAGCAATAGGTCTCCACTTACTATCTACTATGGACTGCTTATAAGGGGAACACTCAGAGGTGGTTATCCAGTAAGCTAGAAGAAGGTCCCAGAAGCTAGTATGATACTTGAGTAAAGATAGATCTACCTATATAAGCTGTTATATATACTACAACAGGTGGTTTATGCACAATCATATAAAAACTAACCAATAATACTATAATGTCCTTATATAGTTAAACAGACATCACTATGACAATACAAGATAGAAGAAGTATAGAAGAAAGTAGGAATACAATATAGAAGATATACTTAGCCCATAGATACTGAGCTTACCTAATAACTAAGTGTATCCCTAGGGTGTCCCCTTATACTACTGGAATAGGACTATACTGCTAGTAAAGTCTAAGCTATCTGCTTCAATTCAAAAAGGCTCAATATCTTGAGGAGAAACCAATACCAGAGTGGTTGTCATGGCTATCTTAAGGGTCTCAAAGGCAGTTTGCTCTCCATTTCTCCATTTCCAGGTCCTGTTAGCTCAAGTAAGGTCAAAAAGAGATTAGACTATTATTGAGAAGTTTTGTATAAAGCATTTATAGAAATTAACAAACTCTCAAAAAGCCTAAGCATCAAAAGCATAAAGAAATTACAGCACCCTGTTACAAACATGTTACATTACAATAATATCATCAACAATTCATATTATCTCTTGCTCTATTGTATATTATAGTTACTATATACTATATCAAGAGTAACTTTGATATTATTGAGATGTTCAGGGAGAGAATAAATATATATATTGACATGGAGATAAAAACATAAAATAGGTATGAGAATAACAAGTAAAAGTAGCTAATAAATCAAGTATAAGTCTGTATATTTTCATTTGAATTTTATCCAAACTACTTTCTTCTATACTTAAGAACATAGTAGTAAGGTTAGAGCATGATTACTGACTATGTTATGTTAGAAGACATGTTTTGAAAATATATATAAAAACATAGTAACAGGACTTGAAATGTATATAGTTCAAAAATCAATCTCTACTTGAATATTCCAGTAGTAGAATAATGATATTTATTAAAATATCAGTGGAGCAAGAATCTGTGACTATTTGTGACAAATACAGTATAGTACTACATTTGGTAGAGGAGTAGTAGAGGAGCAGTAGGGGAGCAGTAGAAGAGCAGTAGGGGAGTAGTAGGAAAGTAGTAGAGGAGTAGTAAAGGAGTAGTAGACAAATTGCACTGCTTAAGAGACTAGTACCATGGATGTTGAAATACTTAACTTAAGGAACTTAGATAACTGCTTAAATGAGAGATCTTAATTCTACCTTTCAACAATATTTACTATTATAATACTGGCAGTATCTTCTATCATAACTACTAATGATATCAAAGCCAATAAGCAAGTTAGTCTGACAATTCAGTCTTCTCTCCAAGTCTTAGCAGCAACAAGGATTAGTTTTGATTAGATTTATTGCAAGTATGGTATAACAATATCAATAGTTTGCTGTCTACTTTACATAAAGCAATAGAAAATTGTAAAGATTTTTTGCAGCTACATAAGAAGAAAGTCCATGAACTATCATACCAAAGAATAAGCATAGAGTTAACAATAATCTATAAGAAGATTATCAGTAAATAAGAGAAAATGTACAATAAATTAAAAACAAACATGACATATATATAGTGACAAGAGAGCTTAGAGTAGACATTTCAGAAAGAGTTGATAAGCTATTATACAAGAGAAGATATATAGAGACTAAAACAAATATTCTATAAAAAGAAATAGATTAGTAAATAACTAAAAAGAAAAAGAAAATATGTAAATGACCTACTAGAGACTCCACTTGAAATAGAGGTAGGGACATGTTTAGGAAGGGTCGACAAGGTATTGTATATAAGAGGACATGTAGTAGAGATAAGACAAATGCTCTACAAAAAAAAAGGTTAGTAAATAAATAAAAATAAAAATAAAATAAGTCAATGATATACCAGAGACCTTACTTGAGGTGAGGGCAGAAATATGTCCAGGGAGCACAGACAAGGTATCATATGAGACAGAACACATAGTGGAGATAAGACAAATATTCTATAAAAAAAAAGTTAGTAAATAAATAAAAAGAAAAAGAAAATATACAAATAATATACTAGGGATATATTCAGGGAGAGTTAACAAGGTATTGTATACAGAAGAATGTATAGTGGGAATAAAACAAATACTCTACAAAAAAACAAGGTCAGTAAATAAATAAAAATAAAAATAAAATAAATCAATGATATACTAGAGACTCCACTTAGTATGGAAACAGAAACATGTCCAGGGAGCGCAAACAAGACATAGTATGAGATAGGATACATAGTAGGGATAAAACGAATATTCTATGAAAAAAAAAGATCAGTAAATAAATAAAAATGAAAAAAATATACAAACAATATACCAGAAATTACACTTGAGACAGGGATAGAGACATGTCCAGGGAGCATAGACAAGGTATGGTACAAGACAGGACATATAGTAGGGGTGAGATAAATATTCTAAGAAAAAAAAAAGGTTAGTAAATAAATAAAAATAAAAAGAAAATAAGTCAACAATATACTAGAGACTTCACTTAGTGTGGAGACAAAGACATATCCAAGAAGCACAGATGAAGTATCATACAAGACAGAACATATAATAGAGATGAAACAAATGTTCTATAAGCATAAATAGATTAGTAAATCAATAAAAATAAAAAGAAAATATATAAATAACATACCAGAGATTACACTTGAGGTGAGGACAAGGATATGTCCAGAGAATATAAATGAGCTATTGTATGAAGGGTGATATATAGAAACAAGATAAACAAGTAAAGAGTTACCCTATAAAATTCTCCAATAATGTAATTTACTTGTTATATGAGTCATACTCTCCCACAAGCTATAACTTCCTTACTGGGCTATTGCATCAGACATACCTTCCTTACTGGACTATTACATCACTTACTTATGCTATAGTATTACTTGTTACAAATACATATCAAAATCTCATATAAAATAGCACTTTTGTATAATTTCTTGGCCTATCTTACTATAGACCTAAGATATAGATATATATATTTACAACTATATAGAAGAGACAGCCTATCCAGGTAATTACACTCCCAATCTTTAAAAAATATCTTTTCTGAAGAAAGATGTATAGCAGTACCTATCCCCACCCTTCCATCTATTAACACTATGAAGTAGAAGATTTCCATAGAACTGTACCATAGTACCTGAATCATATTAGAATATTGTTTCCAATTTAGACAAGTGAAAAACAGCTGACTCATATGATTTAAAAGTGACAACTTGATTATACCAGAAATAGGCTCTAAAGTGATCTCTATGTTCTCTAGATATTCTGTTTGTGATAGGAGATAATCCTGAGTAGATTGTGGGCCAAAGAAAGACATATTTTCTAGTGATTGGATCTACTTTCAATTTGTTCATAACTTCATAAGCAGTATTATAAAGTATTGGATGGATAATACAAAGGATGTTGTTTATGAACTTCAAAGGATCTGCAATGTTTGTTAGCCAGGTTTTAATCCCTTTATCCATGTTCTTCCAGAATAAAGATAAGAGGATAATCTTGGCCTTAGGATCTTTCTTCAAAAATATCAGTGACTAATTTTGACAAAATATAAAACAAATTATACTCTATGTTCCAAAGGAAACCAGCCTAGAGAAAATGTCTCTGTACCATTTACAACTCCAGACACAAAGCTCTTATAGGCATCTGGATCTTTTCCTCAATTTTTTCTTCCAGTACTAAGTGAATGACACAAAAAAGGATCTAGATCCTTTTGTGCTCTAGTTAATATTCTCTACACAATAAACTTTAGGATAGCTATTTAAAAAAGAAATAGCTTACACAATAATTCTTTGGTAGTATCTCTGGTAGATACCACAAAAGAATGTGGCCTTTGTTGTCCACAATAGTACATGAATGACTTATATACCCTAAGTTAGGCTTCTTGAGAATCTTGCTAATCTTCTGGCCACTCTTCAAGGTAGAAATATCACAGTCTACCAGATCTATGAATACAATCAATAAAATATATAGCCATAGACAGGAAAAAATACTTACATAAACAATTCATTGCTTTAGTTAGGATCCTTACAATTAAGTTGCTGTCTCTTACTTGTGGTTTTCTTTCTTTGTTTTGTGGCCCAGAGTATTCAATGTATTCATATCTGTATAAAAGGTAATTAAATAGCTATAGAAGAACATACTGAAAGAGTACTGATAATTTCTTGTTTTTTTCCAAGCTTAATCTTTCTTGCATCTTGCATTTTAGCTTTTGAATTTTATTCTTTTCTTTATATTTGTTTATTCTATTTCTTGGATGGCTCTTAGATTTTTTAGTACTTTTTTATGATGAAGTTGGAGACATAACAAAAAAAAGCTATACATGGTACTACTTTAAGTTAGTAGTTTTAGTTGATTATTTTTGTGATTATTATATAAGTATTCATAAGCTGAGTGCTATAGTTAAAGTTAACTGTACTAGATTCTCAAATCCCCTTTAAAAAGTTAGTATATATGTCAGAAAAATTGTAGAATAAATATCAACTTCAAAAGTGGATGTGAAGTGTTGAGGTCAAACAAGAACAATCACTTAACTTAACAATATTAGGTCAGCAAGGATGTACTCTACTGACAAAAGTTGGAAGTTGAGAGTTGAAAGTCTTTTTGCTATTAAACTACAGTGTAAAGTGAGGAATTTATAAATACTATGATAGTAATTATACAATGAATTTATAACAGCTCTACTCAATGGCAATACATTATGAGTCAAACAGTGGAGACAGAAACATGTCCAGGAAGTGTAAACAAGATATCATATAGAGAAGAACACATAGTGGGGATGAAATGAATATTCTAAGAAAGAAAAAAAGGTTAGTAAATAAATAAAAATAAAAATAAAATATACAAAGGACATACTGGGGACTCTGCTTGAGGTAAGGGCAGAAACATGTCCAGGGAGGGTTGACAAGGCATTGTATATAGGAAAATACATAGTAGAGGTGAGACAAATGTTTTAAGAAAAAAAAAAGGTCAGTAAATAAATAAAAATGAAAAGAAAATATACAAATGACATACTGGGGACTCCACTTGGTGTGGAGGCAGAGACATGTCTAAGGAGCACAGACAAGATATTATACAAGACAGAATATATGGTAGGGGTAAGACAAACATTCTAAGAAAAAAAATAGATTAGTAAATAAATAAAAATAAAATAAGAAATTGGGCATGATATAATAATTAGTCATATCATCCCATGTATTAGAAAACAAAACCAGCATACCATTGTACTAGTCCTTTAAGACCTTCTCACTAAGAACTTATATTTGTTACTATATTAACTATTGTCTAGTGCCTAGAGCTATTGTGACATGGGTATAATAAGGGCTCTTCCTTGGCTCTGGGCAAGAGAATATCTTTATCTCCCCTTTGTTCAGCAGTTTGGTCTTTGATAACTGTAGACTGGGGAAATTTAGGGTTTTGGATACTACACTATTTACCCTGGTAGGATCTAGGGGCTTGTTTTCTATCTTTCCACTTACTAGAGTACACAGTGGATTGTTTCCTCTCATAGAGAGAGTTTATAGTATTTACTAATCTATATCTCTCTATAAAGTGTTCATCTTTGTTCTACCACACATTCTTCTTTCATATAATGGCTTGTTTGTGCTCCTTGGATATGCTCCTATACCCAACTCATGTCTAGTCTTAGCCACATCATTTATATATTTTATTTTTATTTTATCTGATTTACTGACCTTTTTTTTTTTTAAAATGTTTATTTTACCCCTATTATGTATTCTTCTATATATGATACCTCATCGACCCTCTCTGGACATGTTCTTGTCCCTGCCTTAAGTATAATTCCCAGTACATTATTATTTTATTTTATTTTGATTTTTATTGATTTACTAACCCATTTATACTCATAGAATATTTATCTTAGCCCCTTTATTTATTCTCCTTTATATCATGGATTGTTAACCCTCCATAGACATGTCTCCACTTGTGACTATCCATATGTATTTTTCTATTTTGTTTTCTCTTTCCTGACAATATTGCTCACTGATTGTATTCTTTCTATGTTCTCTCTATTACAAGTATTGGAGTACTTTCTAGCACTCTACCTTTTGTAAGTCACCTTTGTTTTTTTTTTTGGTTCATTGATACCTATATGTAAATTCACTAATACTTATATTTCAATAGATTTTCTGTTCTTATTTTCTATTTTTTCCCCTTTGATAGCTATCAGAAGAGACCTCTTTAACAGCTATTAAAGGGAACTTTATAATATAATAGTCTTTGTATTTATTTTGTTACAAACAACTTGTTTTATAAAAATTCTTGATCCAAAAAGATGTTTTAACTTCCTCTTTCCAAAAATCAGTATATAATCTTATATTGATTGAAGAAAAAAGTAATGCTATAGGTTCAAACTTCATAATACCATTCATCTATACCCTAACTCCAAAATATTAGTTTTGCAGTTGGTATACTAAAGGAGGCCAACTGTATATTTGCTCTTGTGACTGAAATCTTTGTACAGAATGTCTTAACTATGTTTCTACTAATATTAAACTTGGTAATTTTACCTGTTCTTATTGCTGGTTAACAAATCTTGCAACTCAACATCAACTATATCAAGTATGCTTGAAATCCTTTAATTTTCTCCTTTTAATAATATAAAATAGCCTTCTTTTTTCTTTAGTAGTCTTTTATAGTCTCAAATGCCAGTTCTACAAGAGCATAACTTTCTCTTATATTAATGGATAATCTTTATATCTTAGTTTTCCAACTTTCTAGCTTTGATCCAACATTATATATATTTTGTTTTGTCTATAGTCATATGAAGCCTTATTTTCCTAAAGGATCTTCAACAAATAGCATTAGCTTGATTGAAGTAGAACTAAATCTTGGTAGTGAGGTTTTTAAAGCCCAAATAAAAGAACTTTTCCAATAACTTTCATAGTGTATTTTTTTTAAATACTTCATAATAATTACTAAGTCTTTTTTAGATTCAACCAATTTATTACTTTTATATATACCTATACAACCTCAGAAGAAGAGTTTTGGATTCAACCAGAACCAAATATATACTCATTCCAATCTCAGGATATAAGTATATAAAATTTATTCAAAATAATTTTTTAACTTAATTATCTCCTTTAGTTTTTTTCCTATATTTTCTATTTTTTTTGTTATAGAGCACTTGAAGAGAGATAATCAATTATCTCTCTTTTTTGTTTATTATGGTGGTCTTTTTTAGAAAATCAACTCACTTTAACAAATATATTAATTTACCAACTTATAAGTTTTTTTCAACATAGAGAAGTCAAAGCTAATTACTATCAATTAGTCATTTCTGGTTAACAATGGCTTTTGTTAACAAAGAATTTCATCCAACAACATATCACTTATTTTTGATAAACTTTATCTAAAATATTTTTGTTCTTTAAAATTCTGCTGTTTTTCCAAGTCTTCTTTTAGCTAATCCTGATCTTAGAGCTGGAACAAAGTTTCTTATAGTTATTCAACATGGAAAAAAGAGTATTTGCTTTTTAGAATGGTCTAATTGTCTACATAAACTACTTGGTAATTTTCATACTTGTTCATGTGAATTTTGCCATGTTTTAGATAAATAGAAATTGGTAGAAGAGAAAAAAGAAAAAAACTATTATTCAAGTATGTTATTGGATCTATATTTATTGTTATATTAACTAACTATTCTAAAGAATTGTTACTGATTACTCAAATTTGCAGTAATCCTACTTGTAGAGAGAAAAAAATATTTTATTCTCCATCTTATTCATTTATCATCATAAAAGATTATCCAAGACAAGATAAAGGACTAGGAAAGAGAATAGAACTATGGATTGGATACTATATTGGTGAAAATAACTTGTCTTTAAATTATTAATCATTTCAACTTTGATTTTCTTGATATATATATATCAGATTAAATACAATATTTATTTAACTAGACTTTTTCTCTTTCTTAAGTTCCAT
>Ga0154004_1000302_pt1 | contig 13474 bp, 14 predicted proteins | sample TSFL088MetaG_FD_104727 | JGI IMG/M metagenome (GOLD analysis project Ga0154004, IMG submission 104727) | Attine ant fungus gardens microbial communities from Florida, USA - TSFL088 MetaG | ecosystem: Host-associated > Fungi > Mycelium > Unclassified | place: USA: Florida, Lake Talquin State... | reverse complement strand
CCAGGTTTATGCTCCGGCACCTCCATCGATGGCAGCGATAGCTTCTACATCTCAATCTCAGTCTCAAATGCCATCGCAGAATACACATCATTGGCCGCCAGTAAGCTACGCATCGACGTCTCAGCATCAGCAAGGTGCACACCTGCGAAGAAGCAGCACAGTCGCTCATCCAGGTTTCCAGCCTACACTGCATCAAATTCAATCCCCTTACCATCAACAGCAGCGACCTCTCCAGCAAAAGCATCAGCACCAAGAAGTACCGAGCGGTCTTCCCCAATTTCCACATGTGCCGACTGTCGCACCGATGTACGATACGACGATACATAGTGGGGTCATGCAGAATGAGGAGAGAAAGGAGGCTATGCTGATTGATCTATGACTCACGTGTGTCCTGACATGGGATTCCTTTCGATTCTATTTTGCTTGCAACAGTTCTGTGATTGTTGGCATGAGTTCTTGTATTTGTGCTATTGTTCCCGGAATAGCATTGCTGGGTTCTCCAGGCTTCTTAAAGTGGCTAGTTTTTCACATGTTTTCAATGTTCTCACCATCGGAGGGTTTTGGGACACGCATGAAAGATGTGAGAGAGTTATTGAAAATAGGCAATTTCCTATAGGATTTGAGCACCCTTCGTAATGACCTTGATCATCGTCAGTCGATGCTACGGCTGGCAAAACATCTATTCTGCAGTGATCGCTGCCACTGCTATCATACATATCAAAAGTATGAAAGGAAAACTAGGGCTACAGTTGAAAAGAATCTGAAGAAATAAACACAAAGGGGGTCATCGCTGACCTCCTGCTGACACAGAGAAATACAGGGAATCAAAAATCCTAAACAATACCATGAGTATGTCCGTGGGGATCAACCGGAACAGACGTCATGGCTCCTGAGCGCGTGTCCGTGGATTCGCTGGCGAACGAAGTAAATGTTACCGAGATATTATCGCTGGATCTACCAGGGAGAATGCGACTGGCGTCAGGAAGGATAGCCTCGTTGCACTGGGAATTCGATTTGAGAAGCTCTTGGTTGGATTTCTTCTTCAAAGAATCGGAGATGCCGTTGAAGAACATCCACTTTTGTTTAGGAGGGGGAGATGACAACGTGCTAGGTGCATAAGAACTCTCCATGTCGGAGGCGGGAAATTCTTTGCGTATAGCTTTTTCCACGGAAAATTCAGGCATAGAGCCTCGATGTGAGCCCGAGCATGATTCAACATCACCCTTGGACCTACTATGGTAAACAGATGATCAAGATAATTGATGAGATGACATACCTTGAAGATGAGGAATGACTGCCAAAAATCTGAGAAGAAACTCCAACATAGCTCCCAGCTAAACTCGTGGCATAGCGATAATGCTTCACGGCTTCATCAGAAAAGCCGAAGAAGGCAAAAAAAAACAAAGCACAAATAACCCATAACCACCGACCGAGTTCAGTGGAAGCACCATCCGGAGCGGAGCGCCATTGGTGAGCTGAGAACTTGGGCACACTAGAGATACTGGCATGAAATTTCTTGAAACTGATCCACGGTGAGATTCCTCTGGTCAAGTTGACCGATAGAATACATGACTGGAATGCTATCGAACAAATCGCAACCATTGCCGCAAGGGACATGAGGCGAATGTAGCGGCTGTTGGTCAAGTCAGAATGAATGGATGAGAAACTCCTGCCCTGGGCACGGATTCTGCGGAAGGCACAGAAGGTCAAGATGGAGTATATAAGAGAGATGACATCAAATAAAAAAACAGGAATTGGGTTGATGACGACTTCAACCCAGGACTGGTATATGGAGTTGATGCATCCAATGTCTTCAAGAATGAGGTATCGCACATCTTGATAAACATATCCTGAAATAAATTCGAGATGTTGCTTGGTTGTTTGAGTATAGATACGAGATTCTCACGCAAGATCAATAAGATCATAGGAAGGCCAAGACCAATTGCTAGATCAGCCGCCACCTGGCGCCGCCTTTCGGCCCTCGAGATGGTGACCTTTCGCACTGAAGCAATGAGATAAATGCGGCGATTGACACAGAGCGAAGCTGCTGGAAGTCCAAAGCTGCCTATGACTAAGACTCTTGTAACTGGAAAAATACAATCAGTGGCTTCGATATCTCAGTAAAACACTTTTTCAAACTCACAGATATCACACCAGACAGGAGCCCAGTCATTCGTATTACCCTTCCATATGATAGAATTGATGCAAAGTCCAAGGCAACCTAGGCCTGAATAAACCATGTAAAGGCATGTTCCCGTATTCCAGGCTGAGACACTACAAGTTAGGGTTAAGCACACCAAGTGCAGAGGAGAATACTTACCTTTTAGGTGCCACGGGAATGGGATACAACAAAGAATAAATCCAATACCTGAGAACAGGGTGAAGACCCAATTGGGGTATGAAGCTGCTGCCATTCTGTGATCTCACTCCAGAGGTTGGGTTGGAGAACGTCCTAACGAGGAGATCAACTGAAGGGAGGATGTCCCTTGAATATAAGAGACACCATTCCCGCTCTCGTAAGGATAACCGCCCAAGAACGATATCTATATCTGGCTGTGGCTTTGTCTTTTCCTAAATCGAGAATTGAATGGCAGAAATGAGTTTCCTGTTTTAGCTGCTGCTTTGTACCATAAATAATGTAGTAACCGCTTATGGTACAAGCAGGTACAAATATCATCCTTTCATCACACTTTTCCTCTTCTATATTCAACAAAACTAATTAAAAAATTTTAAAAAAATGATACAGACTCACTACACCCACAGACCATTGAAGGGAGGGAGAATAGCACACTGACTACAACACAACACACTCCTACAGGTATTTGGAGAAAGATATAAGGGCAACCAGAGCAAGAGAGAATTCTCAGTACTATTGCACTTTGTAGATATTTTTACAGCTTGTACATTACTATTCCTACAGTCCTAGTGGTTTTTTTTAAAAAAATCATTGGTTCATTACATGGAGCATATAGGTAGGCTATAGTAGATACATTGTATCTACTTAAATAAGATAGAGATAAAAACATAAAAGAAAGAAAAGAGGAGAAAGAAAAAGAAAAAAGGAAGAGAGAAGAGGGAAAGAGAGTGCAAGAAGAGGCTGTGCTTTTGCCTCTTGAGGCTACACCACTGATAATAGTCATCTATTATCAAAGCTGAAGGCCTTTGGATTGCTTGAGATTGTCACATGCTGGAAATTCAGTATAAATTAATATTTATATTCATTTTCTTTTTATTTTCTTTATAATTTCCATTTCTAAACTCCTAAATTGTCTACTTATATAGGATCATAATATAGACTAAAACACTTGTACCACTACTCCTATTCTGAGATTGGTATAAGTACTCTACCAGTATATTATAGTTTCTTAGTTCATAGATTAACATTATAAAGTCACAAAGTCATCCTCTTGTAATACTCTTCCTCCCTGCTATATATCTCTTAACTCTGTTACTCCTAAATTTACCACTTTTTCAAACAACATTTTACTACTCCAAAATATATGACCACATACATAACAGGAGATTGAGGCACAGTGCATGAGCTGAGGTCAAGGTCTGTCACAAACTTCATTCAGACCATAACTCCAGGAATACTTGACCAATTTTTGACAATCTAAATGGCCACCAAAAGCCCTTAAGAAGACCTTTCAAACAGTACAAAAAATGTCTCAAAGCGATCAGTATTCACTGAGTTATCAGCAGATCAGTCAGTGATCACCAAGTCACCAGACACTAAATTGCTGATATCTCAGGAACTGCTTAATGTAATCATTTGCTTCAATGACCATCATGAAGCTCTCTTCAATGCGCTTCTTTTGGCCATAAATAGATCCAGAGGCAATAAGATCCCATGGAGATACAAGGTCCTCAATATTTGTATATGACAATTGATCTTTATTCATAGATTATCATCTGTCCTTGAATAGAACAAAGAACTGCCCTAAGATGGTTAGGTTATCTCTATTTCAAGAACAATAGCACTCCTATATATAGAACAATAGATAGTAATCATATGGTAGGCTGTTCTGGTACACAGACCACCACAATCATGTATTTAAGAACTGTATGTCTGAGGATAAACCTCAGACTTAACAACATCTTTTGCTGCTTGTCTAACTTCACTTTTTTGAATACTTTGATTACCAAATCCAGCAATCACAAATCAGTAAGTGGCCATTTGTAATAGGAGAACTTAATAGAGTTCTCATTTGATTCTATACACTACTAATACAACTACTACATGGTCTGTGCACTACTTTCCTACACTTATCATGTGACATCATCATGTGATGTAACCTTGTGATATCCAACATTGTCATGTGACACTTTTCTACACTTCTTTCTTGTATAGTAAGTCTAAATAAGAAAAAAAGAAAAGTAAAATAAAATAATGACTTAGCTGTTTTGTCAAATCATGACAAATCTGGCTACTGTTCCTGCCTATGGTCAATAAACATCCTTAAGTACTGCTCTAGTTCTTGATTAACCCTTTCTGTTTGTTCATCTGTTTGAGGATAGAATGCTGTTGACAATTTACTTTCAATCTCCAATATCCTGTTTAACTCCTGTATTATTCCTGCTGTGAACTGAAGTCCCCTATCTGAAATAATACTCTCAGATAACCCATGTAACTTCCATATATTGTTTTTAAACAACCTAGCTAGTTCTTTTGCTGATATTTTTTCTGTAGTAGGAATAAAATGTACCATTTTTGTTAATTTATCAACTACTACTAAAATTGAGTTGTATTCTTGTGCTAATAGCAACTTAGTGATGAAATCTGCTGAGATATAAGCCCAAGGTTTTTCCAGAATTGAATTTGGCATTAATTTCTCTACTAGCTATCCTGTACAGTTTTTATTATGCTAGCAAGTGTTGCACTCCTCTACATACTGCTCTACTTCTTTTATAACTCCTGGCCATCAAAAGTTCCTAGTAACCAACTCCACTGTCTTCTACTATCCTCTATATCCTCCTACTGGCATATCATGATATAACCTGATGATCTCCACTCTCAACTTATCATCTTTTGGCACATATACCTTCCTTTTTTTGTATATTATACCATCAAATTCTCTCCATTCTTCATCTCTCAACATTTTTACTCCTGCCTGCTTTATTTCTTTGACAGCTTTTACTACTTTGTTGTCTTTTACTTTTGACTGTCTCACTTTTTCTAGTAGATCAACTCCTTCCACAATGACTTCTACTTTCTCTGTTTTTCTGACTACTAGCCACTTAGGCTTTACCAATGTTTTGTTCTCATTGTTTCTCTCTACCCCTACTTTCCAGTCTGGCCTCCTACTCAGACTGTCTGCCTTCCCTATCCTGCTTCCTGGGACATGTTTCAGTGTAAAGTTGAATCTTGACAAATATAGAGCCCATCTTGCTTGTTTTCTATTTAAATTTTGTGCCTTCATGAAGTATTTGAGATTTTTATGATCTGTCCAGATCTTAAATTTGGTAGTTGTCCCTTCTAGAAAGTATCTTCATGCCTCTAAGCATCTAACTACTACTAGCATCTCCTTATCATATATTTCATAATTTTGTCCTATATTACTTAACAACTTGGAAATAAAAGTGACTGGTCTCTATAGTTCATTGGAGCATTTCATTGATAAAACTCCTCTAATAGTATAATTTAAAGCATCTGCTTCCACCCTGAATTCTTTGTCTAGATCTGGGTCCACTAATACTAGTCTGGTGGCAAAGACTCATTTAAGCTCATCAAATGCCTTTTGCTGTTCACTTACCCACTGTCACTTCATATCCTTCCTTGTCAATGTATTCATTGGCCTAGCTACTTATATGAAATCTTTAATGAACATCCTGTAGTAATTTGCAAGGCTCAAGAACTTTCTGACATCTTTCACATTTTTTGGCTCTGGCCAACTTAGTATCCTATCCACTTTCTCTTTCTCCATTTCTATTCCATTAGGTTCTATAACAACCTCTAGAAATCCAATCCTTCTTGCCTTCCAAACACACTTTTTTGGCTTGGTATACAAGTCATTTTCTTCTAGCCTCTTCAATATTTCTTCCACAATCTCATTGTGTCTTTCTTTTGTCTTTATTCTTACCTGTTACAAACTTTATTTGGACCATAACTCTGAGAATACTTGACCAATTTTGACAATCTAAATGGCTACCAAAAGCCCTTAAGAAGACCTTTCAAATGGTACCAAAAAACATCTCAAGGCAATCAGTATTCACTGAATTATCAGCAGATCAGTTGGTAATCACCAAGTCACCAGATACTAAATTGCTGATATCTCAGGAACTACTTGACATAATCATTTGCTTCAATGACCATTATGAAGCTCTCTTCAATGTGCTTCTTTCAGCTATAAATAGACCTTGAGGAAATAAGATCCCATGGAGATACAAGGTCCTCAATGTTTGTATATAACACTGATTTTTACCCATAGATTATCATCTGTTCTTGAATAGAACAAAGGACTGCCATAAGACAGTTATGTCATCTCTATTTCAAGAACAATAACACTCCTATATGTAGAACAATAGGTAGTAATCATGTGGTAGACTGTCCTGGTATACAGACCACTACAATCATGTATTTAAGGACTGTATATCTGAGGATAAACCTCAGACTTAATAACATCTTTTGCTATTATCTAAACTTTGCTTTTTTGAGCCTTTTGAATATTAAATCATTAACTTACAAATTAGTAAGTAGCCATTTGTGATAGATTGATCCTCTATTAAAAAACAAGAGAGAAGAGGTCTAGAATTTTGTGGATGACCAATTAAGAAAGAGGTATATCAGACCATCTAAATCCCCTCAGATATTGCCAGTGTTCTTTGTAAGCAAGAAGAATAGAAGCAAGAGGATAGTTATGGACTACCATAGTCTAAACAAACAAACTATAAAAAACAACTATCCATTACCATTGATAATGGACTTAATCAACAACATGGGAAGTAAGAAAGTATTTACAAAGATAGATCTACAATAGAGGTTCCATAATATAAGGATCAAAGAAGATGTCACAAAAAAGTGATTACTAAATAGTAACATGGAGGTATAACAAAATACCTGTTCAAAGAACTACATAAATAGCTAGACCCTCATTAGTAAATAGCCTTGCTAATGTCGCTCTTTTGGTATAGTGGTAAACCATACAGTATATAACTACTGGTCCATAGTACAACTGTAACAGAAGAGAATGAGTGAAAGGGAGCATTTACAATGTATATGGACTTCTTCAAACCAACAGTAATGTTCTTTGGAATGACAAACTTGCCAGCTATATTTTTGGTAATGATGAATGAAATTTTGAGAGACCTAATAAATGAAGGAAAAGTCATAGCATTTGTAGATGATATGTTGGTAGTATTACAAATGGCTACTTACTGATTTGTCAGTTAATGATTTAATATTCAAAAGGCTCAAAAAAGCAAAGTTTAGATAATAGCAAAAGATGTTATTAAGTCTGAGGTTTATCCTCAGATATACAGTCCTTAAATATATGATTGTAGTAGTCTGTGTACCAGGACAGTCTACCACATGATTACTACCTATTGTTCTACATATAGGAGTGTTATTGTTCTTGAAATAGAGATATCCTAACCATCTTAGGGCAGTCCTTTGTTCTATTCAAGAACAGATGATAATCTATAAGTAAAGATTAGTGTTATATACAAACATTGAGGACCTTGTATCTCCATGGGATCTTATTTCCTCAAGGTCTATTTATAGCTGAAAGAAGCACATTGAAGAGAGCTTCATGATGGTCATTGAAGAGAACAATTACATTAAGCAGTTCCCAAGATATCAGTGATTTAGTGTCTTGTGACTTGGTGATCACCAACTGATCTGCTGATAACTCAGTGAATACTGATTGCCTTGAGATGTTTTTTGGTACTGTTTGAAAGGTCTTCTTAAGGGCTTTTGGTAGCCATTTAGATTGTCAAAATTGGTCAAGTATTCTCAGAGTTATGGTCCAAATAAAGTTTGTAACAAGATTCTTCTCTTTTGCAGTTTAAATGTCTCCTTGAGATCTATCGCATGATCCCAAATCTTTCTGGTTGGCATTCTTTCTGATTCTACCTTCCAAAATACCTTCTTCCACTTTAAAAACCTTTTTAGGAACCATCTCCTCAATTTTCCTATAGTCTGCTTCAACTTCCTTCTCTCTTCTCCAGTCTTTCTTATCATCTACTGCCCATCTTACAATTTTCTCCTCTTCTATGGTAGCTATTCTCCTTCTCTTCTCTGCCTTTCTATCTTCTATCTTTTTTGTATTTCTTCTACACAATGGTAGGCACCTCATCATTTTAACCTTTCCTATTTTCCAGTTTATTTCTAGGTTGTGCATCTGCAACCATGGCATCCCTAATATCACTTCTGTCCTTTCTAAATTGCATATATCCATCCTCATTATCTCCATATGATTCTTGTAGTACACATTCACTTCTACTTGATATGTAATTGCACCTGCACTATTGTTTGTTCCATCTATATTTCTAACCACTACTGGCTTTTCTAGTTTTTGTAGCTTAAAACCATGTCTTACTACCATTTTCCTATCCATAAACATTTCTATGGTACCACTATCCAAGAGTGCTTTAACTGTTACACCTTTATGTATGTCTGTCTTTTCTATTCCAATATTCAACTATACCTTCCTTAACATTTTGAAGGTTCTCCTTACTTCCCTCTGTTTACCCCCCTCTTTTGCTGTACCTTTTAGAGCTTCTGTCTGTATACTGCCTTGCTGTGCTTTTGTCTTTATGGGCCATGCTGCTACTCTCCAGTTCTCTTATGGTTTCTTCTTTCCAGTTCTACACTTAGGACATAAAATCTTTTCCTGCTCTTCCTGGCATATTTTCTCTCCTGCAACTATATCCTTCCTTCCACATTCTGTACATTCAACTTTACTCTCTTCTCTATTATTTCTCCACTTCCACACTTTTAAACAGCTCTTATACCATACATTTCTTAGTCACTCCCCAGAAATAAATCCTTGTCTCTGGTTGACTTCTGTTTTGGTACCCTTGTAGCCACATCCACTATACTCCACATATGTGACCACTTCCTATCTGGTCTTCCATTCCTTTTCTTCTATTGCTGTACTTCTTGGGGGTGTGCCCTATGTACTACTATACTCCTGTGTTTTTCTCCATAAGGAGTATACTAGCCTTTTCTCCTGCTGTGCCTTTTATGGCATTGCCACATGCACTGCTACCTCCTCTCATCTCCTCCTTTCTACTTCAATATTTGGATACTCCCACTTGTAATGCTCTATTCCCCAACATCTGAAACATTTTACTTTCTCCACTATCTCTTGTCTCCTCACTTTTACTTTTTTCTTCACTCTACATTGTATCACTCTACTTACTATCACTTCAAATTTATTTTGGGGAATTGGTTTCCCCTTTACCTCCTTTTTTTTATTCCTGCAGTTATGGACTAGGTGCCCAAACCTCTTACAACACCAATATATCTTCCTTCTTTTTCCTTCTAACTCTGTCCTTAGTTTAGCAAGAGCATGCTTTTGGTTGAGCAGACCACTCATGAGAGAATTGTATTGGGACTGAGACATTGTGTTGACACCTCAATGGTATGGAGTAGATGATTGATCTTACTAGCTACACTATGTCTGCTGGGGTATAAGATCTTTACCCAGCCAGAGCCCTACTGCTCTACTTGCTACTGCCCTAATACTATGGTTATACTATCACCCCAAGGAGAGGATCTCTAACCTAAATGCCTTCCTAAGAATGTGGCATTACTCCTCTGCATGTATAGTCTACAATAGGACTTCAGCACAAGGTTTATAGAGCAAAAAGAGTACAAGTAAACTACTGAGCACTACTCAATTGTAAAGTCAGGTCTCAGACACAATACCTGAGCTTGGTACTGCGCTTCCACTGATAGTCCCTAATTGACTATCAAGTTCCCTTAAGCCAAGGGCCTGGCTATGGGTCTTATCATCTTTCTAATCATGTTCCTGATACACAAGTCTCTTCTTTAGTTAAACACTACAGGGAACTGCATCTTCCTGAGCCATAACTCAAAGCGAACTTCAAATAACAAATCACCCCACAACAAACCAGAGCCGTGCAGTACAAGTCCAATCAGTCTACACGTACATATGCATATGTCTTAAGCAACAACGGCATTTGGTTTCCAGCCTTCGGGTCATTGATCAAGAAAGGCTTTCGAAAAAGAGTTACATGCGTGCCAATCTCCTCAACAGGAACAGCGAGTTCAAATTCAAATGCCCGGACGAGCGTGAACAAGAGCGCTTTCAGCCTACAGATTACAAATTATTCATCAACATACTTTGTGGCATGGGAGGGAAACGTACTCTACGAGAGAGAATCGATATCCAATACACGCATGTGGTCCACCGAGGAATGTCAGCATGTTGCCCCATACACCTGGAATGGCACTCGCTGCCTCCTGAGACGACTCCCAACGTTCCGGTCTATTTCAGTCGCAATCGATCAGCGATTTTGGTCAAGACACAGAATACACATACTTAAACTCCCGAGCATCTTTCCCCCATAATGCCTCCGACCGATTGATCGGCAAAATTGGAATAGACACTGCCTGTCCCTTGCGGATTCTGCATAGCACAAGTTATTCCGTCATGTTTAATCTTCACAACAAGAGTATGGCAATCGACAGACTCACAATATGTTATCGCAAACTTTCCCTTTCTTATCAATAAACGGCGTTCCAAGTGGCAGAACATCATCTTTCACAGCCACCCTCATCGCGCCAGTGACAGGCGAATGTATACGTAACATCTCCCGCACGACTGAGTCGAGATACGACAGGGAATTGAGCTCATCCATGGTTGGATTATCTGACTGAATAGTGAAAAGTTCGTCGCGTAGTTTGGATTGGACATCGGAATGGATCGAGAGAGCATATAGCGCCCACATTGTCGTATAGCTATCATGACGTCTGAGATCATGGAATCATGCCCAGGAGAGGATGGTATATACCTGGTGGTTTCGTGGCCAGCGACGAGGAACGTAGGGACCTCTGGAGTATGTTCAAGTCCAGCCGTTGTGTGGAAGGCAAAGAGACTTACGGGCAAGAACATCCAAATCATTCATCCTCTGGCTCTCAGGAATATCGGTGGATAGATTAGCTTTTAGCAACAACGACAATAAAGCTCTCTTCTTTAGTTTCTTATCCTTCTCTCCGTTAGCCTCTGCTAACGCAGCTTTGCCCTCCTTCAATAACTGACTCCCAATTCGATCCATGATATCCCGAACTTGTTTTCTTGCTGCTTCGCCGGCGACAGGCTAAATATCAGAATGTATCAATGTACTGGTGCTCTGATGAACGAAATCATACTCACAACAGAGATCCCAAAAATTCCGAGTATAGATCGCAATGAGAGCATTATACCCCGTAGTTGTGTGCTCGATGCGGCGTGGAGCGCTTCATGAAGTTCGTTATCCTCTGCCGATAGCGAATTGAACTTGTAACCGAATCCTAAGCCACGTTAACGACATCAATTAAGATTGTATAATATACTTGCTAGTACTAACCGGCTAGTCCAATGACGTCCAGTGTCATCTTACTCAATCCTGGAAGAATATTAATCTTCGTTTGGGTCTCTCCCGTTTCTTTGATATCGGCCATCCAAACGTCCCTTAACTTAAATTGGTCTGTTTCAATGTGGACTCAGAAGTGAATGAACGACCTCACCTCCAGTGCTTTCTCGACAAAAATTTCTGTTAATTCTCTGATTTGAGCAACTCCAAATGCCGGGTTCTGACAAATGTGGATAATTTAGCGAGCGCTCAAGGACCGGGTGAGAAAAGCAAAGATGATGGGCATGGCTAATCAACTGACCATGACCTTTCGCTACAAGGAACAAGAATCAGTGAAGACGAGAGAAGACTGATAGCAGCAATACGAACTTGTTTGCGGTGTTTCGAACCTTCAGTAACGGCAAGGCCTAGGCGAGATGCGTGTCAAGCGAATGTTACAAGCTCCACGAGAGATCTCACCACCATTGCCCATGACTTGACGATATAAGATTCTCGTCCCTGCAGGCTTGTAGTATGTATAGCTATCCATCAATATATGATTGATCGCTTTCAAATCCATCGTGACCAATTTCAACGTCTACGGAGAAGAATTGGTTAACAAGGGTGTAGGGAGACAAGCAGGGCGCTCACTCCAAGAAAACCCTTGTATTTGATTGTATTGCCATACTCGCTAGTCCAACGCTCAAAAATTGTCGAAAGATCATTATCCTTGATCTGTTGTATATTCCCATAAAGCCAATTCGAACTTGGGGGTCCAGGAAGATTTGCGAGAGGGTTTGAGATGTTTTCTTGCCATATGAATTTGATGAGCTTGTATAGTGCAGAGGTGCCCCGGATCAGAACAAAGAAGCTGAGTAGCCTGACAACTACTGGAATCGAAAACAGGGACGATATGCACTTGATGCTGGTATCAAGAGTTAGCATTATTTTCACCATCATCGGGGTAACAAGTGACACGGCGGATATTTAGAAGTCAAGTCGCCACTTGAACTGGGATGTCAAGTCACCTGACAGTATGGTGTCATCTCACCTGTCAAGCCTAAAGCTGTCACACAGTCACACTCCGCCACTACACCACTAAACATTGAAGAGGACCATTTGTTCCAGGTTAAGTTCAGCTACCATTGTGACTATGTTGAATATACATTTCTTTGAAGATGGTTGAGCTCAGGTCCCTGCACTACACTATATGCTAATGCAGAATTACATCCAAGTCCCAAGCAAATGCAACAGTAATATCTGACTTTCCACATAGTAAATCCCCATCTGTGACACCTTGCTGTTCAACAAGTACTATGCTAGCCTCTGCTAGCCAGCCAAAAAAAGGATACCCTCAACTATAAATTTGGCTTCTCCAACTCCTGATTTCAGCATGATACTAGCTCAAGAATTGACTACCAAGACCCAGAAAGTCCAACTCCCCACAAACTCATATATACCAGCTTCTAAAAAAGTGAAGTACCTGAAGATACCAAGAACATAAAGGTGAGTGATAATTACCAAAAATGAGAAGTGTTGTACAACTCAAGTTATAAGGACAACCAGAGCAGAGTGACTCCAGAAGAAACCTCAGTATATAAATAGACTCCAGGATATATTACAACTCACCTCCAGGAGAAACCTCAGAGAATAGGATGAGGCTCCTGGAGGAATAATCTATACTATATATACAATCCCTCTAGTTACAGAACATCTTAGTAGTCAGGGTCAGAAGTAAAAGAATGAGCTAAACTAATTAGATGTTAGATGCTAATATGTTGTAAGAACCTCAAGTAGGAAAAGGTTTCCCATGCATTTGAACACTCAATCTAAAATCTCCAAGCACACAATGGAGTAAAGACATAAACAGGATAGGGACTTAGTAAGCCAAGTCACGTGACAAGGTCAGGTGACCATAGAACATTCTGGAAAGGACATGTGACCATGGGACTCT
>Ga0154004_1000287_pt1 | contig 13689 bp, 13 predicted proteins | sample TSFL088MetaG_FD_104727 | JGI IMG/M metagenome (GOLD analysis project Ga0154004, IMG submission 104727) | Attine ant fungus gardens microbial communities from Florida, USA - TSFL088 MetaG | ecosystem: Host-associated > Fungi > Mycelium > Unclassified | place: USA: Florida, Lake Talquin State... | reverse complement strand
GCATACGTAAAGCATTTCCAGGATCAGATTTGCAGGATTGCCCACACATTCAGGCAGATACGCAAAATCACCCACCAAATAAGGAGAAAAACAGTAACAAAAAATTCAAAACCTGTAGAAAATTGTCCTGAAGCGCCGGAATTCATGCACCGGCCTGTGCCAGTTTGTCACGGATACGGTTGCGCAGGCCATCAATCAGCTTAAGCTCGCTGTTTTCTTCATAATGCCAGTAGCTCCAGCCATTGCAGCTTTCCGTCTGCTGCGCCCTGCGGCCAACCATGTGGATTGAGCCGGCCTCGTTTTTGTAAACCAGCGTTCCATCAGCACGCACAATAGCGGCATGCTGTTTTTTTTTGTCATAAAGAACCATGCCAGGCTTGATTAATCCGGCTTCAACCAGGCTGATAAAAGCAACACGCGGCTCGGCACGCTTGCCTTTCAGCACTTCCAGTTCAACAGCACCGAGCGGTTCAATATCTGTGATCCGCTCAGATGCTGCCTTGATATAAGTTTCTTCACGTTCAACACCGACAAAATTCCGCCCCAGCCTTTTGGCAACGGCACCGGTCGTGCCAGAGCCGAAAAAGGGATCAAGAATAATATCACCCGGCTTTGTTGATGCAAGCATGATACGAGCAAGTAATGCCTCGGGCTTCTGTGTCGGATGTATCTTCCGGCCATTGCTGTCTTTCAGCCGCTCAGTTCCGGTACAGATCGGAAACAGCCAGTCAGAACGCATCTGCACGTCTTCATTGGCAGCCTTCAATGCCTCATAGTTAAAGGTATAGTTTTTCGACTTCTGATCGCGCGAGGCCCAGATCAGTGTTTCATGCGCATTCTGAAAACGCCGTCCGCGAAAATTGGGCATGGGATTGGTCTTGCGCCAGATAATATCATTCAGCAGCCAGAAACCAAGATCCTGCATGATTGCACCGACACGGAAAATATTGTGATACGAACCGATGACCCAGAAAGTGCCGCCTGGTTTCAAAACCCTGCGGCAGGCCAGAAGCCATGCACGGGTAAAAGCATCATAAGCCTGAAAGCTTTCAAACTGATCCCAGTCATCATCCACCGCATCAACAAGGCTGTGATCCGGCCGGTGCAGCTTGCCTTCAAGCTGAAGGTTATAGGGCGGGTCAGCAAAAACAACATCAACCGAATGCGTGGGGAGCTTCTCAAGCGTTGAAACACAATCCCCTTTCAGAATACGGTTCTGCCATTCAGGCTGTGGCGCTTTGCATGGCGATGTGTTTACAAGACGATTTACAGGCATACGCATACTCACAAGACTGGTTCAAACATGTTGAGCCTGATGATCACCGTTTATTGTAAAGATGGCGTTAAAACGGACAGAAATTCTGAAAATCCTTGAAATTATTGTTCTTCTCTCGCAATTTCATGCAGAAACCTTTACAAGATTTCCTATCTATTTTTATAAACTGAAGACAGGAAGGCTTATGTCAAAACCCGAACTCGTTATTTTTGACTGCGATGGTGTCCTTGTTGATTCTGAATATCTTTCAGCACAAATCAGCGCAAAACTGTTAACGGATACAGGCTATGCGATAACGGCAGAAGAACTGGCGGAGCGTTATTCCGGATTGATCTTTGCCGATATGCTGAAAGCAATCGAGCAGGAAACGGATATACCGCTTTCCGCCAGCCTTATAGATAAAGCCGGCGACCTGTTTCTGCAACGTATCCGGACTGATCTGGTGCCGATTGATGGTGTGCGCCAGAACATCGGGCGGCTTCATCTGCCCTATTGCATATGCTCAAATTCAACCAGTGCCAATATCGTGACCATGCTGAAACTGACAAAGCTTTATGATCTTTTTGAAGGACGCATTTTTTCTGCACCGGAAGTCGGCACCAGGCGCAGCAAACCCGCACCGGATGTCTTTGTTTATGCGGCAAAGCAATATCATATCGATCCGGCAAAGGTTGTCGTGCTGGAAGACTCTGTCCATGGTGCAACAGCGGCAAGAGATGCAGGCATGCGGGTTGTCGGCTTTACGGGGGCAAGCCATGCCTGGCCGGGGCTTGCCGGTGCCTTAATGGAAGCAGGCGCGGAAACTACAATTTCGCGTCATACAGATCTGCCTGCCGTAATTGAAGCTATGGGCCATTGGCACGATCATTGAAATAACATGAGAAAACCGATACCCAAACCGGTATAAACATGATCTGCTTATAATCAGTTCAGAAATTAAAGAAGAGAAATGATGATGGAAAAGGATCAATTCTGTTAATTCAAACCTCAAGACAGTTTTAATAAAATTGCGGTCGCAGAGGAACATTATATGATAGAAAAGCAGACAGGTGTTTATCTCTTAAACCAGTCTGATACTTGTGGCATATAGCATGTACAGTTGAACCAGATGGAGGAACAAAGCATGATATTTATGCTGAGCATGTTATTCTGCGGCAGAGATATTAAAAAACGGATTATACTTGTGAAGGTGAAGATCTGTTCTTAAAATCTCAGATCATATCCTGCACAAAAAATCTGAAGGGTGAAATCGGCAAAAGCTGTGCAGAATTTAAAAGCACGTATATTTGAAAAAATGCATAAAACACAGAAGTTACAATAAAAGAAATATCGTATTTTCTATCGTTATTTTTGCGTCCAATCGGGTAATAAACAGTTGCTATAATGGCTGTTATCGGATGTACTATAAGTGCAGAAAGCATAAGCCATATTCTTTGCCTTGGCGGAAGAGATATATATATATGCCATCCGCATCGCTGCCAAAGAAAACAATAACTCATAAATTATCGGCGGCAGCCTGAACGGTTCCAATATTACTCCAAAAAAAATGAATGATGCAATCATCACACATGCAAAAAGTGCGGGGAATATTTTATTTAAAAATAAATCACTGTCTTCCTTCTCGGTACCAACAGGCTTTTCGTCTGATTCAGAATCTGAAGAAACAGACTCTTTATGAGAGTCACCGATTATTCCGTATGCTTTACGCAGTTTTTGAACGCGATCTTCAAAATCATTCATTTCATTTTCCCATCAAACACTTCTCCAGTGCTTCGCCTGCTTTTGTCGACCCTCTTGCTGATAGCAAATGTGCTCGTTCACTTATCCTGTCCTGAATGACAATCTGTCTTTCAGCTTTTTTGAATTTGCTGATAAAATCCAGTTCTTCCCTGTTTTCGAGCAATGTACTGCTGAGTGCTCTATTATTCTGATTGTTACTTATATCAGCTTCATTACCGTTTATTATTATATCGCCATCTATTGCTACTTTTATAAGTACCGGGGCGAAATTCATTTCATTTTTATATTCAAATCCCGTAGCTACTCTTGTCTCCGGATTTTTTTACCGCATATAAGAACTGCGCCCTCTCTAATATTTTCCGAATAATCAACTATCACTTGTTTTGACTCTGCAAAAGGATCATCTTTTTCTGGCCAAATCACTCACTGATTAAAACTTTGTGAAAATGCGTTTTCCGATAATGTAAAAAACATCATGGCAACCCAAAACAGTTTTTTCATACAATTTCCCCTCTCAATACTTGACGCAACGTTTTCTACCATCAATTTTTCTGTATTTCTTACATCGTTTTACGTAATCTTTACGTTTTGTGTATTTCCTTTTTACCATCTTCATCAGGCGTATTTACATAAGATGCCGACGCTTTGTGCACTGCTTTAAGTGTAGTTGATTACTGTACCGAACCTGTCAAGATCGCGATAAATGCCAGTACAATTATAAGCTTGTTCATAATTGCCTCTTCTCAATGCCCGCACAGGCTTCTGGTCAGCAGGCAGCGTAAGCGTATTTACTGATAACCTTTTCAGGCAAGGGACAGAGACCTGCCGGAGATTTTCCATAGCTGATTGCTATCCTTTGCATCTTTACTTTTCCTTCACCGCAAAGCCTGCATAAACCTTGATATTACGATCATCAGTCCGCGCAAGGGAAATCCTGTTATCACTGAATAAAAACTGTGTTGCCCTGCCGGATTTGCTGTCGGAAACAGTGTATTTATAAACTTTTGAATAAAGTACCTCGTCCCCCCGCATCACTTTAATCTCAATGGGCACGATGATATTGTCCGTCCTGAAAACCGGCCCCGGCACGATACGTCCTGCAATACCGACCTGTATCTGCAACTCTCCTTCAGGATACCGGCAAGCGCGTGTCAGGTCACTGATAACCGCCTGATAAATAATTTTGTCCGGGTTTCCTTCATTTCCCCGCATGTAAATATTATAAAAAGCAGCGTCATCCTGAAATTCGACGCGCGGGCAAAAACTGCGCAATTCTGCTTCTGTAACCCTCGGTTCAGCAGCTTCCTTTACTGCCTTTTTATCTGCACAGCCGGCAAGAGCGGCCAGCATCAGCCCGGCACCCAATGAAAGACGGCAAACCAGTATCCTGCTCATGATATATTTACTCTATTTCGAAGCCATTTCGCGTAAATAATGTTTTTATTATTTTCAGGACAACCGAATTCACAAAAATTCTCCTCGTCTTCAACAGATTTAAAAAATGGTATCACAGATTTAGGCCTGATCAGGAATATCACCATTGCCCGGGCAATAAACATCCTTATCTTTTATCACTATGGCTACATTCTTCTTCAGTAAATGAAAATTATAATCCAATATCAATGACATCCGCCTTTATACAATTTTTTTGATCAGGATTTTTTCCAGATTTCTCCTGTATGGTTTTTTTACAATGCCTTTCATCATTATCTTTAACTCTGGAATTTACCATCGGTAAAACGGCTTGCCTGCGGTTCAGGTCTGTTTTCTGCCAGATTCTGCTGCTGATATAAAGCGTTTCGCCGTCGGATGGAACATTTGACGCCTGCACCAATGCGATCAGAAATACAGAGAATTGAAGCATTTGATTTGATGTAATCAAGTGATCCGGTCTGTCCGTGCATGATCCGGTTATTTCCTGTTTCTGACAGGCAGGCAAACCTGCAATCCTGCGCCCCGCTGTCAAAATAACCGCATGTTTTGAAAATTTTGTTCCGGCTGCCTTTTGATAACCGGGTAAACGGATCATTTTTCTGTCGCATTTCTGTGGACCGGAATTGCAAAAAGACTAAAAATCGGTTTTGTCAGAGTGACAGGCATTTTCAGGAAAAGTGAAAACCGGTTTTCCACCAGGAAATGTGATAATTCAAAGAATCTGAAGCACATCCACTGTAATGATCAGTGGATGTGCTTCAGACAGTTTCCAACACAGATTGTGACAGGAATCATACGGAACATGAAATACACAAGCACACGCGGCGAAGCTCCGGTTCTAGGATTTGCAGATACTGTTATGACAGGGCTTGCCCGCGATGGCGGCCTTTACGTGCCTGAAACATTTCCGCAACTTTCCCCTGGCGCTATCCGGGCGTTAAGGGGCAAATCCTATCCGGCCATTGCCAAGGCTGTTCTCTGGCCGTTTGTGGAAGGGGATATTGAGCGCTCCGCTTTTAACCGGATGATTGATGAAGCTTATGCCACCTTCCATCATCCGGCCATCTGCCCCCTTGTTCAGACCGGCAATAATGAATTCATCCTTGAGCTGTTTCATGGGCCGACACTTGCTTTCAAAGATGTGGCCATGCAGTTCCTTGCCCGCCTGATGGAACATATCCTTGAAAAAAACGGCCAACGTGCAACCATTATCGGCGCAACATCAGGTGATACAGGCGGAGCGGCAATCGAGGCATTTGCCAATCGCAAGCGGTCGGATATTTTCATCCTGTTCCCCAAGGGGCGCGTTTCCCCGGTTCAGCAGCGCCAGATGACCGGCAATCATGCAGACAACGTTCATGCGCTGGCGATTGAGGGAAATTTTGACGATTGCCAGGCTCTCGTCAAAGCTATGTTCAATGACCATGCATTCCGGGATCGGCTTTTGCTTTCCGGTGTCAATTCCATCAACTGGGCGCGTATTATGGCACAGATTGTCTATTATTTTTCGGCAGCCATTTCGCTTGGTGCACCAGACAGGGCTGTGTCATTCAGTGTGCCGACCGGTAATTTCGGTAATATTCTGGCGGGTTTCATCGCCTCACGCATGGGACTGCCGATAGTACAGCTTATCATTGCCACCAATGATAATGATATTCTTGCCCGGACACTGGAAAGCGGAATTTATGAGATAAAAGAGGTCATCCATACAACTTCGCCGTCGATGGATATCCAGATTTCTTCCAATTTTGAACGGCTGCTGTTTGAAGCAGGCAGCCGTGATGCAGGGCTGATCCGCAAAGCCATGGCGAACCTCGGGCAATCAGGGCAGTTTACCCTTGACAAAGTACAGCGTTCCCGCATGGCAGAACTTTTTTCTACGGGGCGCAGCACCGTGGCCGAAACGGCACAGACAATAGGTACGGTTTATGCGCAAGGCGGCTACATTGCTGATCCGCATACGGCAATCGGCATCAAGGTTGCTCGTGAACAGATCCGTCTCAATGCACCCATGGTTATACTGGCCACGGCACATCCGGCAAAATTTCCTGACACAGTACATGAAGCCTGCGGACAAACACCGCAACTGCCACACTGGGCAGCCGGCCTGATGCACAGAAAAGAATATGCAGAAACATTGCCGAACAATGAAAAAAACGTGAAAGCATTCATTTCAGCGCGATCCCGTGCAACTGAAAGATAATGCTGATTTTTCAGGACATGATTATATCGGCTGCTGAAGGCTGGCAAGTCGGAAATGTATCTGAAAGATATTTGCAGTTTTTACAAAATTGTGAAATAACTCGCAACGCTTCCAGGAATATGAAAAATTTTTTTCATAAATATGCGCAAATACCTGAAAATGCAGCCAACTGAAACAGTGCATTTTCGGGGAAAGTGTGAAACATTTCCGCAGGGAAAATGAGTCTGTCGGGATATTTTCTGAATTTCGCTTCAATCTGTTCGGAAATGCGAAAAACAAAGACCTGGATCATAAAGCATTTTGCAGTCGAACGGAATATTCGACGTCCACAATAATGCGACCGGTAAGGAAATGCATCTTGCAGTCGAATGGGATATTTGACACAAGCAGAACCGGGGAAAGAACCTTTTGATCTTATATATGGATTGAAAGGTTTGCAAACAAAAAGCTTTCCCGACAGGGAAAAATATCCTGATTTTTCAGGAATAAAACATGCAGGAGTTAATAACACATGGGCGTTGATATCAGTCGATCAAGTAATGGCCTGACAATTGCAACCCATACGATGCCTCAGGTTGAAAGTGTTGTTCTGGGTATCTGGATCAAATCCGGCTCACGCAATGAAACAGCCGATCAGCATGGCATTGCCCACCTTCTGGAACATATGGCATTCAAGGGAACGGCTAACCGCTCCGCCCTGCGCATTGCAACAGATATTGAAAATGTCGGCGGAGAAATCAACGCCACAACCAACGTGGAAACCACTGCCTATTTTGCTCGCGTTCTGCGTAATAATATGCCGCTGGCGATTGATATTCTCTGCGACATCGTTACCAGTCCGAAATTTGATGAAGACGAGCTTGAACGGGAAAAACAGGTTATCCTTCAGGAAATCGGCGCAGCTCATGATACGCCGGATGATATTGTGTTTGATCATTTTACGGAGACTGCCTTCCGGCACCAGATGATCGGCCGCCCGATCCTTGGCACGCCTGAGACAGTGCAAGGTTTTTCAGCTGATGATCTGCGCTCGTTCATGAAAACACATTACAGTGCCGATCGTATGATTATCGCCGCGGCCGGTGCTGTTGAGCATAATGTCTTTGTCCGGGAAATTGAGCAAAGGCTCGGCGCTTTTCAGGCACATTCGGCATCTTCCCTGCCGGAACTGGCCAATTATGTTGGCGGCGATTTCCGTGAACATCGCCATCTTATGGACACGCAGGTTCTGCTTGGTTTCGAGGGGCGGGCTTACCACATGCGTGATTTTTATGCCTCACAGCTTTTGTCAATGGTGCTGGGCGGCGGCATGTCGTCACGCCTTTTCCAGCAAGTGCGGGAAAATCGGGGGCTTTGCTATTCCATCTACGCATTTCACTGGGGGTTTTCCGATACGGGCCTTTTCGGCATTCATGCCGCTACAGGTGAAAGCGGACTTGAGGAGCTTGTTCCTGTTATTCTGAATGAACTTTATAAAACCAGTGAACATATTAACCAGCGAGAGCTGGATCGGGCACGTGCGCAATACAGCGCCGGACTTATCATGTCAAAAGAGAGTCCGGCAAGCCGGGCCAATCATATAGCCCGGCAAATCCTGCTTTACGGACGCCTGATCCCTGACGAAGAACTGTTTGAGCGCCTTTCCCTTGTGACGCCCGAGCGGCTTGCTGATCTGGCCGGACGCCTGTTTCTCAATGCAGAACCAACTCTGGCAGCTATCGGGCCGGTTGGTAAACTGATGTCTTTTGATGAAATGCGCCAAAGGCTGACAACACAAGGCTATCATAAAATATGACCTTGGGAAATCTCTTTGCGAAAGAAACCGGGCAACCGGGAAAATGACGGGGAACAGTACATTATTTAATAATATGATTTTAACGTATTATATTGAAATATAACATCGTTGCAGGCAGAGGATATGTAAACGCGGTATTCCATATTTGTCTGTTGCAGGAAACAGATTTGAAACAAACCTGTTTCCGGTTACAGGGGTGAATTCAACCCTTTGAATGCAGGCCGCATTGAAAAAGTTAAATTAAGTAAAAAAAGATTTATCAATGACGAATTTGCACAGACATGTTATGCTGAATTCCCTTGATAGCATGAAAGCCGGTTTTTCTATACTCAGAGCATGTTTTAACGGCTGAAAACTGCCATGATTGCTGTTAAGATGAAAGCTGTTTCATGCTGTTTGAAGCCGAGGGCGAGAAAGGATTTTTGCACTTTATGTTAAAACCAGTCCGTCCAGTACCTTTTCCGGCAAACAGTTCTTCAGATAATGCCGGAATGAAATGTAGTGTTCAGAGTACCAGATCGTGAAACTGTTCCGGTTGTTTTTTGTATTTTCTGTGTTTTTGACTCTGATGCAAGGGGTGGTGTCTGCTGCCTATGCAGTTGAACCTATAAAAATTTCATCAGACGATACAGCGCTTGACCTTTCGGGGGCAGTTCAGATTTATCTTAACCAGGGCAAGAGTTTCCAGGTTTCTACAGCACCTGGCCCCGATGGTATCGTTCGCCGTATTGAAGTGCAGGCAAATGACGAGCGCCCGGCAGGAAACTGGGCGGTTTTTTCTATTGCCAACCCGACGGATGAGCAGATAGACCGTCTGATTGTCGCCCCGCATTACCGGCTTGCCCGCTCAGGTCTGCTGATACCTGATCTCGGCTCAGTCCGCATCCAGTCCATTACTCCCAGTGAAGGATTCACGCTTGACCGGCAGGCAAGTCCTGATTCTGACGTGTTCCGCCTGACGATCAACCCCAGTGCTGTCATTACGTTTGTCGCGGAACTGGGGTCTCCTGATCTTCCGCAGCTTTATCTCTGGGAGCCGGAAGCCTATAAGGACACCATCAATTCCTATACGCTTTACCGTGGCATTCTGCTTGGTATTTCGGGTCTGCTTGCGCTATTGCTGATTATTCTTTTCGTTGTCAAGGGAACTTCGCTTTTTCCGGCAACCGCAGCTTTTGCGTGGGCTGTCCTTGCCTATATCTGTGTTGATTTCAATTTTCTCAACAAACTGTTTGAAATTGCTCCCGGCTACGAGCCGGTGTGGCGGGCGGGCACGGAAGTTGCGCTGGCGGCCAGTATGTTTATTTTCCTGTTTGCCTATCTGCATCTTCATCGTTGGCACTATCATTTCAGTTTTGGCGCAATCGTGTGGATTCTGGCATTATGCGGCTTAGGGGGCCTGGCGTTTTTCGATCCTGTCCATGCCGCCGGAATTGCCCGTGTTTCACTGGGGCTTACCGCGCTTATCGGCGTTATCCTGATCAGTTATCTCTCTTTTCGCGGATATGACCGGGCAATCATGCTTATTCCTACGTGGCTGCTGATCATATTCTGGCTGGTCGGTGCTTATGCAGCGGTAACAGGCCGTCTTGACAATGACATCGTGCAGCCTGCCCTTGCCGGCGGCCTTGTGCTGATCGTGCTGCTTATCGGTTTCACGGTTATGCAGCATGCTTTCTCGGGCGGAGCAATCAATCAGGGGTTGTTTTCCGATCTTGAGCGGCAGGCTCTGGCTGTCATGGGCACAGATAATATAGTCTGGGACTGGGATATTGCGCGTGACCGTGTTATCACCAGCCCTGATCTTTCGCTTTATCTCGGCTCTGCCGCCAAAAACCTTGCCGGGCCAATGCGCAACTGGCTTCCAGCCATGCACAGCGAAGACCGCGACCGCTTCCGCATCACGCTTGATTCGGTACTCGATACCCGCAGCGGACGGCTTGGCGAAACGTTTCGCCTGCGTTCGGGAGACGGGCAATATCGCTGGTTTTCGTTGCATGCGCGCCCGGTTATCGGCGTTGATGGTGAAATTATCCGTTGTGTCGGCATGATGACAGATGTGACAAAAATGAAAAGGTCGGAAGAGCGTCTGCTTCAGAATTCGATCCATGATAATCTGACCGGTCTTCCTAACAAGCAGCTGTTTCTTGACCGGTTACAAAGCTATTGTAATTTTGCGGCAATCGATGAGAGTATCCGCCCGACCTTGCTGGTTATTGACTTTGACAATTTCCGTTCAATCAATCAACGCTATGGCATATCTGTCGGCGATACATTTCTTCTGGCTATTGCGCGCCGGTTGAACCGCCACCTGAGACCGCTCGACACCCTTTGCAGACTGTCGGCAGACAGGTTTGCCTTCCTGTTGATTTCACAAAATGATCTGTCGAAAGTGGCTTCCTTCACCCTTGCGCTCAAAAAGACATTGTCCATGCCGATCACCTTTGCCAAGCGTGAGATAAGGCTGACAACCTCCATTGGCCTTCTGCCATGGATGGGGGGTGATATCCGTGCAGAAGAACGTCTTAATGATGCAATTCTTGCCATGTATCATGCCAAATATAATGGCGGTAACCGTATTGAACCTTTTCAGCCGATCTTCCGTACTGTTGGCATTGAAAAAGGTCTGATGGAAGAAGAATTGCGTCTGGCGCTTGCTCATAAGGAACTGGATGTTGTTTATAATCCGGTTTTCAATATACTGGATGGCACTGTTGTTGGATTTGAAGCCATATTACAGTGGAATCATCCTGCACGCGGGCTTATCGGTATCCAGGATTTTATCACTGCGGCGGAACATGCCGGGTTGACGATGCCGATCACACATTTTGCCATGTCCCGGATTGCCTTGGATATTACCTATATCAGTGAGCGGTTTTCGGGGCACAAATTCTTTATATCGGCCAACATTCCCAGTGCCCAGCTTATCCGTCCGGCACTGCTCAACGGCTTTCAGGCCATTCTGGTGCGCACACCGCTCAAGGAAGGGCAGTTGCAGATTGAATTTTCTGAAACAATGCTGATGCAAAATCCTGAACTTGCCCTTTCGCTTTCTCAACGCCTCAAGGGGCTTGGCATCGGAATTATCCTGAATAATTTCGGCGCCGGCTATTCTTCGCTTGATTATTTTTCCCGGTTTCCATTCGATATGATCAAGCTTGATCACTCACTGTTCAACGGTGAAAAACCAAAGCAGCAGGTTGTGCTGAAATCCCTGATCGGCATGGCGCATGATCTGGACTTCAAAGTTATTGCCAATGGTGTTGAAAATGAAAATACCGCACTTATGCTGAAAGATGCCCGTTGCGAGTATTTGCAAAGCAACACATTCTGCGAACCGATGGAAATCAATGAGGCCATCGTGCTGCTGGAAAAGCATCAGAGACTAAAGTGACAATTTGCAGGATGCAAGCCCAACATCTGCCCGGGCGGACAGCAAATGTCATGCGTGCCCTGCCTGCCTGATAAGCCGCCCCGGATCCACACCGATTTGGGCAAGGCAGCGTTCATACTGGTTTTTTGTTTCACAATCAAACAGAATGGAGCGTGTCGCCGGGCCGGTCAGCCAGTCATTGGCATTAATCTCCGCTTCAAGCTGACCCGGCCCCCAGCCGGCATATCCCAATGCGACAAGGGCGTAAGTCGGGCCGAATCCCTTGCTGAGTGCGTGCAACACATCCACCGTTGCAGTCAGACAGATGCCTTCTGCAACCCGCACGGTTGACTCACACATATAATCATCCGAATGCAGAACAAAACCACGTGCTTGCTCAACCGGGCCGCCATTTCTTACCTTAAGCATGCGCACTGATCGTGGCAGGTGAATTGCCTCAACCTCTGCGATAACACCAAGCTGCTGTAAAAGATCAGGCAATACTACCGTCTGAAGCTGATTGAGAACAATCCCCATCGCTCCTTCACCCGAATGTGCGCAGATATAAACAACAGTACGGGTAAAATTACCATCAGCCATTCCGGGCATTGCAATCAGCAATTGTCCATTTAAAAAACCATTTTTGTACATCATTGATCTATACTGTTTCATGATAAGGAGCGATACTATATTCACACGATAAAACGAGTTATAAAAAAAAATCGTTTGGAAACAGTAAAGGCCGAAAAAATATTAAAAAAGAAAATAAAAATGTTGATTATTGCTCTATACCAGTCAAATCAGGATCAGATTTTCAAGGCATGATCATTGAAAGATGACATGGAACTGACCATAAAAAGGAAAATCAGAATTTGAAAATTTCTCTACAATTACAGGAAAAAAAACTGATAATATTGCAGGGATACATGCGAAAATACAGTATAATGATACTTTTCCTTGCCGGGTTTTCGGCCTTGTTTTTACCGGCGCAGGCTCAGACATCAACCTGGCACATGATTGAAGGCGGGCGTATACGTTTTGCCTTTGCTCCCTCCACAAACAATGACAAAAACAAGCTGATCTATGGCGTCATGGAGCTTGAACTCAAACCTGGCTGGAAAACCTATTGGAGCAACCCCGGCAATTCCGGCATGCCGCCCGCTATCACGCTGGATCAGCCAGCAAAAACCGATATTCTGTTTCCCGCGCCGCAACTTCTGGAAGATGGCAAGGATTGGGCGTTCGGTTATAAAGAACATGTCCTTCTGCCTTTCAGTATTACGGCATTGCATCCGGAATCTTCCCCTCAAATATCCGGCTCGGTTTTGATAGGCATATGCAATGTTCTATGCATACCTGAAACGATCCCTTTTCAGTTCACAACAGATGAAACACCGGATTTATTGACCCGAGGACGGATAAGAGCGGCATTATCTGCCCTGCCCAAACCGGCACATGACAAATTTCGGATCGTAGAACTGACCGGTGATAATGAGAAATTACGTGTTCTGCTCCGGCACCCTGAAAGTGCGATAGCACCACGGCTTTTTATGGATGGGCATGATATGCAGTTGGGAATTGCCGATGTTAAGTACCATAAGCCCAGCCAAACCCTTTATACCGTACCGGGTGTATCGGGGAAAATCAGTGCCGGCCAGCCAATCAGTTATACGGCAGTGCTGGATGGTGAAGCGATTTCAGGTAAAATGATAATAGAGCAGCGCAAAACACGTCCGGATTAGAGTATTTTCTACAGGTTTTGAATTTTTTGTTACTGTTTTTCTCCTTATTTGGTGGGTGATTTTGCGTATCTGCCTGAATGTGTGGGCAATCCTGCAAATCTGATCCTGGAAATGCTTTACGTATGC
>Ga0154004_1000286_pt1 | contig 13737 bp, 11 predicted proteins | sample TSFL088MetaG_FD_104727 | JGI IMG/M metagenome (GOLD analysis project Ga0154004, IMG submission 104727) | Attine ant fungus gardens microbial communities from Florida, USA - TSFL088 MetaG | ecosystem: Host-associated > Fungi > Mycelium > Unclassified | place: USA: Florida, Lake Talquin State... | reverse complement strand
CAAGATCCTAGGATGGGATTTGAGGTAAAAAAGAAGAGGAAGTACAAAGGAGCAGAGAAATTTGTAGTGAAAATGAAGGAAATTCAGAAAGAGGCTAAGGTAGCTTTAGGGAAAGCGCAGGAGGAAATGAAGAAGTATGTAGATAGAAAGAGAGCAGAAGTCGATGAGTATAAAGTAAGAGACTTAGTAATGCTAAGTACTAAGGATCTGAAATATCAGATGACTGGGAGGAGGACAGAGAAATTGATGGAAAGATTTGTAGGCCCTTACAGGATAAAGAAGATTATATCATCAAATACAGTAGAATTGGAACTACCCAGTACAGTAAAAATACACTCAGTAGTTAACGTTAGCAGAATACGAAGATATGTAGGGTAGATAGAGAGACAGAGAAAGAAGCAACCTGCTTCAGTCATAATTGAGGGAGAAGAAGAATGGGAAGTTAAAAGGATATTGAATAAGCAACAGATTAGAGAAAAAGATAAGTATCTAGTATGATGGAAGGGGTTTATGGTAGAATCAGATATCTGGAAAGGAAAAGAAAACCTGGAAAATACCAAGAAAGCAATAGAGAAGTATAAAAGGGAATACAGAAGGGACATGGAGGATGTTAAAAGACAGGAAAAAGAAGAAGGGACATTCCAGAGGGGGAAATTACTAGGAAGATTCACAGCAAGAAAACTATTCAGATGGTCAGATAAGAGATATGACAAAGAATACTGGGCAAGATTAGAAAGAAACTGGAGGAGATGGAAAGGGGGAAGGGAAGGAGGATGAAGAACAATGGAGATGATAAAGGAAGAAAAAGAAGAGATCAAACAAAAAAAACTTGGGAATAAAGGAGTGGACAGAGAAAGATGATGATGAAATAGGGAATATGGTCAATCCCTACAACGAACTGTAAAGAAATCCTTGGGACGAGGAACCTTGAGAGGGAGATGGTGTTATAACTTGGCCAAACAACTAAGTCATTATTTATTTTCTTTTCCTTTTTCTTTTATTTTAATTAGGAAATCAATGGACATGAGAGGGGATGACTCAAAGGAAACACGCAGGACTTTATAAATAGGGGTAAATACAGAATGTGTATAAGTAGTGTATAGCAAACAAACAAGAACTCTATTGAGTTCTCCTTGTCAACTTAAACTAGGAGTAAACCTAAGTCGTCACAGTCTAAGGCCTTACAATTGAGATATCATATTGATACCTCAATAGTATGAAATGAATAGTTGATCTTGCTAGTTATACTATATTTGCTAGGGCATAAGATCTTCACCTAGCCAGAGTCCTACTGCTCTACTAACTACTATCTTAATACTAGAGTTAAACTATTATCCAACAAATGAGATCCCTAATCTAGACAGCCTCCTAAAGAATAACTGTCAATCCTCTATATGTACAAGTCACAATAGACTTCAGTACAAGGTTTATACTAAGAATAGTACAAGTATCTACTAAACACCACTTGATTGTAAGGTTAGGTCTTAGTGCCAATATCCAAGCTTAGTATTGTACTTCTACCTACAGTCCCTAACTGACTATAAAGTCCTCTTAAGCCAAGAGCCCAGTTATATATAGAGATGACTGGTAATTGTGGTGACCACTGGTTGAGAGTTGTTGAGTTTGTGAGAGTATAGATGAGCAAGGTCTAAGGCAGATAGTGTTCTAGATGTGGAATTGAGTTCTAGTATAAGAACTTAGACTATAATACCTTAGAACTACTTCTAGTCTGAGTTGACAAGGAGAACTCAATAGAGTCTTTATCTGATTGCTATATACTACTTATACACATTCCATATTTACTTCTATTTATAAAGTCCTATACTTCTCCTTTGAATCATTTCTTCTTGTATATCTGTTGATTTCTTAAATAAAAATCAAAAGAAAAGAAAAAGAAATAATGACTTGGCCAAATGGCCAAGTCATGATACTCTTAGTACACAGGAACATCCCTAGAAGCTTGTAGTACACTTGTTGAAGTCAAATTACTACCAGACAGCTTGGTAAAAAATAATCAAGTAGTTCTTTTAGCTTCCAGGGGGTTAGCTATTCTAAATATATCTAGGAAATTCCATTGTGTCTGAATATAGCAACATTTACTGATCCTAAGACCCTGTATCTTTTCCTTTATACTAAAACAATTCCTGAAGTGCTCAAGAGTCTAGTAGATTCAGGATCATCAGGTTGTTTTGTAGATGCTAGTTTTGTATACAAACATAAAATTCCAGTAAGGGAGATAGCTCTTTTCTCTTTATTATTATTAAATAGTACTGTAAACAATTTTATATATCAGGTTGTATCACTACCAATACAATTTCCATATGGAATTTCTTTGTCTCTTAAACTCTTTGTAACACCTCTAGACAGTTCTTGTGTGCTTGTTCTAGACTATAACTGGCTGTTTCAGTACAGTCCAATCATAGACTGGAAATCTAAAATACTCAAATTCTAAACTACTGGATATAATAAGGAAGGGATACTACTAGATATATATAAGAATTCAGAACCAAAAAACCCTAAGGATAGCAACTCCCTAAAAGAACAATTATCTCTTCAAGACTAACATTATCTAAACTCTGAACCTAGTCTATTTTCCAATCAAATACTACTTCCAAAACCTTTTATATCTCTGATTAACATAATTATCTACTAGCAAGCATACAAGACACAAGAAGCTATAGTTTTTTAGATTAACCTGAATAAATTATCTTCTGTAAAAGATCTTGTGAACAAAACAGAATCTGAAAATGCTAATCTGAGTAATGTACCAGAAGAATACAGATTTTTCATAGATATTTTTTGTAAAAACCAATTCAGAAAACTTTCTAAGCACTGTCTATATGACTTATCTATTCAGCTAAAAGGGAATAACTACCTTTCTCTAGGACCCATCTATTCTCTTTTTATCCTTGAACTTCAAACCCTCTAAGAGTTTATTGACAAGAATCTGAAAATAAGCTTTATTAGATCTTTGCAATTTCCTTGTGGATTACTAGTACTTTTTATAAAGAAGAAAAATAGATCCTTACAATTATATGTTAATTATCAAGGTCTGAATAAAATTACAAAAAAGAATTACTACCTTATACTATTAGTAATGGATCTACTGGATGTACCTAAGAAAGTAAAGGCCTCTTCAAAGATAAATCTATGTAGTGTCTACTATCTAATATAACATATAGGAATATTAAGCACTGTTAGATAGAAAGGAATAGTAGCATAGAAAGGCTAGAATGTACTATAAATTACTATAAATATACTATAAGTATACACTCTAGTTTCTGGAAAGTAATGTAATGAGTAGAGCTGGAGAGTGGAATACACTACTAGATAAAATGAGATATATTGCTTTCTGGTTCCATAGTTTTATAGCTAGTCTAGAGAAAATGTAATAACAATACAGAAGTAAAATAACCTTGGTCTCAGCTTGTGCACTATACCTTGATCTCCTATCATATATGTGGTTGCTTATTTTGGAGTAGTAGAACGTTGTCTGAGAGAGAGGTAAATTTAGAAATAAGAAGTTATATAGTAGAAAATAATACAAGAATATAGGGGAAAGTAGATATTTAGGACTTTAAGACTTTAATCTACAAACTAGATTGCTCTTATGTATCTATCCTATATATATACTATAACTAAAGTAAGAGAAAGCTAGTCTGAAACACAATACTTTTTCCAGTTTAAAACACAATACTTCTATAGGAGATAAATAATAATAAAGAAAATGAATAAAAATATTAATTTATACTGAATTTCCAGTATATAACAGATACATATGAAAAAGATATTGAGAAAACTTCAAGCCAATGGACTATATACATCATTTAGTAAATATGTCTTCTACTAAGAAAGAGTAGAGTTTCTAGACTTTATATAAGATTTCCAAGAAATCTAGATAGACAATGAAAAAATATATACTATAACAAACTGGTCCATATTCCACTGAGTCAAAGATATCCAAGTTTTTTTAGGCTTTGCTAACTTTTATTGGTATTTTATCTTTGTCATATACCAGAAATTTGATATAAATTAATATTTTTATTCATTTTCTTTATTATTATTTATCTTCTATAAAAGTATTGCATTTCAGACTGGAAGGAGTATTGCATTTCAGACTGGCTTTTTCTTATTCTAGTTATAGTATATATATAGAGTAGATATATAATAGCAACCTAGTTTGTAGATTAAAGTTATAAAGCCACTTCTCCTATATTTTTATAGTGCTCTCTACTATAAAACTTTTTACTTCTGAATTTATTTCTTTCTTGAACAACATTCCACTACTCCAAAATAAGTGATCACATATGCAATAGAAGATCAAGGTATAGTGCATGAGCTGAGACCAAGATTGTTCTACTCCTGTATCATTATTGCATTCTCTCTAGACCAGCTGTAAAACCATGGAACTGGAGAGCAATATATCTTATTTTATTTAGTAATGTTATCACAAATGGCCACTTACTAATTTGTGATTAGTTGATTTGATAATCAAAGTGCTCAAAAAAGTAAAGTTAGACAAGCAGTAAAAGATATTGTTAAGTCTAAGGTTGATCCTTAGACATACAGTTCTTAAATACAGAATTGTAGTAGTTTGTATACTAGGACAGCCTACCATATGATCACTATCTATTGTTCTACATATAGGAGTGCTATTGTTCTTGAAATAGAAATAATCTAATTATCTTAGGACAGTCCTTTGTTTTATTCAAGGACAAATAATAATCTATGAGTAAAGATCAATATTATATACAAACATTGAGGACCTTGTATCTCTATGGGATCTTATTGCCTTAGGGTCTATTTATAGCCAAAAGAAGTGCATTGAAGAGAGCTTCACAATAGTTATTGAAACAAATAATTATGTCAAGTGGTTCCTGAAATATTAGCAATTTAGTGTCTGGTAACTTTGTGATTACTGATTGATCTGCTGATAACTTAATGAATACTAATTGCTTTGGGACATTTTTGGTATCATTTAAAAGGTCTTCTCAAGGGCTTTTGGTAGCCATTTAGATCATCAAAATCAATCAAATATTCTAGAGTTATAGTCCAAATAAAGTTTGTGACAAGTATGTTTCACTTTTTAACTCTATTCATTGTATCACTTTCTGGAACCTGGAGTGTGTACTCATAGTATATTCTAGCCTTCCCACACTGCTATATCTCTTTTTACTTGATAGAATCTACAAACTCAGTCAGTCACTATATCATATACTAGAAATTTGGTATAAATTAATAATTATATTCATTTTATTATTATTATTTACCTCCTATAGGAGTATTGTGTTTTAGACTAGGAGTATTATGTTTTAGACTGGCTTAAAGTCTTAAAGTCCTAAATCTACTTTTTCCATATTCTTGTAGTACTCTTTGCTATATAACTCCTTACTCCTAAATGTATCTCTCTCTTAGATGACATTCCACTACTCCAAAATAAGTAACTACACACATGACAGGAGATTGAGATACAGTGCACAAGCTGAGACCAAGGTTGTTCCACTCCTATGTTATCATTGTGTTCTCTCTAGCCTAGCTGTAAAACTATAGGACCAGAGAGCAATATATCATTTTACCTAGTAGCATATTCCACTCTCTAACTCCACTCATTGCATCACTTTCTGGAACCCAGATTGCATACTCATAGTATATTCATAGTAATTCACAGTATATTATAGCCTTTCTATACTACTATTCCCTTCCTACTTGACATACTATTGCATTCAATCTCTCTAACATTTCCATCTTCACTTATTTGCCCTTCATTCTTGTTCCATTCATTTCACTGATGTTTAACTCCATTTATTTGACCCCAGTAAATCTGATGAACATAGGCTCTAAACTTTCTAGATATATATCTTGTTGGACCAAATAAGTTCAATATCTAATGCCTTGTGCTAGAGTTCTATTCTCTCAACTTTCTCTGTAGAGTTGGACCTCTTGTTTGACCTCAGATTCCATATTTCCAGAACCAGTTCTTTACCCTTCTTCATCCAAGTCTAATCCTTTTATTTCATAGTCTAACTATTTTGTCCATTTGACCCTTGTCAGCCTATCCAATGCTATCAGTCAATTCTCTAGTACTCTCAATTAACCAGTAGTCACCTCTCTAGATCATCTTTGAATAGACTCCAACCAGAGGATTGTGTTATGACTTGGCAAAATGGCTAAGTCATTATTTACTTTACTTTACTTTACTTTTATTTTATTTTCTTATTTGGACTTACTACACAAGGAAGAAGTATAGGAAAGTATCATATATCATAGTCATATGTCAGAATGTTATAGTGTCATATTACATGATAAGTATAGAAGAGTAGTATACAGACTATTTAGTAGTTGTATAAATAGTGTACAGAATCCAATGGGAACTCTATTGAGTTCTCCTTGTTAACTTGGACTTAGAGTGTGATTAAGTTATCTTAGGCTAAGTTGCTACAGATTACAACTTACAATATTACCTTTTTCTGGTATTCTACCAAATTATGTTGAATAGATAATATCCTCTACTATAGGTATTACTTCAGACTCTCTGATTGTATTTAGGACATCATCTCTACTCGTAAAGAAGATAAACCCTTAACTTTCTAGCAGTTATATTCTACAACCATTTTCATTGACAATCATTTCTAGGAGCAAAAATGCAAGTCTAAAAGGGCTTTCTTCTCCACTCCATAATGGATTCCTCCTCTGAAGTTACCTGTTTCTGTCTCTAATTTGTTTTTGTCTGGTTCTAACTCTGGTTTTATGGTTTCCAACTCTCTGGTCAAACTCAAGTCTTTATCTTGGAAGGACTTATCTCCATTACTTGGTAACAACCTCTCTCTGGAGTCGCTATTCTAAGTTTCTATTCTACCTCTATTGTATTTTCTATTTCTGTCTGTCTTGGGCTCTGTTTATTTCTGTCTCTGGTCTCCATTCCACCCATTTGGTCAACTATATTTCTGTATCTTTCTATCTGGTCTGGTCTGGTACTTGTCTGTATCTAAGACTCTATAATTTACAAATTTCTGTTCATATATTCTCTAGCAATAATAAAATTACTCTATTCTATTCTTGTGAGTACAACATTATAACCACCTCTGGTGACTTTCCACTTCTGTTTTCTCCTGGTTTTTGTATAAATCTAGGCTTCCATGCTATCTGCTTGTTCTGTCTTGTTTCTTGGTACTGGAATTACTGACTGCCTCACCTCTGACCCATTAGTCAAATGAGTAGAGTCCAACTTTATTCTGCCATTTCTGCCTGTAGTACTTACATCTGTTTAGCATTTCCAACTTTTATTGGTCCACTACTCCAGTGTTGTTGACTTTCATTGACTACTATCTTTGACAACTTCTTTCTAGACTTGACTTTCTCTCCTCTACAAATTCTATGTTAGTGTGAAGTCATGAGAACTTAGAGCTCAACCAAGATGGTTGTTCAGGAAGAACTTAATAGAGTTCCTTATTGGATTCTCCTAGATACTTATACAAATATTAGGTGGTCTGTGTGCCTACCTCCCACAATCACATGACCCTTACTAAGAACTATCTATATCTTATATAATCCCTTCCATGCTATTCATATCTTTTTCTGCATTGTATTCTTGGATATTTCCTATCAAGTTGATGAATATGTAAGAAATATTTTCCTTCTTAAAAGTCATCTTATAACATGGCTTCCCTTTCAAGTTTTCTTATCCTAAGGAATTTTTCCATTGTCTCCAGTTCTCCTTCTATCTCTTTTCCCTCTGTCTTTTGTATTCTTTATTTGACCACCTCCATAGTACTTTTGCTATAAACCTTTCTGGGAGTTCTCTTGAGAATTCCTTTTTATTGTTTTCTTCCTTCTGTTGCCTTACTTCTTCAGCTTCTTTCTTGTGCTCCCTTTCAACCTCTTCAACCAGCTCCTTTGCATTTTTCAGGTTTTTCCTATGTACTAGGAATTTTTTCTTCCCTCTGACTATTCTTTTGTTCAGTATTTTTTTCATCTTAAATTTCTTTTTTCCTTCAATGATAACTGGTTTTGGTAGAGTTTTCTTTTGTTCTTCCACCTGGGGCCTATACAATTGTACTTGACTTATGTTGACTACAGGGTATATTTTAATAGAACTAGGTAATTCTAATTCTATAGTGTTGGTTGAGACAATTCCTTTAATCTTATAGGGCCCCACAAATCATTCTGTTAACTTCTCCAACCTTCTTCCTATCATCTGCTATTTGAGATCCTTCATACTTAATAGTATTAAGTCCCTAACTTTATACTTTTCTTCTTTACCTCGCTTTCTATCTGTGTACTTCTTCATCTCCTCCTGCACTTTCTTTAATGCTGCTTTTGTCTCTTTCTGGATTTTTCTTATTTTTTTTACAAACTTCTCTGCTACCTCAAACTTTCCCTTTTTTCTTCTCTTGAATCCCATTCATGGATCTTGACCATAATTTGCCTTAAAGGGAGATACTTTTGTAGCCAAGTGAATTTTGTTATTATATGCAAATTTGGTAGTCTCCAGCCAATCTGGCCACTATTTTTGTCTGTGATCAATGAAAACCCTCAGGTATTGTTCTAGTTCCTAGCTGATCCTCTCTGTTTGTCCATCCATTTGGGGATGATAGGCTGTCAATAGCTTTGTCTGGATCCCCAACAACTTGTTCAGTTCCTTTATTATTCCTGCCACAAACTGTACCCCTCTATTTGATATGATACTTTCTGGAAGACCATGTAATTTCCAAACATGATCTCTAAATAACCAAGCAAGCCCTTCTGCTGATATTTTCTCCGTAGTTGCTATAAAATGTACCATTTTACTGAAGCAGTTGCAAACCATGAAAATTGTATCATAACCTTGAGCCAGAGGTAGTTTGGTGATGAAGTCAGCTAAAATTTCTCTGGGATCATGTTTAGCATAAGTTTCCCTGCTAGGGCCTCACTCTTGTTTTTATATCACTAACAGGCATCACACCTATCTATATATCTCTCTACTTTCTTCGTAACTCCTGGCCACCAGTAATTTCTTGTGACCAACTCTGTTGTTTTCCATCTTCCCCTATGTCCTCCTACTGGTATATTGTGGTATAGACATACTACCTCTCTTCTCAGATCCCCTTCTGGGATATATATTTGTTCTTCTTTTATAACTACTCCTTTTTCTATTGGCCACTTTTTGTCTTAGAGGCTTTTCATTCCTGCTTTCTTTAGTTCTTCTACTGCTTTTACTACTTTTTTGTCCCCTTCCTGTGCCTTTTTAATCCTCTCTCTTAGATTTCCATCTTTTACTAGCATTTCTACTCCTCTTATCCACTCTGGCTTGATCAGTATTCTATCTTTGTTATTCTTCTTTATCCCTTTCTGTCAATTTACCCTTTGACTTAGTCCATTGGCTTTACCCATGCTTTTCCCAGGAATGTATTTCAAAGTAAAGTTGAAGCATAACAAGTATAAGGCCCACTGGGCTTGTCTCCAGTTTAACTTTTGACTCGTCATGAAATACTGGAGGTTTTTATGGTCCATCCAGATCTCAAACTCCATTTTTACTTTCTCTAGGTAATACCTCCATGCTTTTAGGCATTGAATTACTACCAATATTTCTTTGTTGTGAATTTCATAGTTTTGTTTCTTTGTATTCAGTGTCTTAGAAATAAAGGCTACTGGCCTCCATTTTCCATCTCCACACTTTGTTGACAACACTTCTCCTATTGTATAGTCTAACACATCTGCTTTTACTCATATTTTTTTGTTTAAGTCTGGTATTGCCAAGATTAGCTCCATTGTAAAGGCCTTTTTCAGCTTTCTAAATGCTTTCTCCTGTGCTTTTTCCCATCTTCACTTCTTCTCCTTTCTGACTAACACATGTAGTGGTGTTGCAAGTTTTGCAAAGTCCTTAATGAATCATCTATAGTAGTTAATGAGTCCTAGAAACTTTTGTATCTTCTTTATGTTCTTTGGCATTGGCCAGCTTAGGACTCCTTCTACCTTTTCCTTTTGTATTTCTACTCTCTTTGGTTTTATTACTACTCCTAGGAGCTCCACCTCTTTCATCTTCTATCTACACTTCTCTAGCTTTACAAAGAGATTATTTTCTTCAAGTTGTTTTAACATCTCTTCTATTATTTTGTCATGCCCCTTCTCTGTTTCTATTGCCACAATGATGTTGTCTATGAAGGTGGCTGTGTTCCCTTGATTTATCATGTCACAGAACAGGTCATTCATCATTGTCTGGAAGGTAGTGGGGGAGTTTGTGAGCCTAAAATACATTACAGTTGGCTCATAGGCTCCAATATGTCCACTGGTTCACATGCCTATAATCCTATACCATTCATTGCTTGCTATTCTTTTTAGCTACAAAATGTACTGGCAATGTCTGTGGAGATTTTAATAGTTGAATATATTCTTTTCATAGTTGATCTTCCATGAATGCTTGCACCTCCTCTTGCTCTTCCCTTAACAATGAGTATATCTTTTCTTTTTTAGGTATAAAGCCTTCTTTTAACTCGATTGTGTGATCCCAGGCCTTTTGCACTGGTATTCTTTCTGGCTCTACTTTTCTGAACACTCTTTTCCATTTCCAAAATCTCTTTGGTACCAACTCCTCTATTTTCTTCTCCTCTTCTGTTTTCCTAACTTCTTTTCCCTTTTCTCCTTGTTTCTTCTTTCTACATATGGGTGGACATCTCATTATCTTTACTTCCCCCTTTTCCCAATCTATCTCTGGATTATGGGTAGCTAACCATGGCATATCCAATATCACCTCTGTTTTTCCTAGATTACATATATCCATTCTTACTCTTTTTATATATCCTTTGAAGAACATATTGCACTCAACCTGGTATGTAATTGCTCTCCCTACATTTACTGTTCCATCCATGTTTCTTACCAACAGCAGAGTTTTTAGTCTTTCCAGGTTGAACCCTTTTCTTTTCACAAATTGGGTGTCTATAAATAACCCAGTTGTGCTGCTATTGAGTAGTACTTTAACTACCACTCCTTCATAGTTTTCCAACTTCTCTAGTCCTATCTTCATCCATACTTCTCTTAGTGGCCACAGTGTACACTGTACATCTCTTACTCTCTCAGTGTTGCTTTAACAAGAAACTTTATTTTCCAGTTTCTCTGGGTGCAATATACTGTACTGTACATATTTGAGAAGACCAGCCAGAAACTCACTGTCTTCTATTGTCTTTTGCCAACTTCTGTGGCATCTCCACTACCCTTCTCTCTCTTCTCTTTCTTTGCCAATAATTATTGGCCATATAGCCCCACTTTTCACATACAAAGCACATTTTATCTCTTTCTCTTTCTCTGTCCACCTCTATTGCATTGAGGTCCCTTGCTGGCCCCAGCTGTCCCCCTCTATTCTAATATCCTCTTCTATACTGGCACTCTGGCCTCTATGTGATCTGTCCCTCCCCTAAACCCTTTTCTAGGCTATGCATTTCCCTGTGGATACACTGCATTCCTCCCCCAACATCCTTTTCTCTATTCTACTTTGTCTCTGATTCCTATCTAATCTTACTGCCCTCTCCTACCATTCTTCTATTGTACTAGGAGGGCTTTCTGCTTCTGCCAACTTCCTTCTAAGTGCTCCACTCAACCCTCTTTTGAACTCTTCAATGAGGGATGTTCCCTCATAGCCACTTCCTCATACCACCTTTTTGAATTTCTGGATGTATTTGTTGCAGGTCCTCCCTCTTTGCTCAATCATCCTCAGCTGTTCTATTTTTTGTTCCTCCTCTGCTATCTTCCCAAATTTATTCCTCATTTTACTGAACAATTCTTCTGCTGTCTCTGCCTCTGATTCCCCTTTTGATAACTTATCCAACAGATTGTTCTTTTATGCCTCTGCTATCCTCCCCTGCATGTAGGACAGCACCCAGGCCATCTTTATTACTTTTGATTCTCCTGTCATTTTCATACTCAAATATAAGTAAGCTACGTTAATAAACACACTCACTTCCTCCATCCTTCCACTAAATAATGGAGGTTTTGCCACCTCTACTCAGGCTCCTCCATTTTGTTGTAATAGAGTAGCCACTTGCTGCTACAGGCCAGCAATAAGGGTAAGAAGTTGCTCCTCCCTGCTGAATAGAACCTGTGATGCAGAGGCAGTGGATTGCCCTATAGGTTACTGTTGTTGTTGTTGTTGGCGGGATATATGTAGCAGTGGTAGTGATGGTGATGGTGATGGTTATAATTCCTTGTAAGAGAACAAGCAGTCTTCTTTGTCTAAACTTATAGCTAGCTACCAACTAAGAAGAGTGAAACAATACTATTTCTAAGAAGGGAATCCCTAAGCTAGACAGACCTTTAGGAGGTTACCATTGTTCCCTTGTATAGACTGATCACAATGGACCAGTAGTACAGAGCTAATAGTAAAAGACTAAGTATGAGCCCACTTGATATGGAGGTCAGGTCTCAGGTAGAGATATAAGTTTTGTCCAGGCCATCTACCTACTGTCCCTAACTGACAGTGAAGTCCTCTTTATAGCTAGGGCCCACTTTCCAAAAAGCTTTCAAGCGCTGTACTCATTAGCAAGGATGATGAGAAAGTAAGTAGGAATAGGGATATTGAGACTGCAAGATGCAGGGTCAACAATGGGAATTGAGTTCTTGTATTAGTGTAAAGTCATGAGAACTTAAAGCTCAACCAAGGTAGTTGTTCAGAAAGAACTCAATAGAGTTTCTCATTGGATTCTCCTAGATACTTATACAAATATTAGGTGGCCTGTGCACCTACCTTTTGCAATCACATAACCCTTACTAAGAACTATCTATATCTTATATAATCCTTTCTATGCTATTTATATCTTTTCCTGCATTGTATTCTTGGATATTTCCTATCAAGTTGATGAATGTATGAGACATATTTTCCTTCCTGGGAGTCATCTCATAATATTCTAGTCTTTATCAAACTTTTATACTCACTCTGGGATGTTTTCTGTTCAATCCAGATCTCTGAACCTATCTCTATGTTAGTGACTAACTCAAGAACCTTAAGTTAGGGGTTAACTCAAGGTAGCACTTCAGGGTTAAAAGAGAACTCAATAAAGTTCTTACTCAATTGCAGTCTACTATATATACAAGTACACTATTTGTCCTTGTTTAAACTTTAAGTTGTCTATCAGCTACTGGTTCAACTTCAGTCCATGTTTGTTCTATTTATAGCTTCTTGTCATAGTCAAAGCTAGGCACAAAGTGTGCTATTTTCATTATTCTGTTATATACTACTAGGATCGCACCATATCCCTGTGCTAGTGGTAACTTTGTAATAAAGTCTGCCATTATATGACTCCAGGGTTTTTTTGGTACTGTATTAGGCATTAATTTTTCTGCTGGTGCCTCTGTGCGATTTTTGTTCCTTTGGCATATATCACAAGATTCTATATATTTCTTGACTTTCTTTGTTATTTCTGGCCACCAAAAGTTTCTAGTAACTAATTCTGTTGTCTTCTACTATTCTTCATGTTCTCCTACTGGTATATCATGGTGTAGCTAGATTACTTCTACCCTCAGCTTCTTGTCTTATAGCACATATACCTTTCCATCTCTTAGCATTAGGCTATTCTCTTCTCTCCACTCTTTGTCTTTTAATATCTTCACCCCTGTTCACTTTATCTCCTCTACTGCTTTTATCACTTCATCATCTTTTGCATCTGACTTTCTGATTTCTTCTAGCAGGTCTACTCCTTTGATTACTACCTCTGTCACCTGTATTGTTCTCACTTCTAACCATTCCTTTTTTACTAATACTCTATTCTCATT
>Ga0154004_1000285_pt1 | contig 13767 bp, 11 predicted proteins | sample TSFL088MetaG_FD_104727 | JGI IMG/M metagenome (GOLD analysis project Ga0154004, IMG submission 104727) | Attine ant fungus gardens microbial communities from Florida, USA - TSFL088 MetaG | ecosystem: Host-associated > Fungi > Mycelium > Unclassified | place: USA: Florida, Lake Talquin State... | reverse complement strand
TGAGTTATTCTAACTATAACAAAGTACTATAAATAGATTGGACATGAACTAGAGCTAAACCAGTAGCTGATGAACAGCTTGTAGTATAAACAAGGACAAATACTATACTTGTATATATAGTAGACTATAATTGAGCAAAAACTCTATTGAATTCTCTTTTAACTCTAAAGAACTATCTTGAGTTAAACTCTAGCTTAAGGTTTCTAAGCTAGTTGCTAACACTTGGAATTGTAGAGGTACTACTTGGAAAAGATGAAAGTAAAGTTTAAAATCTAAACAGACTATAAAAACCTTTAATACTTTATGACTAGTTAAAAGTTAAACCAAAGACAAGCTAGATGGATGTTGTATCTATTACAGTTTGACTTTATTCTTAAGTACATTCCAGAAAAGAGCATAGGAAAGGTAGATGGGTTAAGTAGAAGACTAGATTGGCAAAAGTATTATGAGCAACCTTGGCCATAATAACTTTTATTTCTTTAATCCTTTATCTTTTACTTTTCTTTTCTTTAATTAGATAATAGGGAGTCACATGATCTATCACAATTGTCATATTCCTGTAACAAATTGATTACAAGATCAGTTATATCATATAAATTACATATTAAGGAACATTCTAGTAGATTCTATTAGATTATTAGTAGGCTAGGGTTAGTAGTACAGACTATGTATAAAAGGTATAAGTAGTAGTCTAAATCTAAGGAAAACTCTGTTAAGTTCTCTTTGTTCTCCCCAAATAAAAGATAACTTAGTCCTAGGGTTAGCTCAATCCAACAGTTGCACTATACTAAAACTGGACTATCTTTCTGTGGCTCCTTGTCACAAGGTCCCATAACCCTTACTCTTTTATTGCTCTCAACCAATAGTTATTGCAACTACTAGTTATCACCTTAGCTAGGCCCTAGACTAAAAGGGACTTGGTAGTCAGTTAGGGACTGCTAGTAGTAGCATAATACCAAATCCAGGTATTACATTCAAGACCTGATTTTACAATTAGATAGTGCTGTTTGTAGTTTACTTGTACACTTTTTTCTATATTAATCTTGTACTGAAGGTCCATTGTGATCTGTACATGCAAAAGAATAGTATTGCTCCTTAAGAGAATGCTTAGAATAGAGATTCTTTCTATAAGGTAATAGTATAACCCTAGTATTAGGGCAGTAATCAATAAGACAGTAGAGATTTAGTCTAGGAAACCATATGTCCAGATAAACTTACAAAATTAGACAAGACAAGAAAGACAATCACTGCTATCACAAAAACAACAAAAAAATAAAAGAAACTGAATTCAAAAAAGACAACAATGAAGAAAACAACAATACAATATCTTAACTACCACCAATACCTATAATAAACATTTAGATATGGCTATTATAGCCTTACAACAATAGATTGCAGCTATGATGATAGATAGACAAACACAGAAGGCAAATATAGCAAAACTACTAATATTTAGTAGCAAAAGAGAGGAGGTCACTTCTTTTATAAATGCATACTGACTATACATTAGAATAAAGATGGATATAGTATCAGATATGGACAAAGTAGGATAGGCATTGATATATGTATAAAGAGGAGTAGCAGAAATATAGAAAAATAATCTGCTAGAGAAATTAGAACAGGAAACACAAGAGTTCTTAATAGCAGAAAAGTTGTATAAGAAGATAAGGAGGGAGTTTGGAGAAATCAATAAACAATTGATGAAAATAAACTAGTTATGATTACTAGAACAAAGTAATAGGATATATAACAAACATGTCCAGGAATTCAAGAAAGTAGCTAGGGAAAGTGAATATAAAGAATACCCTTTCATAGAAGAATTTAAAAGAGAACTAAATAGAGTAGTTAAAAGAAAAAAGACAAGGGTTCTTTTGGAATCAAGAAGTAAAGGGTAAAGACCCTAATGTAATGGATATGGATAGAGAGACTAGAGGCCCAATCAAATATTATAACTGTAGCAAACTAGACCATATAGCCAAACAATGTTGGTATAAAGAAGGAAATGTTAGAAGAATAAAAGAAGAGAAAACACAGAAAGCATTAAAAGAAAACAGGAATCAGCAGTTCCTTAACTGGCCTCCTAAAATAAATATAGTGTATTTAGTAGTCTAAATAATATAGACAATGTTTCAGAAAACACTAAAGAGAGAAGAGATTTGAGATGAATGTTTTGATCTCTGAGAGAAGTCTAGATAAACATTGGACTTAAAAAGATAAATACCTATGAAGAAATATCTTGTTAGCGCAAAGTTATGAAGGCTTAGGGCTTAACCAAGATAGTTGTTTAGAAAGAACTTAATAGAGTTCTTTGTTAGATTGTACAACTACTTATACAAATGTCTATTGGTCTGTGTGCCTATTTCCCACAATCACATAATCTTTACTAATAACTGTACATATCTTATATAAGCCTTCCCATACTATTTATATCTCTTTCATATTATACTTCTAAATATTATCTACTAAGTTGAGGAATGTATAGGAAATAGTTTCTTTTCTGGGAACTATCTCATAACATATTTGTGAAGGTACTACTAGATAGTGGTGCAACAGGGATATTTATAAGCAAGCAGTTGACAGACAAACAAGAATTTAAACTGAAAAAACTGTCTAGACCAATAAAAATTAGAAATATAGATGGAACAAACAATAGTGGAAGATTAGTAACTCATAAAGTAGAAGTAAACATCTATTTCAAAGAACCTATAGAATAAGTCTGAATGGATATATATAATTTGGGGAAGACTGATATAATTCTGGATATGCCTTGGCTAGTAGTACATAACCTAGAGATCAATTGGGAAATAGAAAAAGTGAAAATAATAAGATGTCTACTACTGTGTGAAAAAATACCTGAAAAGAAAATTATAAAAACTAAAAAAACAAGAAAGATGAATGTAAACAATAAAATGGATTTAAGATAGGTAGTAAGAGAAAAAGAAAGAAGACAAGAAAAAGTTAAAGAAAAAAAGAAGACAGAAGATATGGTACCTAAAAGGTTTTATAAATGGTTGAAGGTGTTTAGAAAGATAGAATCAGAGAGAATACCAACAAGGAAGTCTTAGAATCATGCCATAGATCTCAAACCAGATTTTGTGGCAAAAAAAGAAAGAATATATCTTTTGTCAAGAATTAAAAAAGAAGAAGTCCAGGTATTTATAGAAGACTAACTGAGAAAAGAGTATATAAGACCCTTAATATTACCTTAAACATCTCTAGTGTTCTTTGTACTAGAGAAAGATGAGAAAAAACAAATAGTACAAGATTATAAATATGTAAATAGTAGAACAATCAAGAATAACTATCCATTACCACTTATATCAGATCTTATAAACAATATAGAGAGTAAAAGGGTTTTTACAAAAATGGACCTAAGATAAGGATACAACAATGTTCAAATCAAGGAAGGTAACGAATAGAAGACAGTATTTACAATGCCAATGAAGTTGTTTAAACCAACTATAATATTCTTTGGTTTAACAAATTCTCCAGCTACCTTTCAAGTAATGATAAATGACTTGTTGAGAGATTTGATCAATAAAGGCAATGTGACATCTTTTATTGATAATGTATTGGTAGCAACAGAAACAGTAAAAGAACATAATAAAATAGTTGAGGAAGTACTAAGACATATAGAAGAAAATAATTTTTATGTAAAACTAGAAAAATATGTATAGAAAGTACAAGAAGTAGAATTCCTGGGAGTAATACTGGGACCTGACAGAATCAAGATGGAAAAAAAGAAAGTGAAAGCAGTATTGAAATGGCTAGCTTCTAGAAATGTAAAAGACATACAGAAATTTTTAGGTTTAGTAAACTACTATTGACAGTTTGTTAAAGACTTTACCAAAATTGTGAAACTATTATATTAGTTGGTAAAAAAGGATAAAAAGTGGAATTGGAAAGTTGAATAGGAGAAAGCTTTTGGAAGTCTAAAAAAGATCTTTACAATAAAACTGGTGCTAGTAGTACCAGACTTGAATAAAAAGATGAGAGTAAAAGCAGATGTATTGGACTATACAATAGAAGAAGTGTTGTTGATAAAGTGTAAAGATGAAAAGTAGAGGCCAGTGATCTTTATCTCAAAATTGTTGAATGAAACAGAAAGGAATTACAAAATTCATGACAAAGAAATGTTGGCAGTAATTAGGTGTTTAGAAGCATGGAGGCACTTTCTAGAAGGAGCAAGAATCAAGTTTGAAATTTGGACCAATTACAAGAACTTGGAATATTTTATGAAAAATCAAAAGTTGAATTGAAGACAAGCAAGATGGGCTTTATATCTATCTAGATTTAACTTCATATTAAAATATGTTCCTGGAAAAAGTATAGGAAGAGCAGATAGTTTGAGTAGAAAACCTGATTGGTAAGAGGAAGCAGACAAAGACAAAGACAACAAAGATAAAACACTGTTGAAACCAGAATAGTTGACAGTGAGGACAGCAGAAATGTTAATAGAAGAAGTGAATATATTAGAGAAAATAAAAAGATTGGATACAAAAGATGATGAGGTGTTGAAGGTAGTAGAAAAAATAAAGAAAACAGGTGTAAAGGTATTATAAAATGAAGAATGGAAAGAAGAGAATGGGTTAATGTTAAAAGAAGAAAAGGTGTATGTTCCAAAAAATGAGAAGTTAAGAGCAGAAATAGTATAGCTTTATCATGATATACCTATGGGAGAACACAAAGAACAGTAGAAAACAGTAGAGTTGATGATAAGAAACTTCTGGTAGCCAGGAGTAACTAAGGAGGTGAAAAAATATGTAAAGGGTTATAATATATGCCAATATAACAAGAATTGAACAGAACCCCTAGTAGGGAAACTTATACTAAATAAAATACCAGAGAAGCCTTGAACTTATATTTTGGTGGACTTTATTACCAAACTGCCATTGGCATAGAAGTACGACTCAATTCTAGTAGTATATGATAGAATGACCAAAATGGTATATTTTATACCAACTATGGAGAAGACAACAGTAAAAGGGTTAGCAAGACTGTTCAGGGATCATGTATAGAAATTACATAGATTGCCTAAAAGTATTATTTCAGATAGAGGTCCACAGTTTGTAGCAGAGTTAATAAAGGAGTTAAATTAAATGCTGGGAATCAAGATAAAGTTGTCTACAGCATTTCATCCATAAACAGATAAATAGTCAGAGAGGATGAATCAGGAGTTGGAACAGTACTTGAGAATGTTTATTAATTATAGGCAGGAGTTATGGCTAGAATAGCTAGGAATAGCTGAATTCATATATAACAATAAAGTATATTCAGCAACTAAGATATTATCTTTTAAGGCAAATAGTAGATGAGATCCTAGAATAGGATTTAAAATAAAAAAGAAGAAGAAGTTTGAAAAAGCAGAAGATTTTGTAAAGAAAATGAAAGAGATACAAGAGGAAGCAAAAGCAGTGCTAAGAAAAGCATAAGAAGATATAAAGAAGTATACAGATAGAAAGAGAGAAGAAATAGAGGAATATGCAGTAGGAAATTTGGTACTATTAAGTACTAAAGATTCAAAGTATCAAATGGTGGGGAGATGATTAAAGAAGTTTACAAAGAGATTTGTTGGCCTTTATTAAGTCAAAGATATAATATCAACAAATGTGATAGAATTGGAATTACCAGGGTCAGTAAAAATACACCTAGTAGTAAATGTGAGTAGGGTATAAAAGTACCAAGGACAAGTAGAAGAACAGAAGAAAGAACCACCTTTACCAGTGATTATAAAAAGAAAAGAGGAATATAAAGTAGAGAAGATCCTCAACAAAAGAATTGTTCAAGGAAAAGAAAAATACTTAGTGCAATAGAAGAGATATATAGCAGAAGCAGATACATAGAAAGGGAAGAAAAACTTAAAAAATGCAAAAGAATTATTAGAAGAATTCAAAAGGGACTATAGAAAAGAGGAACAAAGAATAAAAGAAAATGACAAGGTATTTAATAGAGGAAAATTACCTAGAAAATACACAGTAAAATTGTTATATGGATAGAACAATGGAAAATTTGAGACAGAGTATTTGAAAAAGTTAAAAAGAAATTGGAGACAATAAAAAGATAAAACTATTTCTCTGGAGGAGAAATCTTAAAAAGAAAGTAATGTTATGAGCTGCTTTGGCCATAATAACTTTTATTTCTTTGATCTTTTATCTTTTACTTTTCTTTTCTTTAATTAGATAATAGAGGAGTCACATGATCTATCACAATTGTTATATTCCTACAACAAATTGATCACAAGATCAGTTATATCATATAGATTATATGTCAAGAAATATTCTAGTAGATTCCATTAGATTATTAGTAGGTTAGGGTTAGTAGCACAGACTATGTATAAAGGTATAATTTAAAAGGTATAAGTAGTAGTCCAAATCTAAGGGGAACTCTGTTGAGTTCTCTTTGTTCACCCTGAATAAAAAATAACTTAGTTCTAGAGTTAGCTCAACCCAATGGTCACACTACAAGAAGGGGGTGGAAAACAACAACCAAGACCAGATGCTAATCAAGCCAGGGTAGATAAAAAGAACAGAAACATTAGTAAAAGAAAATAATCTAAGAAAAAAGATCAAGAAAGTGCAGAGAAAAGACAAAAAGGTAATAAAAGCAGTAAAAGAACTAAAGAAAGCAGAGATAAAAATACTAAGAAATGAGAAATAGATGGTTGAAGAAGAGCTAGTTATGAAAAAAGAACAAATATATATCCTAGAGGGAAAACTGAGAAAAAAGGTGATATACTTGTATTATAATACACCAGTGAGAGGATATAGAGAAAGATAGAAGACAATAGAGCTAGTTATAAGAAACTATTGGTGGCCAGGAGTGACAAAGAAGGTGGGAAGATATATAGAGAAATACAATGCTTGTCAATGTTATAAGAATAGGAGTAAGACCCCAGTAGGAAAACTAATATCTAATGTAATTCCAGAAAAACTATAGAGTCACATTTCAGCAGACTTCATTACTAAGCTATCTTTGGTAAAGGGTTATTGTAAGAGAATACCCTAGAAGCATGCTTAATGAGTGTTGATGGATCTATTCTTATCTAGGGTCTAGATTTCTTAGTATATGTCCACTCTTTTCTATCTCTCTTTGATCTAGTTTGTACTCAGTTGATAGTCTGTAACTATATTAGGAATATTTGGTATTATTGTATTAGTGCTTATGTGATTGTGTATAAACTGTTTCTAGTAGTATATATAGAAGCCTGTATTGATAGATCTACTCTTACTTGAATATCACTCTAGCTTCCAGAACTTTTACTAGCTTTCTAGTATGATCTCTGGCCTTGAGTCTAATATTGTCCTTACAGTTATAATATGATTTTAGTAGTTTGTAATTGGTTCAGTAAAATAGTTCACTTTATATCAACTACAGAAAAAATGTCAGCAGAAGAACTCGCTAGACTGTTTAAGGACCATATCTGGAAGTTACATGGACTTCCAAAAAGCATTATATTGAACAGGGGAGTACAGTTTATAGTAGGGATAATGAGAGAGTTGAATAAATTATTGGAAATTCAGACAAAACTGTTAGTAGTCTATTATCCTCAAACAGATGGGCAAATGGAGAGAATCAATCAAGAACTAGAACAGTACTTGAAGATCTTTATTGATTATAGACAGAAGCAGTGGCTAGAGTAGTTAGAGACTGCTGAATTTGCATATAACAATAAAATTTATTTGGTAACAAAAATCTCTCCATTTAAGTCAAACTATGGTTAGAACCCAAGAGTAGGATTTGAAAAAAGAAAATTTGAGATAGCAAAAAAGTTTGTAAAAAAAATAAAGAAGATCCAGAAGGAAGTGAGAGCAATACTAAGAAAAGTATAGAAGAAAATAAAGAGATATATAGACAAAAAGCAAGGAAAAGCAAAGGAATACAAAATTGGAGACTTAATACTGTGAAGCACAAAGGATCTCAAGTGGCAAATAGTAGAAATGAGGTCAGAGAAGTTGATAGAGTAGTTTATGGAGCCTTACAGGGTCAAGGGAATTATTTTGACCAACACTATAGAATTAGAACTATCTAGTTCTATTAAAATACATCCTGTAGTTAATATAAGTTGAGTACAGTTGTATAGGCCTTAGGTAGAAGGACAAAGGAAAACTCCACCAAAACCAGTTATCATTGAGAGAGAAGAGAAATTCAAGGTAAAAAAAATACTAAACAAAAGGACAGTTAAAGGAAAGGAAAAGTTCTTAGTACAATGGAAGGGGTATATGGCAGAAGAAGACACTTGAGAAAGTAGAGAAAACCTAAAGAATGCAAAGAAGTTGGTTAAAGAGTTTGAGAGAAAGTATAGGAAAAAGGCTAAAGAAGTACAGTGACAGAAAAAAAAAGAACAAAAGGGTATTCTCAAGAGAACTACTAGGGAGGTTTATAGCTAAAATCCTATAGGGGTGGTCAAATAAGAAATACAAGAGGCAGAGGCAGAGAAAATGGAAAAAGAACTAAAGACAATAGAAAAATTCCTTGGGACAAGGAAACTTGAAGAAAGGACTATATTATGAGATGGTTTCTAAAGAAGAAACTATTTCCCACACATTTATTAATCTAATGGAAAATATCTAGGAATATAATATAGAAAAGATATAAATAGTATGGGAAAGATTATGTAAGATATATATAGTTATTAGTAAGAGTCATGTAATTGTGGAAGACAAGTACACAGACCAACAGACATTTGTATAAGTAGCTAGGGGAATCCAATAGAAAACTCTATCAAGTTCTTTTTGAACAACCACCTGGACAGCAGTATTAACTTGACACAATCCTTTTGAACTACCATTTGTGTTTTGAATGCTACTCTCTAGGAGACTAAAACAAGAAAAGTTCCACCAGCAAGAGCCTTAGCTGGTACAATGTGTCTGACATATGTTATGGTGATCACAAGTCAGACATGAATAAACAGGACAGAAATAAAGATTGAGGGTGAAATCATAACAATATTAATGATAGAGGATTGGTAGAGTATGGGTCCCTCCAGGAGCCATTGTGACCTCAAGGGAAAAGATAGTGGTAGTTAAAAAAAAGAAGCAATGGTTGCTAGGGTAAGTTAGTGACTACCTTACCTTTGCTTTTAGGGTATACTTTAGTTTGCAAGCTTTATACTGATTTTTAGTAGACTTATAGTATTATTCCAAGTGTACATATACTCTGATGTTAAGAGTATATCTTATCCTAAGAACAAAGATTATTTTATCTTAAATATAAAAATAAGGGTATGATCTTTGGAGGGGGTACTGTTATATCCTGTAACACTGTCACTATATTTGCACCCATTTGTCTTTACCTTTGTCTCTAATCTCTGTGCTATTCCTAACTTACTATTATTATCCTCTTTTTCCCTACTTATTTCTAGCCATCTAACTAGTGACTTATACTATAAGTATTCTCTTGTACATATTTTTCTTCTCCAAGTTCTAATTTTGGTAGAAAGATATAGCTGCTATAATATACTATATTAAGGGAATGCATGTACTTAATTCAACTGGAATTTGTCAGTTTTATAGGCTTGACAGAAGCTAATTCCACATTACACCTGTCTTGGTATTAATATGATCCACCAAGTCCATATATGGATACTCTCACCTTTACATTTCTTTGCACCACACATGCAAGGTCTGTAGACAGCATCCTTGCGTTTTTCACCACGTACCTCGTCTTCGTTCTCGCGTTCATTGTCATCATCTCCTTCATCTTCTGAGTAAGATCCCATATAATTGAAGCATATTTCCTCATAAGAAGCTATATCCTTGTTAGAGAATACTACGAGGAGAGGCCTCTCAATGTCAGGCTCATTGATATAACAGGGAAATAACCGGGCATTTGGTTCACAAGAATGATTCTATAATTCCTATTCAGCTTGAAAATACAATCAAAAGTGAAAAATATTGACCAGAAACCGTGTGAACTAGATTGAGCATGAGCACAATGATTTGGCCAGAAACTAGTCAAGAAATATATAACACGTACGTTGCCCACATGGTACGCATCGACTGTATATTTATTATGCCACTCATCTAGATTGGTTCCTTGCTTCAGGTGCCAGAAGTCGATATCAAATAGATAGGATTTCCCAAGGGTGTTATAATAACTAGGAAAGATTGCAATTGAATCAGATGTGGGTATTGGTTATCACAGTACTCACCGCCCGCGAACTTCACCTTGCTCTTCAGTAAGCAACTCGCCCGCGTAGATCCCGAGAAATGTTCCTTTCGGGATGCGCTTTCGGCCGTTGAAGACACCTTTGCTTTGTTAGCCGAGGAAATGAGTGGGAATCAGAAAACCTGTACCCCATCCTTTGTCCCGAGTTTTTCTGATACTAAGCTCGACTTTTCTGCCATGTTGTACAACCTATTTTTTGGGACGTAATATCAACAGAATACAAGTGCACAATTGAAATTTGAGAAACTGACCCGATTCCTGCAATGTTCGTCGCACGAACAAAAATCGTTGCACTCAAAGATGGGATATCGGGGATATTTAAGCCGTCCATTCTTCTCATACACGCATCCATCAACCTCGAGATATGACCTCGTTTTCCTGGCACAGGCGCATGTTCGGCTTTTGGGATCGCATCGACCGATGCACTCACATCCCTTCAACTTGCTATAATCAGGCATCGTCAAATCTTCACCATACCACATTCTATTCGAGTAATGAAACTCAAACACAGGGGATGGCTCCGCGTCAACTTCATTTATGATATCGATTTCCGGAGCGCTACCTTCATCATCACAGATATTCTCGAGCATGAAAGCTCTGAATACATCACGAATTCCAGCGTCCCTTCGAGTGTATGCTGAGAGGCGGTTGATTGAATCAGGCAATGAAGTCGGAATATCTTTGGTGGAATAATGCTTGAAAGGGAAATTATCGAGGTTGCGTTTATAGGAGTTCCATGTGAGAGCCTTGAACCCTCCATAAGAGGGTGATTCAATTGTTTCTACAGGCTCTGGACTAGGGCTAGAAACTGGAGGAGACTCCGCATCGGTTAATGGTACATGATCATTCGAACTTGCAGAACTATGTTGGATTGATCTTCGTGAGGGAAATATGAAGTCTGGAGAACTTCTTCCACTACTAGCATTTGAACTTGATGCAAGCACTAAGGGCACTCTGAGATCATCCCTTAAGTTCGCCCTGCCTTCACAGGCACTTGCTGGAATATCATCGATCAAAGCTTGAATAGCCTCTTGCTCATCAGCAACCCCAGAATCATCGCTTTCTGATTTCCTAATGATCTGTCGGGTAGGGGTTACATGGTGCCATCCTCCAACTCTCCTCTGTGACAACATTGGAGATGCTCTGGCAGATCGAGACCGGCTTAGGGAATGAGGGATAGGAGCCATAAATATAGATCGAAGACGTGGGGTTGGCCGGAGTTTTGATGTTCCAGTGAGTGATCTCGCCGTTTGAGACAGAAACGGGCCTGTGATAGGCGTCGGTCCGACAACTGGTGACTTAGTTGAAGTGGGTAATTGAACTTGCGAAATCACTCGTTTGGCCGATGAGGCTTGGGCTACCAAGACTCGGTCTTGATCAGTTCCAGATAACGATGAGATCTCTTTCGATTCCTGCTTTATTTTCATGGCTAGTGGAACGTAAATAGAAGCCCAATCATGCAAGCATTTCTGAGCTCACGTTCAGACTTAACTTCGTCCGAGTCCACAAAAGTAAGATCGTTGATATTCTGCTCTAGCTGCTTATGAGAATACGATGAAACTCTTTGTTTGTTCTCTTCTTGTCGCTCGTACATTTCATTGAGGACGGTCGAAAGATCTCTAGGCCCTGCAATTGTGCATCTCTTCTGTACTTTCTTAAGTTTCTTTGGCTATTCGGGCGTCAGAAGCTGGGTTATCACAAATACTGCAGAAGTACATACCAGCCTAGGTTCAGATAGGGATGTTCTTTCAGGAGAGCTTTCTATCTTCGGAGACAGACGCGCAGGACTAATCGCCTTCACAGACAATTCATCGTCACTGCTCCCAATCACAATGATATCATTATCAGGTGGCAACAAGATAGATTTTTCTTTTCCTCTGGTCGTGCTCGATAGAGACAGAGAACACTCCTGCAGACTTGATGTGTGTCCTCTTATCTCGGTTGGTGATTCATCATCGTCTACTAAGTATTATAATTTACACCTCAGGCATACTCCCAATTGCTCACCTTCAGCATAATTGTCCTTATCCGTAGGTCTTCGAGCTGGGTAGGGTAAACTGGTTGAAGGCAAATACCGTGGTCTATTACTGTCGTCCGAGGTGGGTGATCGTCCTGAGGGATGTTAACGTATGATGACAGAACAAAAGATGCACTTACGATTAAGATGGTAAATTTTGACTGGCCTCGATGACTTGACAGTTTTGCGGGCCAGTTGTCTGCGATCGTTGATATACAAAGGGCCGTATTCTGAAATCCGACCATCATAAAAAAAACGTATACATTTGAGAGCTAGTAAAGCATACCGTCTCTTTTGTGTGGAGCCTTGAGTAGAGTCTGTTTCATCAAAGAAGGACGACTTGATCCAGGACTGACCCTAGGCGCCGAGGCAGTCAGATGGTTTACAGCTTTTGTTGCATTTATTGTGCTCTTTGCTCCGAGATCGTCAGATGGACTGGCAGAGAAACCAGAAATATTATTACGCGAGGAATCTTCTGGGACGAGTTGACCTGTTTTCCCTTTCCATTTATTATTCGAGAAATCAATTTTTGGTACATCCGACGTTTGCCACCTCTTAAGCGATTGCTTGTCCTTTGGCTGGAGAGTTAGGGAGCTTCTTGATTTTTTCCTCCAGTGGGGTATATTAGGATCAATGCTCGGAGTTGGGCTGTATAATGCGGCCAGAGCTGACGCCGTCGAAGATCTATTCAGCTCACTGCTCGAGATAAGAAGGTTGGCTTGTCTCGTAAGATCGGGAAGTGTCTTTTTGACGGATCCTGAGAAGGGACATGGTGATGTAAGCCATCACTCTCATGATAGTGTGCAAATGCCCATTCACACCTGCGTTAGTACTTGGGACACCGCTCGAAGCAGAACCGGAGTGACCGAAGATGAAAGATTCTGTAACGGCAAGAATTAGTCAACAAGGCCCCAAGCTCATATCCAGATACAGGTAGGACATGGACTCACCCTTGTCCGGCCCAACATGAGAGGTATCATGTCTTGGGTGCTTGGTGGTAGGGCCCGTTTCCTTGTAGTTGGAAGCATCATCGCACTCGCTGCCCCCTTTTCGTTTCTTGAGGCCTGCTAGCAATGGGCCTTCAGTATTTGTGATTTGTATCTCTTCTCCAGAGGATGCTGATGCACGATCTGTTTATCCGGCGACGATACGGATTCAATTATGACATGTGAGGATTAAGATTCACAAGTACGAAATGCAATTAGTATATATCCATCAAGAGGACTTGCCCATTGTAGGGAGTTAAAAACTCTGACCTTGTAAAGCAACCCAACCAGGATCCTGAGAAGATTTGATTGTTGGAGACAACCTGGACATTGAAGTGAATGCAACACCGCAACTTGTCTATACAAGTGGAAAGAACCCAGAAATTCCTCTTGCTGAAGAACAGGACAAGGCTTTAACTATTCATCAACACGTAATGAACATGTGTGGGGATCCACTAGGCTCACGGATCCGTGTGATGATTACATCAGAACAAGCTAAACTAGAAATGGTAAATGTCATTACATAATTCAGTTATCAGAACCTCATATGGCTCCCACTAGGCGCGCAGGTCCGTGTCGCTTAGTCATCCATCAGTC
>Ga0154004_1000282_pt1 | contig 13881 bp, 12 predicted proteins | sample TSFL088MetaG_FD_104727 | JGI IMG/M metagenome (GOLD analysis project Ga0154004, IMG submission 104727) | Attine ant fungus gardens microbial communities from Florida, USA - TSFL088 MetaG | ecosystem: Host-associated > Fungi > Mycelium > Unclassified | place: USA: Florida, Lake Talquin State... | reverse complement strand
TTAGGGCAGAGAGTATGTTGTTAATATTATTTTCCAAGTTGTTCTATTGCTCAGTGACTTCTTGCAAATGATGCTGCAGATAGACTAGAGCATCAGCCACAGTCTAGGGTGTATCTGCATATGACATTTTTGTGGAGTAGAGTAGTTCTAGAGGGTTGGACAAAGGTAGAGGAGGGCATTCTGGAGAAGGCTGTCCACTATGTTCTTCCAAGATTCTGTTGGGAGATCCTAAACTGCTATAAGGGTAACTGGAGTAGAGTGGGCTCCAGGAGAATCCTTAGTAATATTACAGCTCCTAAGTATATTACAACTTATCTCCAGGAGAATTCTTAGAGTTTAGGATAAGGCTCCTAGAGGTGTACTCTACAATATATATACTACTACAGTTATGTATCTCTGATCCTATGGTCTTATCTGGCAGGATCAGGAGTTGCTGAGTCAAGCTAAGGCAATTAAATATTATATAGTAATATTTAATTAGGCACAAGGTCACTCTGGGAGGTTGGTCTAGTGTTCTAGGGGTAGCATTGGTAGGGTCCCCTTACATCTACTTGGTTCTCAAAGGTCATCTGCTGTTAGTTTCTTAGCATCTGGGTGAGTTTGATGGAATTCTTTTACAGCCTCTTTAGCATGGCACATATGGTAGGCCAGTTCCTAGGTATCATCATTGTATACTAATTCCATCCAGTGTATTTTATAGAGGTAGATTCCATTGTGTTGTTCTACATCAATAATAGTATCCACTTCCTATTCTGCCTTGCTGTTGATGATATCAGGGTCTGGTAGGTCCAGTATTGGCTGACCATCTAGTAAAGGTATATATGGTTCAAGTCAATCAATATTGAAGACTGGCTAGATTTGAAGGTGGGCAGAGAGATTTAGTTGGTATGTATTTCTGTTTATTATTTTTATGATGGTATATGGGCCAATCTTCTGATCTAATTTTTGGCTAGGTCTTTTAGTCCAGATATCAATTATTCATAACCAGATTTTGTCACCCATAGCAAAGGTCATTTCCTTCCTGTGTTTGTTGTATTGTTTTGCCATGGCCAATTGTATATATTCTAGTGCTGTTTTCAATGTATTGAACAGTTCTTGTATTTTAGTTGCATGTGCTGCTGCTGTTGGTTCATCTAGAGGGCCTTCTTTATCCTCTTTTATTATGACTGATCTCAGGTAGTATTCTCAATTTGCAAAGAAGGACAAGAGTCCAGTTGAGGAGTGCTTTGAGTTATTGTAGACAAACTCTGCAGATGTTAGGTATTTGTTCCAATCATCTTGTTTCTAGTTGCAGTAGGCTCAAAGATATGACTCAACAATGGTATTGAGTTGTTTGGTTTGACCATCTGTCTAGGCTTGATGTACACTGGTAAGTACTTGTTTTATTCCTAGCCAGGTACAGAGGTGTTGCCAGAACTTGTTAACCCAACATTTATCTCTATCTGAGACAATGGTCACTAGTACCCCATAGTAGTGGTGTTATGCTGCCAATGAATTTTCTGCAGAAATGTAATATAGGATATACTTTATACCCCTGAATTCAGTATCTGAGTTTACTCTAGAAACCTCCTACAAGCTCTTAGACATATAAAAGACCACCAAAGGTCACTCCTACCAGATGGTTACTAAGCTGTCACTTGCTGAATAGCACATACCTCAGGAGACAAAACTGATGAGCTAGCATTAGGTTTCTTAGAGATAGACTATCATTGTTGATACTCTAGATCTTAGAAACTCTGGAACACCTTTGGAATACTGCAGACTTTCAATCTAGAATGGACTCAGACAAATATGATGCCAAAGCAACAGATCAAAAGTCTATCAATGCCTTGTGATCTTATCACTGCTAAACTCAACCAAGAAGTAGACACAGTACACAATGACATCATGAGCTGGGACACTCACATGTGTTAAAGCCATTTTCTAGATCATACTTGGGTAGGAAGTAGCTAGTTGAAAGATCAGGAGACATTAATAGGAAGTAGTAGTATAGAGGTAGAGCAGGAGCACATGGTGGTAACAGAATAGCATGGCAGGATGGAAGGCAATGTTAGACATATCCACATGGTACAGTTGTGAAGGAGAGAAGTAAGAGAGGCTGAAAAAAGAAGTATTTTCCTTTTCTATTCATTTTCTTATTGAGTCTCATCAATTTTTAATTTTAATACAATACTCAGAGAGCCAGTGAGAGAGAGTATACAATCTTGACACCTGCTATTATCTCAAGGGCTCTAGAGTTGTCTTATGGCACTTGTATGAGTTCTAAGTGAAGTAGTTGGGTAGTTGAGGTGAATTTTCTCTATATTCTTACTCTTTCTGGAGACAAGACATAGTAGTTGCTTGGACAACCTTCTCCAAGGTAGCAGGCTTGAAAAGCCTGGCTAGCCATCCACTCAGATCATATTACACCTATAAGGTTTGGTGTTGGGGGTGCAGATGAGGGCTTGGTTGAGTGTGGTAAGGTCCAGAAGTAGTTTACTGACTATCTTGATAGTGAGCTTGTTATGGTATGTAAAGGTTGGCACTTTAGGGATACCATGCAAGGTGGATCTGGATCAAGCTCACACTCTTTTCAAACAATTTTACTTTACTTTACTGCACTAAGTTTCTATATTCACTTTTTAATACCTTTATTCTTGATTTATCCCCACAAACTCTTTAGCATGCAATTGGGACCTGATACTATGTATTTAGCCTGTGCTAGGCTAATAGTCCCTTTTGCCCCCTTCAGCAGATCACTGTATTGATGAATAGGTTGGCTGCACCTTCTGCATTTAGTGTTTTTTTATAAGGTATAAAATGTCCTATTTTTGTGAAGTGATCTACAACAACCAGAATACAGTTATAGTGGGTTTTTTTTGTTGTTGAGAGGTCCATAATCATGTCTATCCCTATTTTCTGCCAGGGTGTACTTAGAACTTGGAGTAGGAGAAGTTTTTCATAGTTGGTTTATTCTGTGCATATGACTGATATGCCCTAGTGTAATTGGCTGTCATTCTTGCTATACCTAGCCACCAGTATTGTCTCTTCATGAGTTCAAGGGTTTGGTCTCTTCCAAAATGTCCTGCTAAGGGATTGTTGTGGTGTTGATTAAGGATTTCAATGTGTAGGTCCTCTAGTATATAGATTTTTCCTTTGTAGTATGTTAATCCATCTTGCTCTTCCTAGTTTTCTGGTTTAGAGTGTAACTTTGTTGTCTTTGGGTGTATGTCATTCCTGTTGGCATCTATAATCCTTTGGTGGAGATCCTCTAGGCATATAGTAGTGTTCAGTTAGAGTTTGAGTATTTGGTTTTTGTTGTCAGAGTAGGTTGTGTGAAATTTTAAGTTGAACATAGTGGGTTGACTCTTATCTGCTTCAGGTATGTGGTAGTCAGGACATCTCAATAGGGTATCTGCTGGGTTTTGTTTTCCAGGTCTGTAATGAATCATGTAGTCAAAGCACTGTAATTGCAGAGACTATCTCACAAGTTTGCTATTCAGTTGTTTAAGTGTATTGAAGTACTTTAGGTTTTGGTGATCAGTATATATTTGTATTGGGTGTAGTGCACCCTTGTGGTAGTACTGTCAGTAAGATGTGGCTTTGACAATAGGTAGGAGCTCTAACTCCATGATTTGGTAATTTTGCTCTGGGGCTATAAGTTTTTGGAACCAGAATGCTACTGGGTAGAGGTGTTTGTCATGGGCTTGCATTAGAATAGCAGCAGCAGCATAGCCAGAAGCATTTGTGAACAGATGGATAGGTTTTTGTGGATCAAAGTATCTGAGCAGAGGTTCAGATGTAAAGTAGCATTTGACCTTTTCAAATGCTTAAGTAACTTCAGATGTCCAATAGAAGTCCTATTTATTCTTTCTGGTCAGATCTATGATAGGTTTCATCATGCCAGATAGGTTGTAGATAAATCAGTGATAAAAGTTTATAAATCCAATAAACTCTTGTACCTGTTTTAGAGTTTTTGGTACTGGCCAGTCTGAGATTGTGTTTATTCTCTTGGGTTCCATGGATATGCCCTCTCCATCTACTATAAACCCTAGCATTCTCACTGTTGTCACTTCAAACTTGCACTTCTTAAGTTTTGCAAACAGGCTGTGTTTTTGAAGTCTCAATAAACAGCATCTAGTGCAGGTATGGAGTTCTTTGAGTATTATACCAAAGATTAAGATATCATCTAGATATGCCATTAGCTCCTCTTCTAACCCCTGTAGTGCCTGGTCTATATAACTTTGAAAGGATGCTGGAGTATTGCAGAGTCCAAAGGGCATCACTAGAAACTCAAAGAGGCCGAATAGAGTTCTAAAAGCAGTCTTCCATTTATTATTTTTTCGAATCCTCAATAGGTGGAAGGCTTCACATAGGTCAATTTTTGTAAAGTATTTTGTGTTCTGGGGTCAGTCTAGTAATGCATCAATAGAAGGTACAGGATATTGGTTCTTTATGGTCATTGTATTTAGTACTCAATAGTCTACACATAAGTGGAGGTCTGTGGTTCCCTTTTTTGTCACAAATAAGGTTGGAGAGGCTGCAGGGGAGGTACTTCAATGGATAAAGCCCCAAGATTTTATGTTTGTTAGGAATTCCTTCAATATATATATTTCTTTCTCAGAATGATGATAGGCTGAATGGCATGAGGGTACTTGGCCCTCTATCAAGTTGATAGCATGGTTGAGGTGTCCTCTATAGGGAAGTAAGGTTTGGGTTGCCTTTGAGTTGAATACATCTGAAAACTCACTATATTGTAGAGGTACTATTAGCTCTAGTTCTAGTGTTCTATATGTTTCTGTCTCTGAGAGTAGACTGGCTGAGAATGAGGTCCTTTTCTTGGATCTCTAGGTTAGTATTAGCATGCCCTTTTATTTTAATTCAGTACTTGGTCCAGTCAACTTGAGGGTTTGTTCTCTTGAACTATAGCATACCTAGTACAGCTTCATATTGACCTGTTGGTATCTCTATGAAGTAGTTGTCTATTGTTATCCCTTGGATCATATACTAGAGGTAGTAGACTGGTAAAGGGCCTGTTATTATGGTCATTCCATTGAGTTCTCTCATAGAGCTATTTAGCTAGTGAACAGGTTTGAGGCTCAGGACTTTCACTAAATTTTTTGATATGAAATTTGCAGTCATACTATAGTTAAGTAGATAGTAAATGACTTTTTTTATTGCTTTCCTATTTATTGTCAGGTAGAGTGCAGTAATTATATCATAGAGGACACAAAGAAAGTTTGTAACAGAATCATTGCTTACTTGACTGGGTTGGAGACTCAGTACAGAGACTACCTTCTGTACCAAGTTTAATCTTTCCCCACATTTATGTTCTTGAAGTTTCCAGCCAGGTTGCCAGAAGGAAGAATATTAATAGCATTGAATTGAGGTCAAGATGGCTTGGCTAGACAAGATGCTACAATATATCTTGAGCCCCTATAGTATAGGCACAGATGGTTGGTACAATAATAGTCCTTTTCTTCTTGAGTCAAGGGACCAGCTCAGTAAGGGACAGGAGTGGTAGTAGAGGAAGAATAGATTATGTGTGTAGAAGATGATAGAATTGTGGAGGAACTTGTTGTAGGGCATGGGAGGGCATTTTGGCTTGGGTGTTCCTGACAATAAAAGAACCATCTCTTATTGGCTCCAAGGGCAGCTTGCTTTAGCTATTGATAGTCACTTTTTCTATATGGGATTCCTACTAGAAGATCCTTGATATTGTCTTTTAGGCTTCAATAAAATATATTTCCCCAGGTACTAGAAGGTTGATTTATTTTGCAAGCTAAGCTCTCAAAATTGGTTGTATACTCCCTGACTGACCAGATCTGTTTTAGCAAGTAAAGACATCCAGTTAGTTAATCATAGACATTGGGATCCTGGAATTGCTTTCAAAAGGCCATAAAGAATTTTCCCCAGTCTTCTTGGAGTTCTAAATCTTTACCTGTCAGTATGGGTTCAACCCAGAAGACAGTGTTGCCTTCTAGGTGTTAACAGATATAGACAACATGATATATATTACTAGCAAATCTCTGAGGAGCAAGAAGGAAAGCTCTATTTATTTTTGTAAGAAATTGATCAAAGTCTTTGGGGTCACTATAAAAGGGTTGGATGGTGGGACTTTTCTCATGTTTAATGGTGTTGTCAAGAGAAGTGATAGAATGGTAGTTTTGAGCAGATGATGTTGGTTTGGGTGTATTGTTGGTGCTTTCCTTTTGTTTAAGTATAGCTAATTCCAGCTAGATTTGGGTGAGTTGAGCTTGGAGTCTGGAGACTTTAGTGTCAGTATTGTCTTCTTGGTCAGGATCTCTCTCTGGGGTGATCTTTAGGTTCTCATTTAGGTCATCAATTTCTGGGATTTGGTGGATAGACTAGGTGTGTATAGTAGGACAAGTCATAGTACACTAGGTTGTTTGGGAAATTTTTCAACAAGGAATTTAGTGGATAGCAGGATGGGGCTAGACTAGGCAAGGCAAGGCAAGGCAAGGTTTAGTGATCAGAAATATAGGTGAGCCTCAAAATGCAGGGGAATCAAGAATAAACAACTAAGTTTATAACAATTTAAGGCTAAGAAAAGTGCTCTACTCCTCATAAGTTATGCTAATTTATTACAAAATACTGAGAATAATGTTAGAATTAATTATTATTGATTGTTTAACTCTAACAGAAGCTCTGACCCCAACTAGTGATAATTGAAAGAGAAGAACTTAATAAAGTTCCCTATTGGATTCCTACCACTACTTATACAAATATCCTATAGTCTGTATGCCTACTTCCTGCAGTCACAAGACTCTTACTAATAACTATATACTTCTTACATAATATTGTCCCATGCTATTTATATCTTCCCTGTATCATATTTCTGGAGATTCCCCATCTAGTTGATGAATATGTAGGAGATATTTTTCTTCTTTGGAGTTGACTCATAACAATAGTCCAACTTAAATCCTCTACTAATTCTAAATAGTTAAGTATATGTTGAAGTCAGTTCACTATACTTCCTTGTTTAACTTTTTGTACACTTTGTGATATTTTTTCAATAATTTACTAACTTAACTATTCTGACTGACTTTACTCACTTACTTCTGATATTATAGTAGAAATTAATCTCAAGTCTATTGTCCATACATATACAATCTATAATCTAATACTATTGAAAATCTCTTTATATACTATATTAAGTGTCCTTCTGCTCTCTTGGCTTTGCTCTGAAAGAAGTACTAAAATGTTAAATAGTAAAGTACTATCAGTGACTAACTCAAGAACCTTAAGTTAGGGTTGAACTCAAGATAGTACTTCAGGGTTAGAAGAGAACTCAATAGGGTTCTTGCTCAATTGTAGCCTTGTTAGCATATAGTCATGAGGACTTAGAGCTCAACTAAGGTAGTTATTTAGGAAGAACTTAATAGAGTTCTCTGTTGGATTCCAGTAGCTACTTATACAAATGTTAGTTGGTCTGTGCACCTATCTCCTATGGTCATGACTCTTACTAAGAACTATCTATATCTTACATAATCCTTCTCATGCTATTTATATATTTCCCACATTGTATTCTTGGATGTTTCCTATTAAGTTAATAAATGCATGAGAAATAGTTTTCTTCTTGGGAGTTATTGTCATGACATAGCCAAAATGGCTAAGTCATTATTTATATTTCTTTTCTTTTCTTTTTCTTTTAATTAGATAATCAGTGGATGTGCAAGAGGAATGACTCAAAAGGGATGTGCAGGACTTTATAAATAGAAGTTAATATAGAATGTGTATAAGTAGTGTACTATAATCAAATGGGAACTCTATTGAGTTCTCCTTGTCAACTTGGACTAAAAGTGGTTTTAAGACATCTCAGTCTAAGTCTACACTAGAACTCAATTCTTTCATTGGTACTGCTTATCACAGAGCCCTGCTATCTCTTACTCTTTTATCTTCCTCAGTACCTAGGTGACACAACTCAGGACTACTATGACATAGCTAGGTCCTAGGCCCAAGTATAAGGGGATGGCTGTCACTCTAGGACTGGGCTTAGCTGAGTATTTGGTTTGCATATACCTAGCTTATCTTATCTCTGATACTCTTCTATTTACTCTCTTACCCTTTTGTTTATATATTACTCTGATCATTCTATTTAACTTAGATAGGAAGTGTTACTATTGGACTGTAGCTCACATGACTACACACAGACTGTCTTTTATAGTATATATAGGAGCTTGTATGGGTAGATTTACCTTTACTCAAATATTACACTGGCTTTTAGAACCTCTATCTAGCTTATTAGACAGTGTCTCTAAATGTTCCCCTTATATTAAGGGGACTTGATAGTCAGTTAGGGACTATCAGTGGAAGCACAGTACCAAGTTTAGGTATTGTGTCTGAGACCTAACCTTATAATTGAGTAGTGCTCAGTAGTTACTTGTACCTTTTTGTTTTATAAACCTTATGCTAAAGTTCCATTGTGGCCTGTACACACAAAGAAGTAATACTGCATCCTTAGAAGGGCATTTAGGTTGGAAATCCTCTCCTTGGGGTAATAGTATAACCATAGTATTAGGGCAGTAGTAAGTAGGGCAGTAGGTGTTTAACTGGGTGAAGATCTTGTGCTCCAGTAGACATAACATTAGTGAGATCATTTCCTTATCTAACTTTTCTGGAGACATAGCACCATGTCTCTAGATTAATATAACTCTCTCATGAGCAGCATGCTCAACCAATAGTGCACCCTCACCAAACTAAGGGCAGAACTAGAAGAAAGAAAAGGAAGAGTATGTTGGAATTGTAGGAATTCTAGACAACTGGCCCAAAACTGCAGGAACAAGAGTGAGGAGGGAAGAGGAGGTGTGTTAGTGACTGACTCAAGAACCTTAAGTTAGGAGTTAACTCAAAGTAGTGCTTTAGGGTTAGAAGAGAATTCAATGGAGTTCTCACTCAATTGCAGTCTACTATATATACAAGTACACTATTTGTCCTTATTTAAACTACAAGCTGTCTATCAGCTACTGGTTCAACTCCAGTCCATGTCTGTTCTATTTATAGCTTCTTGTCATAGTCAAGATGACTCATGACAGTACCCCTCTCTTAAAGGTCCTTGTTCTAAGGACTTTACAGTTCATTATATAGGTCCTGTAGATTACCTATTTCATCTTCTTTATCCCACTCTTCTATTCTTAGCTTTTCAATTTCTTGTTCTTGTTCTTTCTCCTCCTAAATCATTTCCAATATTCTTCTTCCCTCCTGTTGTCTTTTCTTCCAACATCTCCAGTTTCTTTCTAATCATCCCCAATACTCATGATCAAATCTCCTGTCATCCCATCTATATAGTGTCTTTGCCATATATCTTTCTAGTAGTTCCCCTCTATGAAACTCTCTGTAATCTTCCTTTCTTACTTATTTTGACTTCTCTCCATATTCTTCTTCAAACTTTTCTACCAAGTCTCTTGTGTTCCCTAAATTTTTCCTCAGTTCCCAAGTGTCTTCTTCCACTGTATATCCCTTCTATCATACCAGGTACCTATTTTTTTCTCTAAACTTTCTTTTATTTAGTATTTTCTCCACTTCATATTTCTCTTTCCCTTTGATTACTACTGGAAAAGGTCATTCTTTTCTCTGGCCTTCTACTTAATCTTTGTACATATATACTCTACTGATGTTTACTACTGGATGTATTTTCATTGTACTTGGTAGCTCTAGTTCAATCACATTTGTTGACATGATCCTCTTTACTTTGTAAGGACCTACAAATTGTTCCATTAATTTTTCTGAATATTTTCCCTTTATTTGGAATTTAAGATCCTTTGTGCTCAAAAGCACCCAGTCACTCACTCAGTACTCCTCTGGCTCATTTCTTTTCCTATCTGTATATTTCCTCATTTCTTCTTGACTCTTCCCTAGTACTGCCTCTGCTTCCTCATGTACTTCTTTCATCCTCTTTGTAAAGTCTTCTGCTCTTTCAAACTTCCCCTTCTTTCTTATCTCAAATCCCATATATGGATCCTATCCATTATTTGCCTTGAACAGTGATACTTTTGTACTCGTTTGCACTTTGTTGTTGTATGCAAACTTTGCCATCACTAACCAATCTGGCCACTGTTCCTGACAGTAATCAATGAAAATTCTCAAGTATTGTTCTAGCTCCTGATTTATTCTTTCCATCTGACTATCTGTTTGTGGGTGATAGGCTATTGACAACTTGGTGTCAATCTCTAGTATTTTATTTAACTCCTTTATCATTCCTGCTATAAACTATGCTCCCCTATCCATTATAATACTTTCTGGTAGTCTATATAATTTCCAGACATTATCCCAGAACAGTCTTGCCACTCTCTCTACCAAAGTTCTTTTTGTAGTAGACACAAAGTGTGCCATTTTTGTCATCCTATTACATACTACCAGAATTGCATCATATCCCTGTGCTAGTAGTAACTTTGTAATAAAGTCTGCTATTATATAACTCCAGGGTTTTTCTGGTACTGTATCAGGTATTAATTTTCCTGCTGGTGCCTCTGTGCAATTTTTGTTCCTTTGGCATGCATCACAGAATTCTACATACTTCTTGACTTTCTTTGTTACTCTTGGCCACCAGAAGTTCCTGGTGACCAATTCTGTCATCTTCCACTATTCTCTATGTCCTCCCACCAGTGTAGCTAGATTACTTCCACCCTCAACTTCTCATCTCATAATACATATACCTTTCCATCTCTTAGCATTAGACCATTCTCTTCTCTTCATTCTTCATCTCTCAACATCTTCACCTCTGCTTACTTTATCTCCTTTACTGCTTTTATTACTTTATTGTTTTTTGCATCTGACTTTCTGATTTCCTCTAGCAGATCTACTCCTTTAATTACCACTTTTGTCACCTGTGTCGCTCTCACTTCTAACTACTCCTTTTTTATGAGCACCCTATCCTCATTATCTTTTTCTATACCAATCTGTCAGTCCAGTCATCTACTTAGGCTATCTGCTTATTCCATACTGTTTTCCAGCATATGTTTTAGGTGGAAATCAAATCTTAATAGATACAGAGCCCATCATGCTTGTCTCCTGTTTGACTTCTGGCTGCTCATGAAATATTCAAAGTTTTTATAATTGCTCCAGATCTTGAATCTACCTTGTGCACCTTCCAGTAAATGTCTCTACTCTTCTAGATACCTGATGATTGCCAACATCTCTCTATCATGAATCTTATAGTTCTTTTCTGCTTTGTTCAATGATTTTGAGATAAAGGCTACTGGCCTCCATTTTTCATCCTCACACTTCATTGACAATACTCCTCCTGTTATATACTCTGATACATCTGCTTCTACTCTCATCTCCTTGTCCAAGTCAGGTGCTACTAGTACTGGTCTTGTTGTAAACACCCTTTTTAACTCCTTGAATGCCACTTTCTGTTCCTCTTCCCAATTCCACTTTTCATCTTTCCTGACCAATTTATGCAACAGTTTGGCTAGCTTAGCAAAATCTTTTACAAATTGCCTATAGTAATTTGCCAATCCTAGAAACTTTTACATCTCTTTAACTGTCTTAGATCTAGGCCATTCAAGAACCTCTGCTACTTTCTCCTCCTACATCTTAATTCCTTCTGCCCCCATTACTAGTCCAAGAAAGTTAATCTCTTTGACTTTCCAAACATATTTCTCTGGTTTTATATAGAGGTTGTTTTCCTCCATTCCCCTCAATACTTCTTCTACTATCTCATCATACTCTTTCTCATCCTCTGTTCCTACCAACATATTATCCATAAATGCTGCTATATCTCCAGTATCAATTAAGTCTCTAAGAATATTATTCATCATCACCTAGAAGGTTACTGGTGAGTTTGTGAGACCAAAAAACATAACTGTGGGTTTATACACCTCTAGATGTGTAGTGAACACAGCCTTCAACTTGTCCCCTTCCTTGATCCATATATTGTTGTACCTCTATCTCAGATCTATCTTTGTGAATACTTTCTTTGTACCCATAGTGTTGATTAGGTCCAAAATTAGTGGCAATAGATAGTTATCCTTGACTGTTCCTTTATTCAAGTACCAATAGTCCTATACCATTCTTTTCTTTCCATCTTTTTTCCCCACAAAGAATACTGGTGATGTCTGGGGCAACTTTGAGGGCCTAATGTATCCTTTCCTCAGCTGTTCCTCCACAAATTCTCTTATCTTCTCTTTTTCTTCTCTCAACATTAGATATGTCCTTCTTTTTCTTGGCACAAAATCTTCTCTCAGATTTATTGCATGGTCCTAAGGTTTTCTTACTGGCATTCTTTCCAAAACCTGCCTTCTTAAACACCTTAAGCCACTTGTGAAATCTCTGTGGTACCATCTTCCTTACTTTTTCTCTATCTACTTCAACTTCATTGTCAAATTTCTCCTCTATCAACAGCTTCCATTCATCTCTATCTGATTTTCCCACTGCTCTGATTCTCCCTTCTACTTTTCTCCTTTTCTCTGTCTTCTGTTTTGCTGCTATGCTCCTCCTACAGATTGGTGGGCATCTTGTCATCTTGACTTCCTCTGTCTCCCAATTTATCTTCAGGTTATACACTTGCAACCATGGCATACCCAGTATAATGTCTGTCCTCCCCAAATCACATACATCTATTCTCATTCTTTCTACATGACTTTTGTAGTACACATTTACCTCCACCTGGTGTATAATTGCTCCTCCACTACTATTTGTACTGTCTATATTTCTCACTACCACAGGTCTTTCTAACTTCTACAGCTTGAATTCATTCCTTGCTGCCATTTTTCTGTCCATAAACATTCCTGTTGTGCTACTATCCAAGAGTGCTTTCACTGTTATACCTTCATGTGTATCCACTTTTTCTATCCCAATGTTCAGCCATACTTCTCTCAATATTTTGAATGTTCTCCTGACATCTCTTTTCTTGTTCTCCTCTTTTACTGTACTTTTCAGAACTCCTGTCCATGCACTGCCCTGCTGCATCTTTCCCTCTATGGAGCATGCCACCACTCCCCAGTTCCACCATGGTTTCTTTTTTTCTATCCTACATTCTGGACATAGGATCTTTCTCCTTTCTTGTTCCAGTACTTTCCTTCTTATTGTATCCTTTCTTCTATACTTTACACACTGTACCCTTGTCATCTCTCCCCTCTTTGCTTCTTCCTCCCTCCAGTTCCAAGCTTCCTGGAAAAGGTTGCACTATATATTTTTTACTTGTCTTTCAAGGAGAAATCCTTGTTCTTGATTTTTATAGGTTTGAACCCCTTTTCCTTCATATCCTCCACACTCTATGTAGGTTGCCACTATATCCTCTGTGATCTATCCTCTTTTGAGTAGGAGAGTCTCTTCTGGGGGCATGCTCCCCTTGTTACAGTATTCCTGCACCTTTTCCCATGCAGGACACACCAGCCTTCTCTCTTGCTAGGCCTTTTGTGGACCAACCACATGTGCCACCCATTCACTTCTTCTCCTCTCCTTTTCTACTTCTATGTTTGGGCATTCCCATTTGTGGTGCCCAACTCCCCAGTACCTAAAACACTTTACTTTCTCCCTGTCATAAACTTTATTCAGACCATAACTCTGGGAATACTTGACCGATTTTGACAGTCTAAATGGCCACTAAAAGCCCTTAAGAAAACCTTTCAAACAGTACCAAAAATGTCTCAAAGCGATCAGTACTCACCGAGTTATTAGCAGATCAGTCAGTGATCACCAAGTTACCAGACACTAAATCACTGATATCTCGGGAACTGCTTAACATAATCATTTGCTTCAATAACCATCATGAAGCTCTCTTCAATGCGCTTCTTTCAGCTATAAATAGATCCCGAGGTGATAAGATCCCATGGAGATACAAGGTCCTCAATGTTTGCACATAACACTGATCTTTACCCATAGATTATCATCTGTCCTTGAATAGAACAAAGGACTGCCCTAAGATGGTTAGGTTAT
>Ga0154004_1000281_pt1 | contig 13907 bp, 13 predicted proteins | sample TSFL088MetaG_FD_104727 | JGI IMG/M metagenome (GOLD analysis project Ga0154004, IMG submission 104727) | Attine ant fungus gardens microbial communities from Florida, USA - TSFL088 MetaG | ecosystem: Host-associated > Fungi > Mycelium > Unclassified | place: USA: Florida, Lake Talquin State... | reverse complement strand
CTCCAGTACCTCAGCTGTCACCTTTATCCCCTCCAGTATCTCAGCCGTCACCTTTGTTCTCTCTAGCACCAGTTCCTTCTTGCTCATGGGTATGACCAAAACTCCCTTCCTTACCAGACTTTAATGGAAAGTGGAATTACAGTTGAACTTTCTTAAACTCCTGTACCCTCTATATGTAGTTGGTTCTAGAGCAATTTGACTTGGACTAGGAATGGATTTTTTAGGCCCTGATATTTTTCAAGAGTGGATGTACAGCAAAGTGGTCCAAAAATCTCTTCCACCAGGAAATGAACACTGGTATTTTTTCCTTGCAGTCCTGGTTGGTCTTTTAACAACAGTTCTGGGCCCAATTCTTTCTTGTCAATGTAGAGACAGACACTACCAATACTCTAGAAGGGTTCTCCTACTACCAGAACAATCAGATGGTAGAAGACTACTTGGACTCCTTCCAGTCTCTGGTCTCTGATGCCAGTTACTCCAATCCAAGGACACTTATTGTCAAGTTCTAGAGAGGGCTGCAGACAGGCATCTAGAACTAGATCATAACTATACTAGTAGGATGTTCCAGTGATATGGATCTGGAGGCTTGGTATGAAGCTACCAGAAGAATTGACCAAGCTTGTCTAGCAAATAAGGCCTTCTAGTCCAACCAGTGGTAACTTTCCCTCTACTCTACATCTGTATGTCCACTCTCTCTGTTAGTTATCTGCCCCTCTCCTCCTATAGCTTACCTCTTGTCAGTTCTGACCTCTTTGCCTCCCAAACCTTTCCCCCAAACTCTATTAATGGCCATGGACATTGATGCCACTCAGAAGACTCTCCCCATGCCCCCAAGAGGCTGCTACCAGTGCAGAGACATAAACTACCTGGTGAAGAACTGCCCCTACTAAATGGACATGAGGCTGCTAACATTGGAGTAATGAAAGGAGCTGATAGAAGATCTCTTGGCTTTGAAAGATGTAGTTTTGGAAGAAAAGAACTATAAGGGAACTCTACCAATGCTACCCCTGAAACACTAGACTTATAGTCTAGAGCAATCTTACACTTAATTAAATATTACTATGTAATATTTAATTCCCCTTAGCTTGACTCAGAGACCCTTGACCTTGACTAACAGAACTATAGACTCAGGGATGTCTCAGCAGTAGGAGTATATTGTAGAAGTACACCCCAGGAGCCTTATCCTAATCTCTAAGGATTCTTCTGGAGATGAGTTGTGACATACTTAGGACTTGCAGTATTACCAAGGATTCTCCTGGAGTCCACTCTACTCCAGTCACCCTTACAAGAACCCTCTGGTAGAGGAGAATTTTGCATAGTGCAACCAGCAAATAGTATGCTCTGGTTATCCCCAGTAAATAGGTTCTGTGTACTTGATGTAGAAAAATCCAATACAAGTACATGTAAACCTATAGCTATACTTCTCCTCTCCTTCTCTGCTGCAACACTAGTAACCCAGAAACCAAAATGGGAAAAGAAACTCCCAAAACAACTCTCTGTTAGCACCCTAGACACACATAGAACCTCCTTAATCCTGACCATTGAGCTCTGTACCATAGACACTAGTAAGGTCCACTCTATCAAGGCACTTCTGGATTGCAGAACAACTGGAAGTTTCATTGATAGGGATTTTGTCTGCAATAAGGGGATCAACATCCAGAGTATCTTGCATCTGATATCCATATTCAATGTAAATGGCACTCCCAGCAAAGCCAGACAGATCTCTGAGGTTGTAGATGTTGTGCTCTTGTCACAAGCTTCATTTGGACCATAACTCTGGGAATACTTGACTGATTTCAACAATCTAAATGGCTACTAAAAGCCCTTAAGAAGACCTTTCAAACAATACCAAAAATGTCTCAAGGCAATCAGTATTCACTAAGTTATCAACAGATCAGTTGATGATCACCAAGTCACCAAACACTAAATTACTGATATCTCAGGAACTACTTAACATAATCATTTGCTTTAATGACCATTATGAAGCTCTCTTCAATGCTCTTCTTTTGGCCATAAATAGGCCCTGAGGCAATAAGATCCCATGGAGATACAAGGTCCTCAATTTTTGCATATGACACTGATCTTTACCCATAGATTATCATCTGTCCTTGAATAGAACAAAGAACTGCCCTAAGATGGTTAGGTTATCTTTATTTCAAGAACAATAGCACTCCTATATGTAGAACAATAGATAGTGATCATGTGGTAGACTGTCCTGGTGCATAGACCACCACAATTATGTATTTAAGGACTGTATATCTAAGGATAAACCTCAGACTTAATAACATCTTTTGCTACTATCTAAAATTTACTTTTTTGAGCCTTTTGATTATTAAATCATCAACTCACAAATCAGTAAGTGGCTATTTGTGATAGCTCCAGTACAACACCCACTTAGAGTAGATGCTCCTCATGGTCTCTAGTCTAGGGAAAAAAGACCTGATACTGGGCTACCTTTGGCTTAAGGACCACAACCTGGAGGTTGACTGAAAAAGAGGTGAAGTACTGATGACCTGTTGTCTGCCTTATTGCAAGGGGTGTCAAATGCTATGAAGAGAATACACTGCATAAAAGAAGCAAGAAGTCCAAGCAGTAAATGCCTACTAGAATGGAGAGTTGCCTGTGCTGGTAGAAGACACCAACAAGAAAGAGTCCACAATTGGAACCAATAGATAGGACTGGGAGCTCAGAGACAGATTGTTTATAATATAGCTACTACTAGACTCTCTGACCAAGGAACTCTGAGCTATAGCTACAGCTTCTCAGTGCTTAGCAGAAGGAGCTTGTGGTAGTGCAGAAGCCCAAGCCATCCACAGTCCACTGCCTAACTATGTCTTGGGATTTGAAGCCATGTTCACTAAGGAAGACTTCAATACTCTCCCAGAGCATTACTATTGGGACTATACCATAGAGCTCCTCCTAGGCTTAGAACCCAAGTCATTTAAGATATATCCCTTATTTCTGGTAGAAAAGAAGAAGCTCAATACCTTCCTGGAAGAGAATCTATGGACCAGATGTATTAGACCTTCTAATTTCCCTATGGCAGCTCCAGTGTTCTTTATCAAGAAAAAGGATAACTCTCTCTGTTTTGTTCAGAACCACTGAACACTTAATTCCATGATAATTAAGAACAAGTACTCTCTTTCCCTGATTTCTGAGCTTATCTCTCAACTTTGTAGAGCCAAGTACTTTACCAAACTTGACATTAGATGGAGATTTAACAATGTATGTATCAAGCCCAGAGATAAGTGAAAGGTAGCCTTCCATACTAACCATGGTCTGTTTGAGCCCCTTATGATATTTGTTGGTATGACTAACAGTCTAGCCACCTTCTGGACAATGATGAATGACATCTTCTAGGATCTCATTGTGGAGGGTATAGTAGTTGTCTACCTAGACAACATTCTCATCTTCACTAGGTCTATAGAAGAACATACATGAGCTGTTCAGAGAGTACTGGAGATCCTAGCTGAGCATAAGCTGTTCCTGCATTCCAAAAAGTACAAACTCCAAAAGAAATAGATTAAATATCTAGGACTTGTCATCTTAGAGAATAAAGTCTCTATGAACTCCATCAAGGTTGCTAGAATCTACAAATGGCCAACTCCAGAGAACTGGATGGACATCAAAGCCTTTCTCAGGTTTATCAACTTCTATAGGAGGTTTATCCAAGGCTTTCCTATGATAATATACCCCCTCTTTAACCTCATCTGTTCTAACTAGGCCTGGACATAGACCAATAAGAAGCAGCAGGCCTGTGATGACCTTAAGATAGTGGTGACCTTTGCTCTAGTACTAATATTATCTCAGGACTTGGACCCCTTTAGGATTGATGAGGCCAATATGTTATCGATAGGCAGTGAATGCTCTTAGTGATCACCCTAGATAGATGTTCAAGAAGAACTTGATGGAGTTCTTCATTGGATTGGACTCTTACTTATACTATTTTTATAGTGGCTGTACTACTAGTCCACAATCACATGTTCTTCCAGAATGTTCTGTGATCACTTGACCTTGTCATGTGACCTTAGTTCCCATACTATTTATATCTCAATCCCATTGTACATCTTGAGATTCTGGATCAAGTGTTCAAATGCTTGGGAACTTATTTCCTTTTTGGGGCTCTTATAACACAATAGCTCTGACTTTGCTATGGGAGCAGTCTTATCTCAGCAGTCTCTAGTAGATGGAAAATGGTACCTAGTAGCCTTTTATAGCAAGTTCCTGTTTCTGGTAGAGTATAATTACAAGATCCACAATAAGGAAATGCTGGCTATTATCCATGTCCTGGAAGAGTAGAGGCATTTCCTTGAAGAAGTAGTTTATCTGGTAGAGATATAGATAGACCACAAGAACCTGGAGTACTTTATGATAGTCAAGAAACTTAATAGAGTTCCTCTTAGATATGGGCTACTACTTATACCTTTTACACATGGTCTGTGCTACTAACCCTAACCTACTAATAATCTAATAGAATCTACTAGAATGTTCCTTGATATGTGATCTGTGTGATAAGACTAATCTTGTAACCAAATTGTTATAGGGAAAAAATGTGATGGATTGTGACAGATGTGACAGGTTATGTGATCCTGATCATGTGACTCCCCTTTTATCTAATTAAAAGAAAAGAAAAGTAAAAGATAAAGGATTAAAGGAATAAAAGTTATTATGGCCAAGGTAGTTTATAACACTTCTGTCCTTCTACCTGAGGCTTGTACTATCATACTCCACTTACATTAACTACAGGGTATATTTTAATAGAACTTGGTAATTCTAATTCTATAGCATTGGTTGAGATAATTTCTTTTACTTTGTATAGGCCTACAAACTATTCTGTTAACTTCTCTGATTTCCTTTCTATCATCTGCCATTTTAGGTTCTTTGTACTCAACAGCACTAAGTCCCTGACTTTATACTCCTCCCCTTCTCCTTACTTCCTGTCTGTGTACTTCTTCATCTTCTCTTATACTTTTCCTAATACCACTTTTGCTTCTTTCTGAATTTTCTTCATTCTTTCCACAAACTTCTCTGCTACTTCAAACTTCCCCTTTCTTCTTTCTTCAAATCCCATTCTTGGATCCTGACCATAATTCATCTTGAAAGGGAATGCTTTTATAGCTAAATGAAATTTGTTATTATATGCAAATTTGGCAGTTCCTAACCAGTCTGGCCATTGCTCCTGTCTATGATCAATAAAGACTTTCAGATATTGTTCTAGCTCCTGATTGATCCTCTCCATTTGCCCATCCATTTGAGAGTAATAGGCTATTGACAGTTTTGTCTGAATCCCTAACAACTTGCTCAATTCCCTCATCATTCCTGTTACAAACTGCACCTCTCTATCCAATATGATACTTTCTGGAAGGCCATGCAATTTCCAGATATGATCCCTGAATAACCTAATAAGTCCCTTTGCCAATTTTTTCTCTATAGTTGCTATAAAATATACCATTTTACTAAATTGGTCGCAAATTACTAAAATCACATTGTAACCCTGAACTAAAGGTAGTTTTGTAATGAAGTCTGCTGAAATGTAGCTCCATGGTTTCTCTGGGATTGCATTGGACATCAACTTTCCTGCTGGAGCCTTGCTTCTGTTCTTGTAATGTTAACAAGCATCACATCTATCCATATACTTTCCCACTTCCTTTGTAACTTCCAGCCACCAATAATTTCTCATGACCAGTTTGGTTGTCTTCTATTTTCCCCTATATCCTCCTATTGGCATATTATGATGTAACTATATCACCTCCCCCTTTAGTTCTCTTTCTGGCATATAGATTTGTCTCTCCTTCATGACTATTCCCTCCTCTATTGTCCATTCTTCATCCCTCAGCATTTTTATCTCTGCTTTCTTTAGTTTTTCTACTGCTTTAATCTATCACAAATGGCCACTTACTGATTTGTGATTGGTTGATTTAATAATCAAAAGGCTCAAAAAAGCAAAGTTTAGACAGTAGCAAAAGATGTTGTTAAGTCTAAGGTTTATCCTCAGACATACAGTCCTTAAATACATGATTGTGGTGGTCTATGTACTAGAACAGTCTACCACATGATCACTATCTATTGTTCTACATATAGGAGTGCTATTGTTCTTGAAATAGAAATAGCCTAACTATCTTAGGGCAGTTCTTTGTTCTATTCAAGGACAGATGATAATCTATGAATAAAGATCAGTGTCATGTGCAAATATTGAGGATCTTGTATCTCCATGGGATCTTATTGCCTTGGGTTCTATTTATACCTGAAAGAAGCGCATTGAAGAGAACTTCATGATGGTCATTGAAGCAAACAATTATATTAAGTGGTTCCTGAGATATCAGTAATTTAGTGTTTGGTGACTTGGTGATCATCAACTGATCTGTTGATAACTTAGTGAATACTGATTGTCTTGAGACATTTTTGGTATTGTTTGAAAGGTCTTCTTAAGGGCTTTTAGTGGCTATTTAGATTGTTGAAATCAGTCAAGTATTCCTGAAGTTATAGTCTGAATGAAGTTTGTGACATAACTACTCTTTCATCCCCTTTCTGTGCTTTTCTAATCCTATCTCTTAGATTGTCTTCTCCTACCAGTGTTTCCATTCTCTTTATCTATTCTGGCTTTATCAATGTTTGATCCTTATTATCATTCTCTACCCCTTCTTGCCAATCCAGTCTCCTGCTCAATCCATCTGCCTTTCCCATACTCTTTTCTGGAATGTGCTTCAAGGTGAAGTCAAATCAAGATAGGTATAATGTTCATCTAGCTTGTCTTTGGTTTAACTTCTGGCTAGTCATAAAGTACTGGAGGTTTTTGTAGTCTGTCCAGATTTAGAACTTTACTTTTGCTCCCTGTGACATGTGACATGTGACATGACATGTGATTCTTTCCCACACTCCTTCCTTGTGTAGTAAGTCCAAATAAGAAAATTAAATAAAATTAAATAATAACTTAGCTGTTTTGCCAAGTCATAACATCTATCTCCTACCTTTTCTCTCTGTTAATGTATTACAAACTTTATTCAGACCTAACTTCAGGAATACTTGACTAATTTTAACAATCTCAATAGCCACTGAAAGCCCTTAAGAAGACCTTTCCAACAATACCAAAAACATCTCAAAGCAATCAGTGTTTACCAAGTTATTAGGAGATCAGTCAGCAACCACCAAGATACCAAACACTAAATTACTGATATCTCAGGAACTACTGGGCATAATCATTTGCTTTAATGTTTACTGTGAATTTCTTCTCAATATACTTCTTTTGGCCATAAATAGACCCCAAGATAATAAGATCCCATAGAGATAAAAGGTTCTCAATGTTTGCATATATATTAATCTATTATCCATAGATTATTATCTGTCCTTGAATAAACTAGAAGTAACAGTAAGTCTCAGTTGTCACCCAATGTGGTAAATGACTAAGGTACAAAGGTCCACAAAAAACTGTTTATATGAGAATGGAATCATAATATAGGTAGGAAAGAAAAGGACATCATCAACTCATTGGTTCACTTTAACACTTCCCCTGGACCATTGTAGTTGGTGGATTGTCATGCTTGAGATACATAGTCAACTTCTGAATAGTGTCACATGGCAATGGCTTTGTGAATATATCTGTGAGGTTATCTAATAATAGAATGTACTTAAACAAAACTTTCTCTTGAGCAGTATATTCTTTGACAAAATGGTACTTCACATTGATGTGCTTGGTACATTTGTGGTTTTTATTATTAATACTGTTTGAGATTGATCTATTATTATCTACCCTGATTTTAATTGGAGATTTGATAGGTAAACCAATTTCATTGAAGAACTTTGTTAACCATAGCACTTGGGTTGTTGCTCTAGTAAATGCTATATACTCTGCCTTGATGGTTAACAGTGTTACAATCTCTTGTTATTTGCTCTCCCATGAAACAGGATCTTCAGCCACTATGAAAATATTTCCTTCTGTTGATTGGCATATATTCTTGCAACCAGCATAGTCTGAGTTGATATACCCAACAGGATTAAAGTCTTCTCTACCTTGATATACCAACTCATAGTATGTTGTTCCTCTAATATAAGCAAGAGCATGTTTAAGAGCCAACTAGTGCTGTTTCCCTGGGTTGTTGTCATAATTGTGACCCATAGCATAGCCACTTCCTAGACAACCACCATGGCTGACATAATCATTCCATGAATTATTAGTATAAGTAGAGTTAGTAGTGGTTTTCTTCCTTAGCTTGTTCTCAACTTAGTATTCTGAGTCTTTATCAATCAATTTCTCTTATCCTTAATCCTCTTTCACCTACTAAGTGGAGTACACTGGTTCATGTAAGGGCAACATCAGACTCAAGGCCAGAGGTTATACTGGAAAGCTAGTAAGAGTCCCAGAAGCTAGGATAATATTTAAGTAAAGATAGATCTACCAATACAGGCTCCTATATATACTACTGGAGGCAGTCTGTATACAATCACATGAGCACTAACACAGCAATACCAAACATTCCTAATATAGTTACAGGCTATAGACTGAGTACAAACTAGACTGAAGAGAGACAGAGAAGAGTGAACATGTGCTAAGAGATCCAGACTCTAGATAAGAATAGATCCATCAACACTTACTAAGCACACTCCTAGAGTGTCCCCTTACAGTTCAGGTGCTGCTCAGGTTGGGAATCAGACTTGACTGGTAGTCCAGGCTTGACAGTTGTGAGTGAGACAAGAAAAAATGTTAACAGTATAAGAGAGATCTAGTCAAGTAGCTACCTATAGCCACATTAGTGATCCCAAAGCCTTGTAATAAGGGATATTTTTCATCTCCTTGGCTTCTTGGGTTGTAGTGAGACAATTGTCAGATGATAACATAAGTCCTAGTAGAAGTAGAGTCAAAACCAGTATATATTTAGATATGTTAAATCTATCAAGCATCTGTTCACAGTATGCCTTTTGAGATAACATGATGTTGCCAGTAGCTGGGTCCCTATTGACACATATTCCTAATATGAGTTTCACTTTCCCAAGGTCCTTTATTTCATAGCTGGTCTCAAGTTGATTTTTAGCTAGAGTTTTGACCTCCAAAGTAAATAAAACCCCTAGTATATCATCAGTCTAGGTAGATGTTAACATGAATTCATTTTCAAAGACACATGAGTAGATTTGAGGGTCAGTCTTTGATTTATAGTATCTATGTCCTTCAAATGTTCTGTCTAAGTTTTTAGCCCAGTTATAGGCCTCTTGCATTGTTCCATATAGTGTCTTGTTCAATTCCCACACATACTCATCTCTCTCTTCCTCAAATCCTCTCAGCTGCTTCATGAACACCTCAAAGTACTATCACTGTTCAAAAATGCTAACACAAAGTCAACCTGCCAAAGTCAAAGTCTTCTTGAAGCAGCAATGGTACATATCAAGTGTACTGATTCTAATCTCACTACTAATGCATATATCTCCTTGTAATCCTCCCCAATGACTTGTATATATCCCTTTGCTACTGTTTGAGCTTTCTGCTTTTCCAAACTACTATTCTCCTTCTATTTTATTGCATATAGCCATTTTGATCCTATTATATTCTTTTCTTCTGGCCTGAGTACAATGTCAAATACATTTTGTTCCCTGAGTATCTCCAACTCCTTTACCATTGGTTCCCACCAAAGATCTGGTCACTTTATTACATTATTGTATGATTTTAGTATTTAAGTATCTACATTAACAACATTCACATTTGGCCTACTGAGATATTCAAGGGAGTCTTTCAGCCAGGCTAATGGCTTTGGTTCTCTATGAGTTTATCTGGTTGCTAATGGTAATTCATTCACTTGTTTGGTTTGCATGTTGTTTTGAAGTTCAGATGTTAGTTGTGAAAAAGTTGTCTTTCTGTGTAATTCAGTACTTGGTAGTGGTCTTGGTGCAATACCATGGTCAAGAGTGGTGGATTCAGTTGTAGCCTCAGGTATATGTTCCGATGTTGAGGAAGTCAATGGTTCAATATATTCATATATGTTGGTATTGTTGGAAGTAAAGATTTGGTGGGGTTGTTGGATAAAGTAAGTGTCACCTTCTTCAAAGATGACATCACATGATTTGTAAAAAGCACCCATACTTCTCTCTAATATCTTGTATGCTTTGTGACTAAAATAACCTATTAGAGAGACTTTAACTGATCATGGTGATAACTTTGAAATGCTCAGATCAAGAGGAACATGCATATATCTGATGGTCCTGAATGGTCTAAGATGTGAAACACTCTGACATCGTCTAAACCATGCTTTAGCTGGTACTATATTGGGTTGTCAAAGTGATGGTATGAAGTTTTTGACATAAATAACACTTTGAATTGCATTAGCCCAATATTTTGGAGGAATACCCAACTTAGCCAGTATAGTTCTGATACTATCAAGCACCATTTGCATTGCCTGCTCAGCTACCCCATTTTGCTGGTAGGCATAGGGAGTTGTGAGCTTAAAAATCAGCCCCTGACTCTTTTAGAAAACTTCCTACAACATGTTAAACCATTTCTTCTCTATGTCCATCCTCATATGCTTAAGCTTCCTCTCTGTTTGACATTTAGCTTCAATTTGATAAGCCTTTAACACTACTAATGTGGTATCTGATGATTTGGTACTAAGGAAAGCAATTGTACAATATGAGGAGAATTTATTAGTTAACAGCATGAAATAGTTAGCTCCACTAGCCAATCAGATGAATGCCACTAGCATGATTAAATCAAGATTTGCAATATACAACTTCCCCCTTCATGTTACCAATAAGAACTCAATTCCCTCCTTTGACTTTACCATAGCCTTGTCAACATCAAGATTCATTGTCACTCCCTTTTTGCTTAACTTTGATATAGATATGAGGTTTGATTGGAGTCCAGGAGTATGAAGTGCATCCTCAAAAGTGATTTTTCTGCTAACTCCATTTATGGTACAGTTCACATCAACATTTTCTCTTCCAATGATTGCAAACATTGAGTTTTTGCCTGCTAATAATCTATTTTGGTGTCAATCAAGATTTGTATAAGTAGAAAAGGCCTCTTGATTAGTGAAACAGTGATCACTAGCTCTGGAGTCAATCAATGTAAGCATATCAATGTCTCTATTCCACTGATAATATGCAATAATAGGTTCTGTGATAGCTTCAGGTATGGTATTAACTACTTCCACACCCCCTGTTCCATGTTCTAAATTGTTTTCATAATTAGAACTAGTAGATGGAACATCATTAGGTGGACAATTTGCCACAGGGGGTGGAGTAGCTACCTTGAGGTGTGTATCATCCATAGTCATGAATGCATATGTATTATCATTGTTATTTGGATTTTCAGCAACATTTACAAGAGCCTTTGGTTTATAACCTCTCTGGTACATATGAGCTGCACTTCCTCTAACTCCTTCTCTCTTTTCAAAATCAGGTAGAAACTGGCCTTTTTTCTCTTCTCTGGACCAATAGTACATATCTATAGTATACCCTTGTCAATTGCATTTTGGATTGATACAAATTAATTGGCTGTGATTTCATTGCATAGAGTTTGAAACTTGTAGGGCTGTGATGACTTTTTCTGGTTTCTTGATATTGTTCATCTACCAAGCTTATAACTTTGCAATAACAACACTCAACAATTTGTGCTTAAAGACATTTGCAATAACCAAATCCCAAGATGGCGGTAAGGAATTAAGAATAATGGCAATAAAGTTCTTTTCAGATATTTTGGCTCCTACTGATCTCACATAGGATAACTTGTTTCATAAAAGAGTAATATACACTATAAAGTCTCTACTCTCATCAAGAGTAATTGCTCTCAATACTTTCTTAGCATTCAGCTGTTTGATTGACAATGCTGCTTCATAAGTGGCCATATAGGATGCCCATACATCTGCTGTGGTTCCAGTTATATCAATCTCCAAGCCAGTTGGACCTTTTGTATTAAATAATAATAGCATTTTCACCCAAATATTGCAACTTTTCTATTCTTTGGATGTTGGATTAGACCAGTCACATGGAGTTTTAGGAATTGTTGGAGTGATTTGTGGTAATGTGGGCAATGGGGTAATACTAGGAGAAGCTGGGGATTTTGCTGTAGTTATGATCAATGAATGTTGGTTTTAGAGTAGATTGATGATAGAACCATTGAGGTAACCTTCCAGTCCCTTTGATTCAATGACTATTAATATGCTCTCCTTCCAGGCAGTCCAGTTTATTCCATCAAACTTGTCATATTCTGCAAAAGTAGGGAGACCTGTTGATGTCATTTTGGTCATATGCAATGTCAAGAATTATGAATATATGCATTAGCAAAGTGATTGTATGCAGTGGTAATAAGAAGCACAATGTTTGTACACTGATATATGTATTGGTATTAAACTTTAAGGCACAGGACCCATAACCAACTAGAAGTAACAGTAAGTCTCAGTTGTCACCTAATGTGGTAGACAGCTTTATTGCATTATCTAGAAGTAATAGTAAGTCTACATACTATGGTGAGTAACTATGATAATACAGAGAATAGAGGACAAAAACTCACCTCAGTCATCACCTGATGTGGTAGACAGCTGAGGTACAAAGGGGCATAAAAAACTATTTATATAAGAATAGGATCATGATATAGGTAGAAAAGAAAAGAATGTCATTGACTTGTTGGTTCACTTCGACAGAATAGAACAAAGAACTGCTCTAAGATAATTAGATTATCTCTATTTCAAGAACAATAACACTACCATATATAGAACAATAGGTAGTAATCATATGATAGTCTGTTCTGGTACACAGATCATCATATTTATGTATATAGGAACTGTAAGGTCTGACTTCCTCTGGCTTGAGGGCTTCCAGATATTAACCTTGCTACCTTCCAATAAGTTATGCTGAGTTACCCAGACAAGGTAGCCTTTCAATGGATAGATGAATTGAATGCCAGATGAGAACAAACTAAGGGATTACAGTAACTCTAGCTATTAAATACTGATCACTGGTCAATAATTAGTAAATGAATTATGTCAGCAGCTAGCTGGTGACTAATTCCTGTCAGGGCTATGACAGAAACTCTCTGTCTGAGAATTAGACCTTAGACTTAACCATATCTTTTGTCACTTATCTAACTTTGCTTTTTTGAGCCTTTTGATTACCAAATCAACTAGTCACAAATCAGTAAGTGGCCATTTGTGATATAATGACTATGGGTGGTGAATAGGCTCCAGTCTTCTGGCCTAGTATTAGGTCTTATAGGATAGTAGATAACTTTATTACATTGAATACTGGATAAAGTTGCTTCATTGAGCATGGCAATTTCAGATAGTAGATGGGTCCAACTTGTTGTTCTACTATGAAAGGACCCAGTCTTCAGCATGAGAGTTTCTGAGAGGGACATATAGTCCAAATATCTGAGGTATCTAGAAATACCTTTTTATATATTATCTGAGATATGGTCACATGATTCTGTTAACAGTTTGACAACCAATCAACAAAGTCAGGTGATAGCACATGATCCCTGACAAATAGCTAGCAAATAAACTATTCAAATACTATATTATTCTGTTTGGCTTACTGTTTGTCCATTTTCCCACATAATTACATAGTTCTTTTTCGAACCTGGACTCTTGAGTCGAAACATAATCACATAATATTTTTAAAATTTCTACTAATTTCCTTATCAAGCTATTTGATGATCAACATGAAGATGCTAAGTATGCAAATAGTTTTTTTGTTTACTGTATATACCACATTCTCTTCCTACTCCTAAAATTTCCTCACTTTTGGACAATATTCCACTACTCTGAAATATGCAACCAGGGGATTGAGGCACAGCACACAAGCTAAGCCCAAGGTCATTTCCTATCTTTTTTGTTGTTACCTACACTCCACTCCAGATATTGACATCATCACTGGAATGGAGAGTGGTTTCTTTTCTCCTTTAGTACCATACTTGTTACTCCTGTGTCACT
>Ga0154004_1000279_pt1 | contig 13928 bp, 23 predicted proteins | sample TSFL088MetaG_FD_104727 | JGI IMG/M metagenome (GOLD analysis project Ga0154004, IMG submission 104727) | Attine ant fungus gardens microbial communities from Florida, USA - TSFL088 MetaG | ecosystem: Host-associated > Fungi > Mycelium > Unclassified | place: USA: Florida, Lake Talquin State... | reverse complement strand
TCCATCGAAGGGATTGGTCACCCGAACATTGTTGGGAATATCAGGTAGTCTTACTTCGATATTCTTCTCAACATCGTAAATCATCGATCGATTGTTAGCTGCCACAAAGATCCTTCCATCAGGGAGAGCTAAAGCACTTTCAAGCAGGATTTCAGAATGCTGTGATTTTTTCGCATTATGAACTCACCGAGGGAAGAGGTTAGCGGGTGTTGTAAGAGCAAGGAAGTCAGAGGGTCTCGGAGTCCCTCCGTCCTTCGGTGGGAAGAATTCAAAATTATTGGCGGGATCGGTGTTGTAGAAGAGGCCGCCTTCATGCATTCCACCTAGAATCATCTATATCGCTCTCTGTAACTCTTGAGTCTAAAGCATATGGGACTAGATTTACCAGAGAGCCATCGAAGATTCTCAGACTTGAGGGGTACCAGCGGGTTTCCACTAGGTGTAAAGTCTCTGGGTCTTCGAACAGCGAACAACCTCTTCCATTGGGATCATCACAGGGTTCCCAAATTCGGATTCCCATCCGACCATCATATGCTTGCGGAATGACAGGGATGTTGCCTCCAACGCTAACCTATGGATAATGAGGCCATAGCTATGGGAGCAGATGTAATAAAACTGACCATTGTTCCATTGCTCAGAAAACCTCCAGATGCACAAAAGCTATCCGTTTTGAGGTCAAGAGCTGATGCAGTGTTTGTCTCTAGATTGTAGAGTGACCCCCACGCCGTGTGGCCATTGACTTGGAGGGGATCATTGGTCGCACGATCAAAAAAGATTACCAAATTGTCAGAAACGACCATCGATTCCAATGCAACGACACCGGAGGTCCCATTTTGTACAAAGTGCCAACCACTACTTGCTGCAACTAAACGGGGAGCTAGGCCAAGGACAAAATAGGTGGCAAGACTATTGGTTCCTAACAATGGGAGCATCATTCGAGAGAGAATTCAAGGTCAATGAAGCACTTGAACTGTTTATATAGGCCATAGCTGGAGCAGAACCTGAGTGAGAAAGAGCCGTCGTATACAAGATATTAGGAATGAAACATCCAACGGTGTTTCGGCCCTCAATCCCGAGGCCAAGACTCGAAAACCGGCAAGAGCCTCATCACTCTTCACATAGATCGTGTGAAGTCATCACCAGGTTCCGAGACCCAGGGACACATAAAGAATTTATGAAAGAATATTAGAGGCGTTGAAGTTCGCCTATGAAATAGTATCAAAGTCTTGGCAGTGAATTTCATGGCGAGCCTTATAGTAAGAATGAAATAAGTGTTTTGAAAATAAGCGTGGAGACTGAAGCCAACCTGAAGTTGAGACGAGTCTCATAAGATAGTTCCCCGTGATCCAGGCACGAAGAAACTCTCACCCATGCCTCCCATATCATCAATTAATCCAGGCGCTTTTGTTACAGGTATGAGTAGATAGCTGTTCCAAGTGAGGGACTGTCACTCCTGAGTGTTTACAAATGATAAACCATAAGGCTGTGTGACTCATATCAGCAGCAAATGAATTAATCACAAGGTTGTGAGAGAAACTTAGAAGACACTTATCAGATGCTTGGCATATCATTAGATCCCCATGTGTGACAGTTTTTACAGTAGTCAACATTATAGTAAAATAATAAAAATGACACGCAAAAAATACTCCTTTTGGTAATTTGTCTACATACAATGGGACATCAACAAATAACTCTTAAGTCATGTTATTATTGAGAACTTCAAAGGACTTTTTCTTTCTGGTAAATTACAAGCGTTATGCTGAAAAAGCTAACCAACAGAGACTGCTTTTATCAAGCTGTGGTCTGCTCTTTCTTTTTCTCCTCTTTCTTATGTTTGTGGATGACGATATAATGATCCGCTCCTTCACCCGCAGGAACTGCCTCAATATTTCCGGGGATCAACCCACTTCTCTCAGGCATATACTTCTTGCGCTCTTCTCGTAAGAGGTCGAGGTCATGGGAAAGCAGACCGTGCCCTGCTACTGGGCCCCAGTAGGAACAGCCAGCTAAAGAACCTACGATACTGAAATTCGATTGTCAGACAAGCTATTCCAAAGAAAATAGAAGGGATTTAATGCATGCCATGTTCCTACAAGAATAGACAGATAAAAGCGATATTGTGAGTACCATTTGGGAGCTGGAAACTCGACGCTTCAATATACGACTTTTCAGATGTTCTGAAATTACTCACTCCAACCACCCATGGTAGCTTTGGAGTCAGCAAGCCAAAGTCCAGTAAATCCAACCCACTGCGTCACGAGAGCCATCGTGGGTTGCATTCCGAGCGTAGTCCAAGCGAGTATCATGGGAGCTGTCCCTAGAGCAAGGCGGCTATATCCCTTTTGACCTCCGTAAGCAGCCATTTCCATTCCCCAATGTAAGGCACCTGGAAAATCAGAATTAGTTACGGGATGCTCGATTGATTGGGATCCGAATGCAAATACTCTTACCCAGGAAAGAGAGCATGACAGCTCCGTATGTCACTTGAAAGTTCAAAGCCTGGTCGAGCACGGTCAAAGCAACTCCAGGATCGATGCCAACTGAGGCACCATGAATAGCTAGGCTCGCTTCATGAGCCAACCAAATAGTCGTGAGAGAAGCTCCAACGTAAGGAATGCCACCTTCCAGAACATGTTATCATTCTGGCTTCAAAAAAAAGAATGGACTGTAAACCGCTTACCCATCAACCCAAGCATCAAGATAGGACAGGGAACTGCTTTAAGATTACTATATGTGATACCAAACTATGTGGACGAGTACTTCTCAGAGATAAGTCGATTAAAGCTGTGAACACTCACAAAAGACTCAGTACCCCTTGTATCGGAGACTGAGTCCGTAGTAACATTCGCGCCAGCAATGATCTTGGCCACATCAGAAGCAGTGCCGCCGAGCTCTTCCTTTACATTGATTGTTGCATGTTCCAGTGTCTGGCTTCCAGGTTTGTTGGTAACCGAGCTAGCGGCCAGACGCTTCTGCAGAAACGATGTACCTAGGATCTGAGGTCGTGCACTTGGCATAGATCCTCTCAAGACAGGAACACCTGCCCTAGCTATGATATGAGGGTTTCTACAAACACTCGTACGTAACAGAGGACGAAACATTGTGTTCATGGCGGGCTTGAGAAGAGAGTGAGTCCACGGTCCACCTTAAGACATAACTATAGTTCATGACGTCACATTATTACTGGTATTAGAAGTTCTATCGAAATAGATAAAATACAATAACTGTAATTTGATGTACACTGTCAGATTATTCTGCAATACAAAAGAGGTGAATTAACCCGTCAGAGAAGATCGAAGAAGAGCTGAGCGGGCACTTGATGGAATAGAGTTGAAATACTAGATTATTAAGGTAGATGATTGAAGCCCCGAAATCCCAACCATTTTATCAGTTCTGGCTTGTCGGCTGCCTTTTCCTCAATGGTAGAAGGCGAACATGTCTGTTCTTTTTAACAGTCTGTCCCTGTAAGCCGAAATAGCGCTGCGTCTGGAAGCTCCAGTGGAGAGATCTAGCAACAATATCAGCATATCGTGCGGAACTATTTACCTATCTTCAAACTTACCCAACAATCCAATCTTGGAGACCCTGTATGTAAGTGGCGACCATTTTGTCGACTTCAGCTCCCCATGAAGGAACAAGCCCTTTGTAGCGTTCGAAGTTGTCAATTGTATCAGCGCAGAGCTGTCCCACGTAGTCAACGGCACTCTGGAGACTATGATTATGATGCTTCATCAAGATCACGATCATGTTGTGAGTATCTCCATGAGACTGTTCGACATTATAAGAGAAGAGGTCCTAGATTAATGACATGAATTTCCAGAGTACTTATCAAGATTCAGATGGACACTTACATTAGACCAGGTCACCAGGTCGTTTGTGTACTGGCCAAGTGCCTCGATGACAGGGTTTTCAGCAACATAGTCTGGTAGATCAATGCCGGCTGCGTATCTGTGAGAAGAGGGTGGAAATGAGTCATATATATAATCCTTGACTGAAGTAGACTCACTCAATAAATGCCCAGCAAGGCTTGCAACCTGAAGCGTCATCCATCAGTAAGATCTAATACATGACCTCATAGACACGTACCCGATGTATCACGTCGAATATCAATGTAAGACTCGAGGGTCGGAATTTCACCTGAGTCGCGAGCTTTTGCTTGAATATTCACTGCCTCAAAGAAAAGGCCCATGGTCTCCCTGAAGCGTGCCTGTGCTCCTGGACCACAGTCCTTAATGCAGCGGCGCCAGAAGCTAAGATTCAAATAAAATCGACGATCAGAATAAGACAACGTAAGATTCAAGAGAATGTAACGTACTCTCTCGCAAGCTTGCCAGGAGTGGGCTCTTCAGGAAATTCCACCGTGGGCCTGTATTCCTCAGGGAACCAAAACGCATTCATGACGACATTGGCAAGAGTGGTTTCCTCACGAGTCTTCATTCCGTCGCTGATATTGTCACTAGGATTGACACGGATGAGCTGAGGGGTTAAGAATAGATGAATAGAAAACATACAGATGGAAGAGATAGCCAAGGAAATCGGCTATGACACGGAGGCGTTCCGCTGTCGCAGAGGTGTAGGTGTAGGCAGTCAGTTCACCCGCCTGGAGGCCATACATAGCTCGACGGGCCTTCGGGCTGAGCTCAGGGCAGCATGTATCAAGCCATTGGACATGTTGCTTCGCAATTTCGTCTCCGTGAGGATTGTATGTGAGTTTGTATCTGCAGTGAGAGACGAGGTCTGGAAGGATGAAGGAAACAGGCTGATCGGAGTAATCGATACGACCCATGTTCAAAGGAGAAGGGATGGCTAGGAAATATGGGGCGAGGAGGAGAGGGATGAGAGGTCCCAAGAACTCCAGTGTCGGTTTTATAGGGCTTCAGAAGTTCTGCTACCATCAAATGAGATCTCCTGGATCTGAATCCTTTCACCAAAACGTTATTCATTGATACCAGGGTCACAAGCACTTTCTAACCGGCTGTACCAATATGACTTGCCTAATCCTGCACTGAATCGGTCGCACATCAAGCTTCATGTCAAATCTTACCTGCATCTCATCGTAGAAAGACACCTACCGGTAAGATCTTTCCCGCCAGGTACGCCCATTTGGCAGATTTCGGAGGTATCATTGAATTGTGTGTATCGAACTACGGTCACCCCAAATGGTAATCGAGCTTTGACTAGGCAGATCTAATTCATTTCTTCATATCCCGAGCTGTATATGCCGGCATTGATTAATTAGATTGAACATTGAGATATGAATTGTTCAGATTAAGCACCGACACTTTTGTTTACCAAACGCCCACACGTCGGCCATTTGAACCAGTCTCCGTTTTCCTGAAGCCGCCGGAAAGGTTTCCTACATTGAGACTGGATATCAATAAGCGAAAATCGCAATGAGTCAGATTTATTAAAAGACAGGTTGTGTGAGACTTTATTTATGGTCAACCTACGGATTGTCGTGATAGATGATGTGATAAATTGTCACATAAGGCAACCAAGTAGTTTTGTGCATTGCGACGAGATTGAAAAGATGAGATAGTGTCGCGATTCCCCGCCCTACACTGCCAGTGCACTAGAAAGGTGATTGTCAGCTGTGAACTGTCAACGATTCTACCCTGAGTGATTCATGGTGCCATCAATTGTTTCGCACGTTGAATCAAATTTCTCACCGCCGGTAACATTGTGGGATCTTAGGTTAGTAGTATTACGAGTATACGTTATATTCAGAGATTTGGCAGATAAAAGCCTAATCAAAAGAGTTCGACCGGAGCACGGAGGACCACTGGGCGTCAACAGAGATGTTACAGGCTGGGTCCTGGAAAATAGTCTGAATCTAGTTGATTGCATATTACATGGGCTTTTCATCGGTATTTCCACTATGATACAAGTTCAATGGCCATCAAAAAAATAGTTCACACCTTGAGTTTCCAATGTAGTTGACGGAGGTGTTTAGTCTGGCTCCCGCTGAAGATACTAGTACCTTTATTTGATATATTCCATCGCTGGATCGCCGACTGACACGGCAGACAATCATCATCGTGATCATTTTGTCACATCTTAAGCTTGTTATCACTTCCTTCACACAATCGCAGCAGCTGTAAAAATACAAAACATTCTTTATCCTATTGTGCCAACCAGTGAATTTGTTATTTATTCAAATAAGCTTCACAGTGGACAAACTTCATGCTTGTCAATGGTTGATGATTCCATACAGAAACATTATCGGCAAATTATTTCCAGCATGATGCCGTTGTGACAATGGAAGATACCTCTCTAGTATTGCATTAATATGACGTAAATTTACTGAAATTTGGACTGCATGTAATCATCATGCCTATGACAAGCAAATAAAGCTCTACTCCGCCAGATCATTTGACAGCTGAAGGATATCGTGTGAGGACCCGAAATGGGTCCAACAACATGATTCAGTTTTGGTGCATCATATTTCCTGGTCGAATCTGGGCAAGGTTTTTAGGAATAAATAGATACGATTCTGTTTTTGCGCGTCAAGTGTTTTTCATCACTGTACTGGGATGACTGATGGTGTGCTAGAACCTCAGTGCTGAAGTACCCCAGTATGCAAGAGGTTTTTTTTCAACAGAACTGATTCTATTCAGTGGAGCATGAACCAGAGAAACAACTAGAACAGTGTAGAAACAGTGATGGCATGGATAAATAAGGTAAGCAACGAATCTTTCTTTACTTCGTCGTCATGGCCCTTCCTTCCTCTACTGCAAACTGGCATTGGAAGAACAAGAATATCACGGATTGGAGTAGGAGATGGATGGATAATGAACTAACTTCCGTCTCCGTCACCGCCGAAAAGGGTGAGATCGTCTCGATCTCCGCCGTGACAGAAATGGACGGAGACGTTGAGCTTGGCCAGAGAAAGTCCAAGTACGTACTTTTTGGATTGCTCTCGTAATGGTCTTTAACTCCTGCGCTACTCCAGACTTATCACAATTTTCGACACTTGTATCTCGTTATCCTGGACTGGAAAGACAAGCGACGGAACCGAAGTTAGTGGCTCGCTGACAATCCCCGAAGTGTCACATGAAATACTCTGCGATAAGCTTTCTGGATTCCAGGTCATTACTTTCAGTTTCGTCCATACTGATGTGAAGGCTAACTTTCATATCTCGGCAGTATCAATGGTCGCTTGACACACCACCATCGGCAGAAGTCAGTGCGCTTTTCGCCTTCGCTCAGACGAGCCTTCCCGCCGTCCTTGAAAAGAAACTTGCAATGTTCCCTCAGGCTATTATTGACACTCACGGCAAGGATCTCACCGTCAGTACTGAGCCGAGTCGGACTGGTACACCGACTCCTTCCATACCTGCCAGTAAACCCGTGGTATCGGCAGCGCGTTCAGCACTTTCTCAGCCCATACGTAGTGGCGCATCAACTAATGTAAATACCACCACAGTGACGGCCTCTGCTAACTTTCAAGCCTCCGCCGAGGATCTATTTAGTCTCCTCACCGACCAAACAAGAATCCCCTCGTGGACCCGCGCCCCTGCGGTCTCTATCGCACAACCTAATTCAGAATATTCTCTTTTCGGTGGTGGTGTTCAGGGGAAGTATACTTCCCTAGAACCTGCCAAAAAAATTGTGCAGACCTGGACGCTTAAGTCGCCAACCTGGCCAAATGAGCACTATGCATCTTTGACTACCTCGTTCAATCAGTCAGATGATTCAACAAAAGTTACGTGGAATCTGGATGGTGTACCTCTGGGTTCCGAAGATGAGATTGAGAGGAATATAAAAGGCTATTAGTAAGTAATCATGGCTTGCATTCGAGATCCACTGACCAGCCTTTGTCAGTATTCATGGGCTCAAATCAATCGGGTATGTAGAACTCTTTGTTCCTCAATCATCCTACGTTCTTTCCAGGCATGCCCTGGAGTCACCTTCGCGGTCAAGTAAAGAAGCATCTTCACCCTCCATTTACCGATCGGCTATCATCATTGGTACACTTGTCCTCACTGCGGCATTTTTGATACCTTACCTTTCTTCGGGCCCTGCTTCTAAATAAATTAATGGTATCTTGGAATAGATTGCTGAGACATTTCTGTTTTCGGCAGGTTGGGTTCCGAGCTCTAGTTCTATTCTCGTTTCAAGGTCAATCATTGATCTGCGTACCGTGGGGGAGGTGTAACGGTTACTGAGATGTGATAGATGTCCTGGTAGAAGAAACAAAAATATCTCAAAATAGCTGATGAAGAGGAGTAACAGGAGTATGTATCTTAACAAATCGTGTAGAACTACATCACTATCTTGAAACAAACAATGCAAAGTTGTGAAGGCTGCCCACTTCGTTTAGGAGTTATTCTAGGGAGTTGATGGAGCTTCTGAAGGCTTCTGACAAGGATGGGACCTGAAATCTGCAGAGATCACTGTAGTGTCGTGTAACTTTGAAACTGATGCAAGGGCGTATTTATGTCTGTTTGCACCATCCAAATTTGCCGAAGTCGTTCGAATCTAGTGTCCACGCCAACAGTCTCCTCCTTTCCTTCTTCTACGTCCCTGCGCCCATCCCAACAGCGTTTGTAAAATACAGAATGGCAAACAATGAGGAGATTCGTGCTCAGTCCTATGTCGGTTTCGACTCTATCACCCAACAAATTGAGCATAAGCTCTTGAAGCGCGGTTTCCAATTCAATGTTATTGTCGTCGGTGAGTATATTCACACAACACTTTTTTGTGGGACATCTCAGAGCTCGAGTGTGGCTGGACAAAAGAGCTTCATCCAGTGCAAGGATGAGGAGATTTTGGATGCTCGGTAAACTAGCATCCCTGTCATATGCTAGTGCAAGCTAATCACGCGTAGCCATACGTGTCTTGGTGACGTTTTCCTGATAAATTCAAATCTTATGTATAGGACAAACTGGACTTGGCAAGTCGACGCTCATCAATACTATTTTCGCGTCCCACCTCATCGACTCGAAGGGGCGTCTCATATCTGATGAACCTGTCAGGCAAACCACCGAAATTCAGGCTGTTTCTCATGGTATGTTTGCAACCCATCTTCCTCGGAGTTCTCCCAAAAGTTCCTACTGCTGCTGTGATTGGGTTTCTTGATTGTCAGCGTGATCTGCGTTGTCATGGGTTGAGACTAGAGATCTGATGACTACTGTAGACTCCTTGATGATTGAAAATTTTTGTCCGTCTGATCTGCCAATACTGATTTTGTGTTTCAGTCATTGTCGAAAATGGTGTCAGGCTTCGCTTGAATATTGTTGATACCCCTGGTTACGGCGACCAGATCAACAATGAAGGATGGTGCATCGTGTTTCAACTTTTTGGTGATTTGGAGGCTAATGGTGGCTTTTGATCTTAGCTGGGATCCTATCATCAAATATATCAAGGATCAACACTCTGCCTATTTGCGCAAGGAGCTGACTGCTCAACGTGAACGCCACATTCAGGATACCCGCATTCATTGCTGCCTGTACTTTATCAACCCCACTGGCCATAGTCTCCGCCCCGTCGACATCATCGTGATGAAGATGCTCAGTGATGTTGTCAATGTCGTTCCTGTCATTGCAAAAAGTGACAGCCTGACTTTGGAAGAACGTGAGCGTTTCAAGGCCAAAGTACGCTCCCCCTCATTTAGAACTTTTGAAACTCTATTGATGATTTATTTTGGACGTTCTAGATTCGCGAAGAGGTCGTATTCAATAACATCCGTCTCTATCCCTTTGACACTGATGAGGCTGATGAAGAGGAGGTCCAACTCAATGAGTCTATTAGGGTATGCACCATCTAGTGTTTCAGGATGACCTGGGTCCCTCACATGAATATCAGGCTATCATTCCGTTTGCCGTTGTTGGCTCAGAGAACAGTGTTGTCATCGATGGCAAGTCTGTCCGTGGCCGCAGGAACCGTTGGGGTGTTGTGAACGTCGAGGATCCCGACCACTGCGAGTTTGTAAGCCTCCGCAACTTCCTCACCCGCACTCACTTGCAAGACCTTATTGAAACAACTGCTCAAATCCACTACGAGGCTTTCCGTTCGAAGCAACTCCTGGCCCTCAAAGATGGTGTACAGCAACGTCCTCCTCCTCAACAAGCTATGTGAGTAGTGTTTCTTGTACACAAGCGGGTAGGGACAGTCGCCGTAGAGAGCAGGAAAGGTCCTTAGAGCACAGTCAAGATATTATACCCTTTCTTCCGTTTGGATTTGAGACTATGGAACTATTTTTTAGTTTGTGGCAGATTTCATATAGTCGACTTTATTTTTCTTGCTGTCGAGTAATCATACCCTCAATTGTGATGCCACTCCTTTTCTGACACTGACGTCAGGCCCCGAAGAGAAATAGGGACGGATCAAACTGTCTGAGTACTGTCTGAGTGTGGGGTGGTGATGTGTCAGCATACCGCACTCTCCTCCACTTGTCCCCGATGCTCTGAATCTTTCCCAATGGTCTCCTCTCCCCGCTCTAGTATTCTTGGTTCTTGGAGCTCCAAGTTCGCTGCGTTCAAGGTCGAAGATCTCTTTTCCCGCAAGCGATCACCCGGGCTCAAGCGCACCGTCTTCATCAACGAGAATCTTCCAGACGACTACTACGATCAGCGGGGACGAGTGAAAAAAGAACATATCTATGCCACGAACCAAGTCATTACCTCCAAGTATACCATTATCACCTTCCTCCCGAGGAATATTCTTGAGCAGTTCAGACGCATTGCCAACATGTGTGTATCAAATACATATCTATTATTATATCATCTAATGATATCTTGTCTCTAGTTTTTTCCTCGTAATTGCGATTCTACAATTTTTTCATGAGTTCTCTACGATATCTCCAGGACTGGTCCTTCTGCCGCTACTGATTGTATTAACTATCACTGCGGCAAAAGATGGTTACGAGGATGTCAAGCGCCACCAGTCAGATCGACAAGTAAATCACACCATGGTGCGGTCGTTGGTAGGCGGAAACTGGGTCAATCCCAATGCAATGGCCCCGAAGAGCAAGACGTTTGTCCGAGGCATCATTCCAGGAACTCGCACGCTGCGGAGGGTGAAGGCTAACCCGAGTGGGGAAGAGTTGAAAGGTGTCACGACAGTTCAGATTGAGGATTTGGGCGTCGAGTATGATGATGGACCTCAGCATCCACTATCGGATTCCCAACCTCGACATCATTATATAATGAATCGTCATCCTCTTGTCCGAGACCATGCGCTTCGACCTCATTGGAGAAAGACGCCTTGGGAGGATGTAAGTGTGGGTGATTTTGTCAAGGTTCTTGATCACGAACCCATTCCCGCTGACATTCTCATATGCTCAACATCCGAAGACGAAAACGTTGCATATGTTGAGACGAAGAACCTTGATGGCGAAACTAATCTTAAGTCTCGACATGCAGTGGCGGCACTGACTCATATCCGAAGCGCAGCTGACTGCGCGACATCGCACAACTCCTTTCGAATTGATTGTGATAGGCCCGATACGAATATGTACAAGCTCAATGCGGCTGTCCGGGTGGATAAGGTTGTTTTTCCTGTAGATTTACAGACCATGCTTTTGCGAGGCACAGTCCTTAGGAATACTGGCTGGGTTATCGGCATTGTGCTCTACACCGGAGAGGACACTAGGATTGTAATGAATGCTGGTGGTACTCCCTCGAAGCGCAGCAAGGTAGAAAGGCAGATGAATCCCCAAGTGTATGTAACATTGCCTCGTGTGGTTCAGGCCTTGATACGACATATTGACAGATTTTTGAATCTTGTTCTTCTTGGCGTCATGGCTATCATTTGTGGTATAGTTGATGCTGTACTTGAACACAGGGATCAACCGACCGGTGCATTGTGGTTATACGCTGACGATCGCTCGGGAGATAATCCCTCTATTAACGGTCTTATTACTTTCGTCTTTGCTCTCATTACGTACGTTAAGAACTTCTCGACTGTTGTTTTCATCGACCTGACATTGCTCACCATACGTTATAGGTTTCAGAACATTGTTCCCATTTCATTGTACATCTCAATAGAGTTCGTTCGAACATGTCAGGCAGCATTCATCTATTTCGACTCTGAAATGTACTACGAAAAGACGGGGCAACGAACGCTTGCAAGAAGCTGGAACTTATCAGATGACCTCGGACAAGTTGAATACATCTTTTCGGACAAGACTGGTACATTGACCCAGGTTTGTTGATGACTTCCTTTCCTTCACTCAACTGTTTATATCGTGGTCTCTTTCAGAACTCCATGGTCTTCCGTAAATGTACCATTGGCGGCAAGGCTTATAGTGGCAGTGATGACGAAGAGCCAGCATCTGAAGTGAAGAAGCTGCCTCCCGTTATCATCAATGAAGTTCCTCAAATCAAGAAAGAGGCCCAGGTCTCGAGACAGAACTCTCTTGCACCTCCTGCCGAAGATATCTCTCTTTCCGAAGTTCATTCTTCTAGTTCTTCGACAGCCATCCATCCATCCCCTCAGCATCCGGATCCCCACGCTGCTCATCCTACAGGCCCTGACGGACCTGGTATCCTCGACCCCTTGGACAGGCGAACGGTGAAAATTTCACGACAGTTCCGTGACCCAGAACTCGCATCAGATCTTCGACAGGCGGTTCTCGCTGAACCCGAATCTGCAAACGCAGTCCATGCGCGAAACCTCAACGGCTTTTTCACTGTCCTTGCCCTCTGCCACACGGTTCTGACCAGTGTGGATCCTGAGACGGGTGCTATTGAATACAAAGCACAGTCACCTGATGAAGCGGCCCTGGTTCAAGCAGCAGCAGATATGGGCTTCGTCTTCCGAGGTCGTGATCGCGAACTTCTTTTACTTCAAACTCCTTTCTCAGTCGACGATGAAGGGGAAGAGGTTTTGGAGCGATATGAGTTGTTAAATGTACTCGAGTTTACGAGTGTGAGAAAGAGAATGAGTGTTATCTTGAGGAAGATAGACTCGGATGACAGCAGGATATTCTTACTAACCAAAGGAGCGGATAACGTGATATTTGAAAGGCTGCGGAAAGGGAAAGAGGCTGAAAGCTTGAAGAATGCAACAGAGAAGCATTTAGATGAGTTTGCGGGGCAGGGATTGAGGACATTGACCTTGGCTTATAAGGTCATCGGAGGTACGTTCTAATAATTCATCTGCATTTATAAACACTAACAGTGGTGGGCCTGATGCGAGCAGAGGAGGAATATGAAGCTTGGAACGAGAAGTATAATGCAGCTTCAGCTGTCGTTGATGACCGCAACGAGAAAATCGAACAAGTGTGTTCAAAAATTGAACAGGATCTCCGATTATTGGGTGCAACAGCCATCGAAGACAAGTTACAAGACGGCGTTCCCCAAACAATTGCAGACCTTAAAAAAGCAGGAATTAAGGTATGGATAGCGACAGGTGATAAACTTGAAACTGCCATCGCCATCGGACACAGTACCAATCTTATCTCCGGAGACTCTAATATCATTGTAGTCCGAGGTTCGACGGATGATACGGCGAGGCCTGTATGGGCTCAACTCGTCCATGCTGCACAAGAGTTCTTTCCACAGAATAAACTTGTGGATGAGCAAGGCAAGCTGGTTGATGCAGCCGAGTACGAAGCAAAGGCAGATGCAGGCCGCGCACCAAATTCTGGACCTCAGTCACCATGCGATGTGCAACAACCAGATACTGATGCGTACAACCTGAGGAGATTGGGCACAGGTCTGTCATCGGCTGCTGGTCATGGAAACGGAGATCGATCAGGCGGTTTTATTTTGGTTTTGGATGGTACTGCTCTCGACAGTGTATGTCTCCTTGCTAATGTCTCTTTTCTGCTGGTTTTTATGGAGTTTTACGAATCAGGTTTTCGGCGATGAAGAACATAAAATCCTCTTACTTCGTCTTGCAACTCTTTGTGAAGGCGTCATCTGCTGTCGTACATCCCCGCTCCAGAAAGCACTCATAGTGAAGCTTGTAAAGGACGGCCT
>Ga0154004_1000274_pt1 | contig 14045 bp, 9 predicted proteins | sample TSFL088MetaG_FD_104727 | JGI IMG/M metagenome (GOLD analysis project Ga0154004, IMG submission 104727) | Attine ant fungus gardens microbial communities from Florida, USA - TSFL088 MetaG | ecosystem: Host-associated > Fungi > Mycelium > Unclassified | place: USA: Florida, Lake Talquin State... | reverse complement strand
CTCTCGCATCCATTGATTTCCTAATAAAATAATGACTTAGTTGTTTGGCCAAGTCATAACAAGAGGGAAGGTAATGTTACAAACTTCATTCGGACCATAACTCCAGGAATACTTGACTGATTTCAACAATCTAAATGGCCACCAAAAGCCCTTAAGAAGATCTTTCTAACGGTACCAAAAATGTCTCAAAGCAATCAGTATTCACCGAGTTATCAGCAGATCAGTCTGTGATCACCAAGTTACCAGATACTAAATCACCAATATCTCAGGAACCACTTAACATAATCATTTGCTTCAATGACCATCGTGAAGCTCTCTTCAATGCGCTTCTTTCGGCTATAAATAGATCCAGAGGCAATAAGATCCCATGGAGATACAAGGTCCTCAATGTTTGTATATGATACTAATCTTTACCCATAGATTATTATCTGTCCTTGAATAGAACAAAGGACTGCCCTAAGATGGTTAGATTATCTCTATTTCAAGTCCTATATGTAGAACAATAAGTAGTGATCATGTGGTAGGCTGTTCTGGTATACAGACCACCACAATCATGTATTTAAGAACTGTATGTCTAAGGATAAACCTCAGACTTAACAATATCTTTTGCTACTGTCTAAACTTCGCTTTTTTAAGCCTTTTGATTATTAGATCATCAACTCACAAATCAGTAAGTGGCCATTTGTGATATAAGGATATATAGCAAAGAAGAAGAGCACTACAAGAGGATAACTTTGTAACTTTAATCTATGAACTAAGGAACTATAATGTACTAGTAAAGTACTTATACTAATCTCAGAATAGGAGTAGTAGTACAAGTGTTCTAGTCTACATCATAATCCTATAGGAGTAGACAATTCAGGAGTTTAAAAGTAGGAATTATAAAGAAAATAAAAAGAAAATGAATATAAATATTAATTTATACCAAATTTCTGGTATATAACAGAACTCCTGCTCCTTGGTTAATATATCTTGGAGTATACATATATTTTATTCTTATTATTAGCTAGTACTTCTGCTCCTTGATTATTATATCTTAGAGTTATACTGTTAGCTAACCTCTACTTCACTCTACATTTCTAACAACAAGCTAAAGCCAAGATTATCACAAACATTCTCTCTGGACTACTATAAAATATTAGGAATATGAAGCAGAGTAGGTATTAGCTAATAGTATAACTCTAAGATAACATAAATTAAGAAGAAGTACTAGCTAATAATAAGAATAAAATATATATATACTCTAAGATATATAAATCAAAAAACAGAAGTTTGGAAATAACAGTGGAAAACAATCTTGGCTTTAATATATTTGTTGTGCCCTAATTTTCTATTGCAAGTGATTGTCAATATCAGAGACAAGGAGATATTGTCAGATAACTGAAAAAAGGCCCAAAGTCCAAGTTGAGAAGTATATAGGAAGAGAAAAGTAATATAGACAAGTACAAATAGATGTTAATCTATAGACTAGGTTACTACTATATATCTACTCTATATATATACTATAACTAGAATAGGAGAGCTCTAGTCTACACCACAATACTCTTATATAGCTAGGAGTAATTATTTAGGAGATAAATAATAATAAAGAAAATAAAATAAATAATAAAATATAACCAAAAATTTGGTATATGATAGTACTTTTCTCTCAAGGCTAAGCCCTTGAAGCTCTAATATATAAGCAATTTATTTATTATTTGATCAAATAAATAAAAGAACTTTACTAAATTTTTTCTTTCTTGATCTCCAACCATTATCATATTTACCAACATAGATAATATAGATACTGTTAATCTTACTCTTTCTAATAATAGAGTCTATGAACAAGAGAGATTGTGCTATCATGATAAACTCCAGAAGCAAAAGGAGAAGAAGACTACCAAATAATTACAATATAGGCAAGACCATCTCTGTTAAAACTTAGACTGTAATATCTTAGAACTACTCCTAGTCCGAGTTAACAAAAAGAACTTGATAAAGTTTTTATTCAATTGCTGTACACTACTTATATACATTCTATATTTACTTCTATTTATAAAGTCTTGTGCATCTATTTTGAATCATTCCCTCTCACATATCTACCAATTATTTAATTAAATGAAAAAGAAAAGAAAAGAAATATAAATAATAACTTAGCCATTTTGGCTGTGTCATAATAGTCTTGCTAAAAAGAAACAGTAGAATGAACTCATGAAGAAACTTCAGCTTCAGCAAGAACAAGAGAAACAAGATTATCTTTGCAAAGAAAAAAAGAAGAAAAACAAATGGATAGAGTAGGAGAAAACCACAAATACATCAACTTATTGCCTTCTTAACAACCACTTCCACCAGTTGAAGGCAACATAATAGGATATTGTTGTCAGAGTCAAGAGTAAGATCATTATAAACAATCTCCAAAAGTACAAAACTCTCTGCACTTCTTTTCATGACAATTTTGAAAATATAACACTAATTAAATTGCCAATTTTTTCCAAGAAGTATTGGATAAAGTTACTTTCTATGGAGAGTCTAGCCCAGCAACAGCAATAGAAGAAGTTGAAAGCAGAATTCAGTAAGGGAAATGTTATGGATGGTTAAACTCTGTACTTGTACTACTATTAGTATAGAACAGATTGCAAGCTCCAAGGATTAATGTAAGTGTTTTCTGTATACCTGGTATGAAATCTACTCTATACAGGAAATCAACCACTTGTTAAGCATATGCCAAAGTAAGAGTGGCTTGTCAACTGTCCTTCAAGAAATTCAGAAGAAAGGCAGACAAAGAACAGATCTCTAAAAGATCAAGAACAGCAGTAAGCAAGTATTTAGTAAACAAAAAATGGAAAGTTTATATAGAGTCATTGTTGCAATAGTTGGTCATTCAAGTAGGGAATTTGGTGAGGGTAGTAAATTGGGTTAGAGACAAGTTAGAAAAAGTGTTATGACTTGGTAAAATGGCTAAGTCATTATTTTATTTTACTTTCTTTTTCTTTTCTTTTCTTTTCTTATTTGGACTTACTATACAAGCAAGGAGTATAGAAAGTATCACATGACAATGTCAGGATGTCACAAGGTCACATCACATGATAAGTGTAGGAAAGTAGTGCACAGACCATGTAGTAGTTATATAAATAATGTACAAAATCAAATAGAAACTTCATCAAGTTCTTCTTGTCAACTCAGACTTGAAGTATAATTAAGTCATTTTAGGCTAAGTTGCTACACCTGAGGTAAGTTGAAACCATAGAGAGTCCTCATTACCTCTACAAGAGAGAGAGCATCAATCTAAGGTAAAATCTTATAGTAATCCTACTCCACTACAAATACAGTCTAGAATAGATATTACATAAGAGAACTTGCTCCTATAATAGAAGAGAACTATCCAATTAGACAGCTCCCAATAGCATACTTCTGAATGAAGCATACAATATGCAAAACAGATAAAGCAAGAACTCTGGTATTAATCTCTAAATAACCAGTGTCACAAACTTCATTCAGACCATAACTCCAGGAATACTTGATCTATTTCAATGATCTAAATGGCCACTGAAAGCCCTTAAGAAGACCTTTCAAACAGTACCAAAAACGTTTCAAAGCAATCAGTATTCACCAAGTTATCAGTAGATCAGTCAGTGATTACCAAGTCACCAGACACTAAATCACCAATACCTTGGGAACCACTTAATGTAATCATTTGCTTCAATGATTATTGTGAAGCTCTCTTCAATGTGCTTCTTTCAGCTATAAATAGAACCCAAGGCGGTAAGATCCTATAGAGATACAAGGTCCTCAATGTTTGTATATAACACTGATCTTTATCCATAGATTATTATCTGTCCTTGAATAGAACAAAAGACTGCCCTAAGATAGTTAGGTTATCTCTATTTCAAGAACAATAGCACTCCTATATGTAGAACAATAGGTAGTGATCATGTAATAGGCTGTCCTGGTGCACAGACCACTACAATCATATATTTAAGGACTTTATGTCTGAGGATAAACCTCAAACTTAACAACATCTTTTTCTACTGTCTAAACTTTGCTTTTTTGAGCCTTTTGATTATCAAATCACCAACTCACAAATTAGTAAGTGGCCATTTGTAATAACTAGGGTAATCAAAAGAGATATGATATGGTGGTCACCATCCTAGAAGTCACTATCATATATGACATCATGTGTGACAATATCACTTGTCACTGGTTGTAACACCTGAGATAAGCTATCACTGTTATAAGTAGCTAATGTATCATGGTCACCTATTATGTTATAAATGCATAACCTTATACTGCCATCTTCCAATTGGAACAATAACTCAGCTGGTTTGTGCTATAAGGCATCAAACCAGTTGATATAAGGGCCTGGAGGGCAGAGACCATCCTAGAGACAATATTTCTGCTCTCTTTAGACACAATCTCATAGAATATGTTTTCCCTTCAGAAGCAGAGAGAGAAAGGATAACAAAGAGCTAAAAAGAGGCAACTCTGTGAGAAAACTTGCCTGTAGTAACTCTTGAGGCAATAGTCTATAGTAACTCTTAAGGTAATAGATGTCCTGGGGCTAAAACTAACCTCTTTCTCATTACTTTTCTTTTTCTCAGAGATAGAAGAGGGCTTAGGAGATGCTTTTCTAGAGTCTTCAGCAGTAGAGACTCTTCTAAAAGAGTACCTAACAGTACAATAAGTATACAAGTGTTCTCTGGATTACCCTATATTATTACTGCAATAGAAAATAGCAGATATTTTCTAACATAGTCCTTAATAGATATATTATATTCTGTTGGAATGGATTTTCTGTTTGCAAATCTCACTGTAAATTTATTTACTAAAATTAAACCTTTTTTTCCATCCTTTGTTTTAGCCAGACAGAAAAGGAATAAATAATCTAGCTCAAAGCAATAAAAACACTTTCTAAGAGACCTTGATGGCCCTGCTTGCAATGAATCTGGTCTATACCTCATAGGCAGACCACTCACTTTCTTATAAACTTGTCCTTGGGTTTGTATTAAGGTATGAATAATATCTAAAGCACTCTATATGCTCTTTTCCTGTTGCTTTTTAGTTTTTTACTGAATCTCATATATTGTCTTCAATGTATTGAGTTCTTGCTATAGTCTCTACTTTTGTGCTCATTTCTACTTTTCTAACAGGTTCTATTTTTGAAAATGATATCTGTTCTCTAGACTCAGGATTCACTTTACTATTTCTAGACATAATTACTAGCATATGCTTAAGTGCCTTTACTATTGTCTTGCCACTTACAAGGTCAATAGCCTTTTGTACTATATGTTCTAGATCATAGAAATTCTTCATACAGCTTCTTCTTTGGGTATTTACCTTTAGCGTGCCTTGTATATTCAATCTAGAGTTTAATATATTTTGGAATGTTATATCTAGATACTGTACAAAAAGCTCTACAAGCTCACAGTTTCCTGTAATAGCTAGAGGTCTCAAACACTTTTGTACAATATACATAAACTTGCATTTGAATTTTATCAATTTTTCCTTATCCAACATAGAAATCTCTAAGTTTTTTCTATACAGTTTATATAGTTGGTCCATAGTTTCTTGTTCCTCACTTGTTAGCTCAGGATATTTGATCTTTAGGCAATCTAGAAATTGGCTCCAGGAGCCTCTCTCAAATTCTGGAAAAGATAACCATTGGTCAGCCATATCTACTTTAACATAGCTTATAAGCCAGTCAAGTTTCTATTATCTATGATTCCTGATATCTTAAAAAGTTGTTCTACAATTCTAATAAAGCTTTTAAGTGTCTTTGTTTATTTATCTTACTTAAATGTGCTTGGGCTAAGAGGTGTAGACAACTGATTTTTTGCAGACATGTTTCATTGGCTATTAGGATTGTGGTAAGTAGTAGGTATTGAAGTATTTAATTGGGCTATAGGAACCAAATTGTCAGTATTGGCTTGTACTAAGATTGGTTCTAGGTCGGTTTCAGTAAAAGACTCTTCAGAAATCAATAAAAGGATTGTAAAATTGAACTATCTAGGTACAGTGGATCCAGAGAAGTCTATTGTATTGTCAAGAAAAGGATTGGGCTTGATGTTGGAAGGAGAGTACAGTCAGTTCTGAGATACCACCAAACAATATAAGATTCTAATACTGGTTACCTATTGCTCTAAGCCTTTTATGTAAAATTTGTTTTAGGTTGTCAACCAATGCTACTAGACTAGTTTGCTATGCTGTCAAAGTCTGATAACTCCTTGTTTTCTTTTCTCAGTTGGATTCTGCTCTAGAAAATAATATGAAGTTTGAAATTTTGGAAAATACAAGATAAAGTTGAAAAGTGCAAAATTAGTAAGAATACCCTCAAACCTAAAACTCCCCTTACAGTGAGCTCTAGATAAAAGAGACAAAAGAGGTCTTTATTGTGACAAACAAGTAGAAAAAAGGAGGTGACAGTCTTTGATTGTATACTAAAGGGTTCATGGGGATGAATAGGTAGTGGAGATATCAGAAAGAAATTAAAAAGAGAAAGCATAGCTTATCTATAATGTAAAAATAGTCAAAATAATTGTAAGATCAATTTAGATCTATCTTACATAGTATCCCTAAGGTGCCAACTTTTACACACTATAACAAGCTCACTATTAAAGTAGTCAGTAAACTACCCCTGGACCTTACCACACTCAGTCAAGTCCTCATCCACATCCCTAACATATCAAGTTGAAAAGGAATAGCAGTATGGGAAGACTAGAATATACTATAAATTACTATGAATATACTATGAGTACACACTCTAGGTTCTGAAAAGTGACATAAAAAGTGGTATCAGAGAGTAAAACACACTACTAAATGAAATAAGATATATTGCTCTCTGGTCCTATAGTTTTACAACCAGTCTAGAGGGAATACAATAACAACACAAGAGTAGAACAACCTTGGCCTCAGCTTGTACACTGTGCCTTAATCTCCTATTACATGAGTAGTTGCTTATTTCAGAGTAGTGGAACATCATCCAAGAAAGAGGTAAATTCAGAAGTAAGAAGTTATATAGCAAAAAACACTACAAGAGTATGGAGGAAATGGCTTTATGACTTTAAGACTTTAATCTACAAACTAAGTTGCTCCCATATATCGATTTAGTATATATACTACAATCAGAATAAAAGAAAGTCAGTCTAAAATACAATATTCCTTCTAGTCTGAAATACAATACTCCTATAGAAGGTAAATAATAATAATAAAGAAAATAAATAAATATTAATTTATACTGAATTTTCTGGTATATGATATAATATCAAATCTTATAGGTGTGATACAATCTGAGTTGATAACTAGCCAGACTTTCTAGGTCTGTTACCTTGTAGAAGGTTGTCCAAGCAACCACTATTTCTTGTCTCTAAGAAGAGTAGAATATAGATATGAAAACTCATTTACCAACTCAACCTCTTACCAAGATCATCTCTTTTACACTCAAAAAAATTGCATCCAACAATTTCAAAAGCTTCTGGAATGAAAACAAGGGCCAAGAAGGCACTGTCCTCACTTTTTACTCTAAGAAGTATATTAGAAATTACAAATTTTTGAGACTCAATTAACATAAAAAGAAAACTTGGCACCAATCCTTTCTTACTGCTCTTTTATACAACCTTGCCATTTAAAGCCTTCTAACTTTTCCTTTTAAAATGGCATGCTAACTTGTTAATTGGTCATCTAGGCTTCATACTCATCTAAGTCCATTCTAGATTCAAAGTATATAGCACTCCAGAATATAACCAAAGTTCCTGAGTCCTAGAGTATAACCTCTAAACAGTCTGTCTTTAATCAACCTAATACTAGTCCATTATATTTGTCTCTCAAAGTGTGTACTAATTGATAAATAACAATTTTATCCTTTGTGCAGTTTTTTTTCTTGCACATATTGCTTATTTGTATTTTTCAGAGTTACAGTTCCTTTTGTATAGAGTTGGATACTTGTATTCCAATCATACAGTTTCCATTGCAACAAAATAAGATGTCACTTCTAAGATACTTATAACAATCTTTTCCAATTCCTCATACTGAATTCTCTCAGAACAGACAATGATATAAAATTAAAAAAGAAACAAAACAACTGACTACTGCTCCTTGACTCCTTCCATATATGAATTCTTTATCTCTATCACTTCTGTTCCAGAACCATCTATCTCCATTCTCTCTTCTATCTTTCTTTTTTCTTTAACTTTTCTCTCTTTTCCTTTTTCTGTTTCTGTTTCTTCCCTCACTATCTCTATTCACATAATCAACTCACTTCCTGACCTTCTTGAACCTTTGTCTACTCTGTCCAACTTATCTCTAACCTAATTGACTGTTCCTACCAAATATCCTACTTAAACCACCAATTATTCTAACAAAGATTCCATCCAAAGTTTTTACTCCTTGTCTAATACTTGCTTATTTGCTGTCATTCTCATATGTTTGGATATCTGTTCTTTATCTGCCTTCCTTCTAGATTTCTCAAAAAACAGATAACATGCTACTCTGGTCTTAGCACAAGATTGACAGGCAGTTGATTTCCTGCACTAAGTTAAGTAGTAGTTAAGGAATAAAGAAATGCTCATGTTAATTCCTAAAGTTTGCAAGGTGTTCTATGCTGGTGACAACACAGACATAGAGTATGGCCGTCCATTATATTCTCTTTTCCAAACTCTGTCTCCAATTTCTTTTGTTGCTGTTGCTGGGCTAGACTCTTCATTGGTAAAAGTTCCACTTAACACTTCTTGGGGAGCACTAGTGATCTAATTAGTGTTATGTTCTTGAAATTGTTGTAGAATGAAGTGCAAAGAATTTTTTGCTTTTGGAGATTTTTCATAATAATTTTATCCTTGATTCTGGTAACAATATTCTGTTACTGTGCCTTCAATTGGTAGAGATAATCATCAAGGAGTTTAGCAGTCAATGTATGAGAGACTTTCTTCTGCTTTTCTTTTTTTTTATAGAAATAATTTTGCTTCTTCTGTAGTTACTCTATGAGTTTATCCTGGTATTTTTTTTCTATTGTATGAGCTTGTCTTTACTGTAGCTGTTTGGTGGTCTCCTTCTCTTGTTGTTAAAGCTCATTACAATAATAAAGTCTCTCTTGTTTATAGACCTTATTATTAGAAAGGACAAGGTCAGTACTGGTAATGGCATCAATAACATCAACGGTAATTGGAGTGTTTGTATTAGTGGACATAATGATGGTTGAGGATTAAGAATGAAAAAATTTGGTAAAATTCTTTTATTTATCTGATCAGGTGATAATTGAATTGCTTATATATTAGGACTTTAAGAGCTTAGCCTTGAGAGGGAAGTACTGTTATATACTGGATTTTTGGTTATGATTAGTATTATTTATTTTCTTTTCCTTATTATTATTATTATTTATCTTCTACTTAATTCAGAGTAGGAGTATCGTATCTTAGACTGGGAAAAGTATTATATTTTAGACTGGTTCTCTTCTATTCTAGCTAGGATATATATATGGAATAGATATATGGTAGTTATCTAGTCTACAAATTAACATTTATTCATCCTTTGTCTATATTTCTTTTCTTCTCCTATATACTTCTTAAACTCAGACTTCAAACTCTTGCTTGATATCTAATGACATCTCCTTATTTCTGAAATCAAAAATCACTTGTGATAGAAGATTAGGGCATAACATATATATTGAAGCCAAGATTGTTCTCTTTTATTGTTTCCAAAATTCTACTCCTTGATATATATATCTCAGAGTATAAGTATATTTCTTTTCTATACTATTTAGTACTTTTTTTTTGTGATTTATGCTATCTTAGAGTTATTCTATTAGCCAATTACTACTTTGTTCTCTGTTCCTGACAAGAATATATTGTAGCTACATGCTCTGCTAAGCCCCTCCAATTCTAGTTCAATGCCATTGATATCTATTCCCTTCATGAAACAATATAGCCTGCTAAGTTTTATAAAGAACCAGAAAAAGACTAGGCTTAACCCAACAAGTAGTCCCTATATTGAACCTTCTAACTAGCCTATGGTATGATGACTGAAATCTTGTAGTTCCCTCCTGTCCTATTAATACTAATATACTTGTTATACACTATCTTAGATTGACTAAAGAGGTGATAAATGAGATTATCAAGATTTTATTTAACTGCAGAGTGACTACAAACTCTATATCAGAAAAATTTGCTAAGGTCTCTAAATTAGCTTCAATCTCTTGGCTTGAGGACCCAGTGAAAGATCTAAATAGAAAGGACCTTACTAACAGACCCTTTCTAGTATACTAACTTCAATATACCATCTAAGAAACCACCTTTGAAAATTTGTTTTTGGGAGCAACTACAGGTAAATACCAGCTAGTACTAGGTATGCTATGGTTCCAGAAGACAAACTCTTGGATTGATTGGACCAGCTACATAATTAGATTCAAAAAGAAAATAGGCCTAGAATTTAATTTATAAGAAAAACTGCCTTTTTTCAAATGGCCTAAACCATGTCCAAAATTAATCCTGTCTGCTACCAGGGATACTCAAACTCAACCTACACATTGTCAACCTCAAGAAACATATAGTCAAGATCATATCTACTCTTATACAACTGAACTGGATCCCACTTACCAAACCTTTGAGTTTAACTTACAAGTACCTCTCCAATACAAAGACTATGTAGACCTCTTCAATCCAAAGACTACCCAACATTTGCCACCATACTAAGGGAAACTAAACCATAGTATAAACTTACTAGAAGGATATACACTTTCTTGTAGACCAGTCTATAAACACTCAGAAAAGGAACTACTATTATTGAAGAAATTCATATATGATATGGAATCCAGACAATTCATATACTGTAGTACATCCCTAGCTACTTTACTAGCCCTATTTGTAACAAAAAAGGACATAACCAATTTTTAATTGTGTATAAACTACAGAGTGTTAAACAAAATCACTGTGAAGAACTAGTATTCTGTTCCTTCAATAGATACACTACTAGACCAACTACATAGTACTAAATACTTTACGGAAATAGACTTACAAGAAGCATTCCACTTACTCCACATCTGAGAAGAAGACAAATAAAAAATGGTGTTCAAAATGCCATTTGGTTTGTTTAAGTTTTTAATAATGCCTTTTAGGCTATACAATACTCCAGCTTTATTCCAAAGCTATATAGACCAAGCTTTATAAGGCCTAGAAGATGAACTCATAGCTTACTTGGACAATATTCTAATATTTGGCTCAACATTGGAAAAACTCTATATATAAACAAAATACTACCTAGAGAAACTTTGAAAACATGGCCTATTTGCCAAGCTAAAGAAGTACAAGTTTGAGATTAAAGAAACAAGGATACTAGGCCTTTAGATAAATAAGAAAAGCTTGCAGATGGAACCAGAGCAAGTAGCTACTATATTGGACTGGCCAGAACCAAAAATACTCATGTAAGTTCAAGAATTGGTGGAATTTCTTAATTTCTACCACTGCTTTATTTATAACATCTTTGGTATCATGAGACCTATCATAAATCTAACTAAGAAAAGCAACAAAAAGTTCAAATGGACTCCTATCATCTCTGAAGCTCTAAAAAAGATCAAATATTGCTTTATATCAGAACTACTACTCAGATGATTTAACCTTACCAAATCTATCTATCTTTTTATGAATGCATCAGGATATATAGCTGCTGCCATATTAATGCAAAACTATAAGAACTGGCTTCAACCTATAGTATTTTGGTCAAGAAAATTCACAACAGCCAAACAAAATTACCTAATTATGGAGAAAGAACTACTATCCATTATAGAAGCACTATTCTACTAGAAACACTGTTGCAAAGGCACCAAGTACCCTATCCAGATTTATATTGACCACTATAACCTCTGCTACCTTAATACCCTTGAACAAATTAGTGGATGTCTAGCATAGTGATCATTGCAACTAGAACAATTTAACTATAAAATATATTATAGACCAGACAAGAAAAACCCAACCAATGTACCTTTAAAACATCCTAACTACAGAATAAACACAAACAACATAGGGCAACCTGTCCAATTCACACTTAAATTCCACATTAACTACCCCAAATATGACAACCCAGAACTAGAACTGAACTTGTATACCACAGAATGCTTAGCAGAACTCTACTAGGAGATTAGATAAACCTATGAAGATAATAGATACTAGAACAATAAGAACAAATAACTGGACACTAACAATTGGGAGGAAACAGATAAGATATAGTGGTATAAAACAAAAATTTATATATCTAAGATACTACAAACCAAAGTTATTGTCCAATATTATGATAATCTACTAGTAGGGCACTTTGAACACAACAGAATGCTGGAATTAATAAGACAAATGTTCTGGTGGCCAAACATGGCAACAACCATAGCTAACTATATCAAAGCATACCAGTCTTATACACAAAATAAATCAACAACATATACACTATATGGAAATCTACTTTCTTTTACTCCTTCTAGCCACTTATGGCAATATATTGGTATAGACATGATCACAGACTTATCCAGGACAAGAAAGACAAACTATAATAGCATCTTAGTAGCCATTAACTATTTCATAAAAATATGCCACTTTATACTATGCAAGAAGACATTGAATACAAAATATACCACTAACTTATTAATGGAAATGGTGATAAAACATCATGGAGTTCCTGCTATCATTGTTTCTGATAGAGACAAACATTGGATAAACAAGTTTTGAAGTAACCTCTGTAATTGCCTAAATATCAAACAAGTTGTCACTACATTCCATCAAGCATAGACAGATAACCAAACTAAACAAATGAATGCTATAGTAGAATCATATCTAAGAGTATATTGTAATTGAGAACAAGATAATTGGAACAGACTTCTTGCACCTGCTAAATTTGCATATAATAACTCCAAATACTCAGCAACAGGCCACACCTCATTTTTTGCAAACCAGGGATACCACCCAAGAGCTTTAGTCATCAGAGAAACAAACAATGATCTAGTTGATGGACTAGCTATGTTATCACATACCAAAAATATATGGGATTTATTCAAAACCTTGAAGAGATCACTTAGAAAGGTACAAGCAAGTAATACAAGATTCTACAATAGACATAGAAAACTATTAGAATTCAAACTAGGTGACCAAGTATGGCTATGAATGTTGGACATTTGAATACATAGATCATGTCAGAAGTTGAGTCAAAAGAAGATTGGACCATTCACAATCAGTAAAACCATCAATCAAAATGCATACAAGCTAAACTTACCTGTACACTACCACATATAGCCAGTTTTCAACATAGACCACCTAGAACCATATACTTTCCCCCTGCCTGGCCAACTACCACCAATTGTACTGGAACCAGAGATAATCAATAACAAACTAGAGTGGGAAGTAGATGTGATTGTAGATGCAGAGAGATAAGATGGGAAATATTATTACAAAGTACACTAGATAGAACTTCCCTATAGTAAAGATACCTGGGAACCTACATTTCATTTGCACCATGCACAAGAAGCAGTTGGAGAATTCCACTACATATACTCCAATACTCCAAAACCTACTACAACCAAACTAAGAGGATGACTAAGAGGTACTATAATATGGTTGTAAGGACACAGCATTAAGAGAGAAGCATGATGTTAGAGTTGTGTCAGAGTTGGACAATATAATTATATCATTGATTACATAATCATAATAATATTACACCAAAACTAGTAAAGTAGTCCTTAGCCTCAAATAAATTCCTGGATAGTGAAAGCTGAGGCCATTCACCCTGATAATATAGCAAGAAAGAAGAGAGCTATAAGGCTATGGGAAAGGTGACTTTAATCTATGAACTAGAGAATTATGATATACTGGTAGAGTACTTATACAAATTCTGAAATAGGAGTGTTGGTACAAGTTTTTGGTCTACATTGTGATCCTATAGGAGTAGACAAATTAGAAGCTCAGGAGTGGAAATTATAATGAAAATGAAAATGAAAATAAATATTAAATAATAATTAATACCAAATTTCCGGTATATGACATAGTAGTATGTTTCTCATTCCAATTCTGTCCATTGTGTCACTTTCTGGAACCCAGAGTTTACTT
>Ga0154004_1000272_pt1 | contig 14063 bp, 11 predicted proteins | sample TSFL088MetaG_FD_104727 | JGI IMG/M metagenome (GOLD analysis project Ga0154004, IMG submission 104727) | Attine ant fungus gardens microbial communities from Florida, USA - TSFL088 MetaG | ecosystem: Host-associated > Fungi > Mycelium > Unclassified | place: USA: Florida, Lake Talquin State... | reverse complement strand
TTGCCGGAGCATCTGCTTCGGATAATTACATATATAAATGGGAATGTAGTTACAGTTTTATCAAGTCTTTCTGTCTTCTCCTCATCTTCCCCTGCACACAATTCATTTTGCTTTGTCAGGTTATGGGCCCTGCCCCTGAAACTAACATTAACATGTCCAATGCTCTTCATTTTCCCAAACTTAATGGCTCCAACTATGACTCTTGGGCTGCTAGCATGAAGTCTGCTCTTCAATCACAGTTTTTATGGCTATATGTCAATGGTGAAGAAGATATGCCTACTGTTGTCAAATCTACCCCCCTTCATCTGATAGAACATCAACAGAATACAAGAGTTGGAAAGAGGACTGAGAGCAGTACAAAACCTGGTTGTGAATGGATAGCACTGCCATGGGGTTGCTGAATGGTTCTATTGATTCCACTCAGTCTGGTCATATTGCAAACTTGTCTACTTCAAAAGAGATCTGGGATACTCTTCATCAGATCAATGTCAAAGACCAACAATGCCTTAATGTTTATGCACTTGTGAAGGAGATCTGGAGCATAAATTGGGATGGTGTTACTCCTATGCCTGACCATATTGAAAAGATGATTGATATTTGTTATCAGATTGTTGAAGAAAAGGGTACCATAGATAATATAATTCTTGTCTATGCTATTTTCCACTCACTTCCTAATGACAATGTCAAATGAAATGTTCTCAAGACATCTCTCATTGAAAAAGGGTCAAGCCTCATCTTATCTCAAGCAACAATGAGCTTGAATGGTCTATATAATTGCATGACTTGAAATAAGGAAAAGACTAAGCATTTGGCACTTGTTGCTAAATCACAGGGAGCTTCAAACTATAAAAATACTGCTTAAAAGAAAAAAATTCAAAAAGAAGACCTTTAACCCAAAACCTAATGATATATATTGCACCTGTAGTCAGAAAGGTCATTGAAGTCCAATATGTCCTCAGAAAGGAAAAAAGACAGCTCAAGTGGAGGTAGTGGAGACAGATCAGTATTATATTGTCACAAACTTCATTTAGACCATAACTCCAGAAATACTTGACCAATTTCAACAATCTAAATAACTACCAAAAGCCCTTAAGAAGATCTTTCAAATAATACCAAAAACATCTCAAGGCAATCAGTACTCACTGAGTTATCAGCAAATCAGTCTGTAATTACCAAGTTACCAGACACTAAATCACTAATATCTCAGAAACTGCTTGATGTAATTGTTTGCTTTAATGACCATCATGAAGCTCTCTTCAATGCGCTTCTTTCAGCTATAAATAGAACCCAAGGCAATAAGATCCCATGGAGATACAAGGTCCTCAATGTTTGCACATGATACTGATCTTTATTTATAAATTATCATCTGTCCTTGAATAGAACAAAGAACTACCCTAAGATAGTTAGGTTATCTCTATTTCAAGAACAATAGCACTCCTATATATAGAACAATAGGTAGTGATTATGTGGTAGGCTATTCTAGTGTATAGACTACCACAATCATGTATTTAAGGACTCTATGTCTGAGAATAAACCTCAAACTCAACAACATCTTTTGCTACTGTCTAAACTTCACTTTTTTGAGCCTTTTAATTATTAAATCATCAACTCACAAATCAGTAAGTGGCCATTTGTGATACATATACTGGATTTTCAGTTATGATTATTATTATTTATCTTCTACTTAATTAAAAGTAGGAGTATTGTGTCTCAGACTAAAAGAAGTATTGTGTTTCAGACTGGCTCTCTTCTATTCCAGTTAAAGTATATATACAGGATAGATATATGGTAGTTATCCAGTCTGTAGATTAACATCTACTTGTCTATTGTCCATATTCCCTCTTCTTTTCCTAGATACTTCTTAACTTGGACTTTGGACTCTTGTTCAGTATCAGACAATATCTTCTCATCTCTGAAATCAATGATTACTTGCAATAGGAGATTGGGACATAATACATATGTTGAAGCCAAGATCATTTCCTTCTGTTGTCTCTGAACTTCTGCTCTTTAATTCATATATTTTGGAGTATAAGTATATTCTCTTTCTGTACTAGCTAATACTCCTTCTCCATAATTTACACTATCTTGGAGTTATTCTATTAGCTAATTCCTACTCTGCTCCATATTCCTGACAATCAGCAAATTTAGCTATAGAACCATCTTAATCAAGGAGAGATAATAGAGAAGTTGAAATGGTATGGATGGTGATGAACAATACTGGCTTGGGTCTATGAGACCTTTTTCCTGACAGTAGAGCATTATCTTATATATTCTCAGAGTGAGATTGCTTTATCAGCTATACTAAGGTCTATAATGGTCAGTTAATAACAGTTGGCAGTCTTAATCATACACCTGTTGTTGGTTATAGATCAATTTTCTTCTATGTCAAGCTTCCATCTGGTCAAATCACTCTGGTTATACTCCAAAATGTTCTATATATTCCTTTTCTGGGTGCAAATTTAGTCAGTTTGGATGTTTTATAACACAAAGAAGCCTCTTACTCTGGCCAAAGTAATGGAATTATTGTCTTACTGGGTGGTCAAGAGTTATTCTATACTATTCTCAAGAATACTGATGCATTGAAGTCAGTTGCTAGTATTCTGCTGGACATCTCTTGAAGTCAAAGAAAGAAGCTAGAGGTGCTATTAGGGATATGATTGCTATGTTGGAATATCAGTTTGGGCTCAAAGTTAAAAGGTTGCAAAGTGACAATGGTTCAGAGTTTATTAACTCAACTATAAACAAATTTTGTTAGCACAATGGCATTATTCATGAGACAACCCTGCCTTATCTTCCTCAGCAAAATAGCATTACTGAAAGAGCCACAGCCATTATCTTTGAGATAGTCAAATATATGTTACATTCTGCCAGTTTGAGCCTGAGGTACTGGAGAAAAGTATTCCTGTATACCACCCATATTTAGAGCTTATTACTCACCTCTGAATTGGATTCCATGGTCCCCTATGAAGCCTGAACAGAACAAAAGCCAGATGTATCCCATTTACAAAATTTTGGATCAATTAGATAAGTCCATGTACCAAAACTAGTACACAATAGGAAGCTGCATTCTTGAGCAGTGAAGGTTTGAATCCTTGGATGGTAGACAGATGAGTCAAAGGAATATCATCCTGAGGATCTAGAAACTCCTAGAAAATTGATCAGTTCTTGTAATGTTGATTTTATTAAAGATTCCTCACCAAGTGATCTGGCCATTATTGAAAATATACTGCCCTCTCTAGAGAACATTAACAAGCTAGTTGATAATGCAATATCAGTGGACAATACTATTTAAGGTACACTTACCTGAAAGTCATTCATCTACTCCTTCTCCTGAGTCTGTCAAAGAGATGCTATCACCTTCTCCTGTACCAAAAAAGGTCTTTAAGTGGCAAAATCTGCCTAAAAGAGAGCCTTCAAGTCAAAATTGTCAACTACCTGCCAAGTTTCATAATGAAGATCAATCTGCTTACCTTAGTAACACTACTTTTGTCTTTATTACTACAATTTCTAAACCAAGAACATTGAAAGAAGCCCTACTGTTACCCCACTCAAAACAGTAGGAGAAAGCTATCAAGTCTGAGTTTAATCAGTTAGTCAAAGCTAAAGTTTTTGAGTAGGTTGAACAGTTACCTAATAATAAAAAAGCTGTTAGCAGTTACATTGTGTTCAAGAAGAAGTTGAATAGCCATAGAAACCATCTAAAATTCAAGACTCAAATCATTGCTCAAGGTTTCTTGCAGATGCCAGGTCTAGATTTCATAAAGATGTTTTCATTAGTAGTAAAATTTATAACACTACAAATTTTTCTGGCACTTACTGTATTTTTGGACCTTGAACTTCATCAAGTTGATGTCATTGGAGTATATTTTCAAGGGAATTTAGATAAAGAAATTTATATGAAGGTACCTAATGGACTTGCTGAGAAATATGGAAATGGTTGAAAATTTTGGAGGCTTAGGAAGGCACTATATAGGTTGAAACAAGCAGGTCAACAGTGGAAGAAATGCTTATATCAGGTGATGACTAAGCTTGGCTTCACTTGTACAATAGCTGATGACTGTCTTTATGTCCTCTAAAAGCATGGTAAAATTATCCTAATGGTCTTGATCTATGTTGATGATATAGCTATCACTGGAAAAGAAATACCTGGGATCACTTTATTCAAGTGAAATTTGTCAAAAAATTTTGAAATAATGGATCTGGGTAGATTGAAGTTCATACTTGGTATTCTAGTCACTTAAGATTGCTCTAATCATCTTATCTTTCTTAATCAGTCTGCTTACATCACACAAATTCTTGTGAGGTTTGGAATACTTAACACAAAGCCTGTCTTTACCCTCTTGACCATCAAACATGGTTTATCTACATCCCAGTCTCTATCTTCTGAAGCTGAACTAAATAAGTACTCAAGTTTCTCCAGAGGCATTCATTATCTATCATTGGTTAGCTCATTATTATATACTACTCAAACTCATCTAGACATCCAATTCTTTATTAACCTTATTGCTCAGTTCAGTGAAAATCCTGGTATTCCCCATCTTGAAGCTGCAAAATATATTCTTTACTATCTAAAGGGTACTCAGGATTTTTCTCTGGTTTTAGAATGTTATGAAAGAGGAGCTGTTAATGTCATTAGTTGGACTGACTTAGATTGGGCTGGTAATGTTAATACAAGGTAATCAGTAGAAGGTTTTGTTTTTGATATAGCTGGAGAATATGTCTCTTAGTCTTTGAAGAAACAGATATCTGTTGCTATCTCCTCAGTTGAAGCTAAATATGTGGCACCAGCAAATGTAACAAAGAAGACAATATGGCTTTAAACACTTTTTAAGGAAATTGGTTACTCTCAAGCTCAAGCCACTATAGTACATACTGATAACCAGAGTACAATAGCTCTTGCCCAAAACCCTATTTCTCACTCTTGTCAAGTAGAAAAGGATAGCAGTATAGGAAGACTATAATATACTGTAAATTACTATAAATATACTATGAGTGTACACTCCAGGTTCTAGAAAGTGACACAAGAAGTAGAGTTGGAGAGTAGAACATGCTATCAGGTAAAATGATATATATTGCTTTCCAATTCTGTGGTTTTACAGCTGGTTTAGAAGGAATGTAACGATAATGCAAGAGTAGAACAACCTTGGTCTCAGCTTGTATACTATGCCTCAATTTCTTGTCACATATGTGGTTGCTTATTTTGGAGTAGTAGAATGTTGTTCAAGAGAGAGGTAAATTCAAAAGTAAGGAGTTATATAGTAAAGAGCATTATAGAAATATAAGGAAAGGTGGTTTAAGACTTTAGGACTTTAAGACGTTAATCTATAAACTAGATTATTACTATGTATTTACCCTGTATATATACTATAAGTGGAGTAGGAGAAAGATAGTCTGAAACACAATACTCCTATAGGAGATAAATAATAATAATAAAGAAAATAAATAAAAAATATTAATTTATACCAAAATTTCTGGTATATGACATTCTGTTTTCATTTTATCATGAAAATTTTCCTATTAGTCATTACAACAATTTTTGTAGTCATATATAACTGTATTCACCATTCTGCTAAAGTTTAACTCACTTTGTTTAGACTTCAGGTGTATATTTGGTAAATTTTATTATTAATATACTGACTCACTTTGTTTAGACTTCAGACACTTGTCTGTTGATTGTTAAGCTTCAACCATACACTATCTTTATTACTCTGTCTCTATAAGATTATAGGCTCCACTAGTGGAATGAGTGTAGTTGCTACTTCTCTGTTATAGATTGCAGCATTACTCAAGTTGTGCTCCATATTATTCCAACCTCAATTTCCAATTTGTAGGTACCTTTGGCAGTTTTGTCCTTTGCAATCCAAGCATATAGCCAGTATTTTTGGCAAGAGGCAATGAGTTATTATAAGGAGTGGAAGTAGTTGAGTATACTAGATAGAAGTAGATCTGAAAGAAGAAGAAGATCAGAGATAGTAAGCTGTAGGATGCCTATTCTGACCAGTGTTGTATTAGTGCATAATTTTTCTGAAGTATGGAAGTTAGGATATTGTTTGCTACCATGGTATATAGCTACCATAGTATATACTTACTGAATATCTAACTGTCCAGATTTTTTATTTATAGTACTTGTATTCCTGATTGTCTATCAGATGTTTCTTTTCTGTCAGAGATAGTCAAGCATTCTCTGTTATTGCTTAGTTATCTTCACTGATAGCTAGGCTGTGTTTACTCCACTAGGAGCTTGATTGGATTCCAGACATTTTTAGACTTATATCATTGTTTTCTAGATATCTTGCTAAGTAAGAGTATTGTGGAATTATATTATATTATGGAGTGACATTGAGTTGTTTTGGAAACTCTATTTGTTAGAGTATCTGTTTTGGATAATTGCATATATAAATGGAAATGTAGTTACAGTTTTATCAAGTTTTTCTATCTTCTTCTCATCTTTCTCTGTATGCAATTCATTTTATTGCATTATCAGACTCCTAGGGTCCACCAGGGGTGGTATATACCCCTAGGGTAGAGGTAAGAATAAGGTGTAGTAACTCAGTCAAGCTAACTTACAATCACTCTTCTTATCTAAGTTAACAAGAAGAACTCAACAAGTTCTTGTTATAAGATTTTTATCTGGGCCTCTGGCCTAACTTGAACCCTCTACTAATTCTGAGTGGATTTGACATTATATTGAAGTTAGTATACTATGCTCCCTTTCTATAACAGTTTGTATAATAACAAGTAGTGTTATTTGTTAGATTATTATATTCCCTTCCTGCAACAGTTTGTATAACAGTGGACAGTGTTACCTATCAGGTTGCTGTGCTCCTTTTTCCAATAGTCTATATAACAGTATATAGTATTGTTTGTTATGTTGTTGTACTCTCTTCCTCTAACAGTTTGCATAACAGTAAGTAGTATTATCTACAGTATGCATAGTGAGTAGTATTGTTTACAATATGCTATACTTCTTTTCTTCTATAGTGTATACAGTAAGTAATGTTGTCTACAGTATACTATACTTCTTTCCTCCAACAGTTTGTAGTAGTATTGTCTGTAGTACACTATGCTTTCTTCCTCCAACAGTCTATAAGGTTACAGTTAGCTTGCTCTGCTTATTGTCTGTTCCAATTTTATTTTAATTTTCTGTATTTTTTTTAAATTTTAATAAATTTATTTGAATTTTTGAGTAAAAAGAAATATATTAGCTAAAACTTAGTCATGATTAGCTCAGTTATTAGTTAGCTTAAGCCTATTACTTCCACACCTGTTTCATATATTCATACTTGTTCCCACATCCATTTTCTGATATTTATTGATATTGCTTTATGTACATTTGCTATTTATATATATCTAATTATTCCCATATATTCAATATATTTTTTTTTGAATCAAAATTTATTATATAGTGCTCAATTGCAGTCCTTTTTATTATTTTAAATTATCCATTTATAATGTAGAGCTTGGTGGCAGTCCACAGTATCTACACAAAATATCTACCCAAATACAAGAAGAGATAAAGAAACTTAGTAGGCTATATATAATAAGGTGTACTATAAAAGAATATATATCATAAATATATGTATATACTGATAGATTGGCCTAAGTAAGGTTTTATGAGATGTTATCCTAGAAAGAGAATACTCTAGGATTGAATTCAAAAAAAGTAATAATATTATTAATAAAACTGTAAAGTAGATTCTAGGACTGTTTGTGATACTCATATTTATGTAAGATATAATGCCTGGTTTTAATAGAGGTCTTTTGGCATAAACATATAAAAGTTTTGTTGGAAAAGAATCTTTTTTTGTACTTATTCATAAGTATATAGTTAGTGATGAGTTTTGTGAGCCTTGTAGTGAATATGTTAGAGTGTCTTATATACTTGAGCCAAGCTCCTTCTTTTGTATATATGAGGGCAATGGTTTTGTTATTGTCATCTAGGTCTAGAAACTGCTTTATAGTCTGATGTTTAAAAGTACATTTGTCAAGTTTGGATATACATATTGTATTCATTCTTTTTGCTAAGATCCAAGGAACCTGGCTAAAAAGTAGAGGCTATATTAATTGTGATTTGGTTTCTCTGTTGGCTGTATAATAAGGTAGCTATTTATTGCTGCTTAGACAGTTTCAAAACTCTATATAGTTGGCTAGACTGTCTTGGAATAATGCTTTTAGCTGTTTTAATAGTATAATATAGAACATTTATGGTCCGGTACTGGGTTTTTATAATGATAGAGTGGCTCTTGTATATATGAGCAATAGACATAGTGATATTATTTTTTAAACCTATATTTACAATAACTAATACAGCATTATTACTGATTTGTAATATAAAATATACTTTATTGAGTTTTTTGAGATAGACCATTTTTATCTTGGAGTCAAACTATTTAATGGTAATAAATAAAAATCAATCTAGGAATGGGTCAGCTAGGTGCTGTTCTGGTTTTAGTTCTTTGTTCAGGTTGTTGAAGACTGAAAGGACTTTATTTAGGCAATTATTGATGTTAACAATAGGGCTTTTTAAACATAGATTCTGTTTGAAGGTAAGCTTGCTTATTGCTATGCAATAAAAGAGTGCTAACTTGAAGTATTGTAGATCAAAAAAAATACAGATTGTTAAGACTCTAGATCACAAGAGTGAATATATATTTTGTCCTTGAGCCTATATTAACACTTGATATCTCTTTACCCCTCTACAAAGGGTTCAGTTAAGGTTTTCAACAGAGTTATATCAAAAGAAAGAATATCAAGGTTTTTAGTCACACTTCATAAGTTAGTTTAAAGACTAGAAGAAATATGGGGTTCTAAGAGAAGTAGGTTTTTAGATAAACTACAAAAAGAGAAAACTTGCTATGCTCTTCTCTTTCTGGACTGTATTTACCCTAACTAGTAATGTTACAGAAGCTACTATCCTAAGTATAAATGGGTTAGTCCAATAATTTCCCATTTATCCTCAAGTCTATAACTATTGTAAGGTTTGTTTATAATTACCCCAAGGTTTATCCAATGTTTCTTCTGTAGTCCAATGTCTGCAATTAGTCCAAAGTTCCTTCTTCCAAACTAATTCTGATATAGTAATACATCATCTATTCTATTATTTTTGTTATCTTTATTTTTTATTACTAACATCTTTTCTACTATCTATCTACTCATTATCAGTCTGCTGCTTACTTTTGGAGACTAGGAGAACAGGTGTCATTATCCAAGGCACCTATAGAACAATCAACAGTTCTAGATGTAAGGTTGTTTGCAATTAGGCTTGATGTTGTTAAGGCCACTTCTTTTGATATCAAGTGCATTATACTTATTACTGACTTTCTAGGTGTGGCTAGGAGAGCAGTAAATGCTTTTGTTCACTTAGAGCAGACCTACTCCCTTATAGTTGTATATACTCTTAGAGATTTCTTTATTGGTTACTCAGACCACTCCATTGACTTCTGGGACTGTCTTAGTAAGGCCCAATGGCCTCTTTACTTTTTGGTACATGAAGATACTACCAACACTTAGATTGCTGCCAGTCAACATCCATCTACTTCTCTTGATACTCTTTGTTCTAAGAGTACCACTTTATGTCTAGATATCTGGAGAACTTCCTTCAACTGTCCCTTATACCAAAATCACCACTTTCTTTCCCTCAAAGGTGGTAATTGTAAGCTTCTCTAAGCCCTCCTATACCAAAGGTGGTAGCTGGTTTCTGTTTATTGGCAAGTCAATCATATTGTGTACCAGGGTGACTTGAACCATTCTCAACTATACTCCTATTGGGGAATTTAGACAGTGCCTTTTCTTTGCAGAGTGTACTTAGTGTCTATATGACCATTACTAGGTGGAAATATGTCAACATATCTTTGCCAACTGTTGTTGGTTTTCTCATACTCCCTTGACTAATCTATTGCTGTTGGTCAGGGACTTTGTCAAGTTTCTAAAGAAGTGCCCTAGTATATTTGCTTTTGTTCTCCAGAATCATTTGTTTTCTGAGCCTCCATAAGCCTTCTTGGTTTCTCTTTTCTATCTCTGTGAATAGTTTCTCAGTTTCACCTCTCTTAGTTTCTCTTGATTCTATATTCTAGGCATGATAGGTTGTCAGACCTGGATACATTATTCAAAGGTTGGTTATAAGTAATCTATATCTAGTTTTCTCTCTTCTCTGAAGTTAGATTTCTTTTCTGATACTGATAGTGTTTTCTGCTAGTAATGGAACAGCTATAATCTGAGGTCCATATAGGCTACTTGTTGTAGATAGTCTACTATAAACTGCAATTAAGTACTGTATTATAAATTTTTGAACAAAAAAAAAAAACCATAGTATACTCAATATGATATTTGTTCTTTCTGGATCATACACATCTATCCTTATTCTTTTTATATGATTTTTGTAATACACATTTACTTCAACCTGGTGTATTATAGCTCTGCTATTATTTGTGCTATCTACATTTCTCACTGTCACTGGTTTCTCTAGTTTCTACAGCTTGAATTCATGTTTTGCTGCTATCTTTTTATCCATAAACATTTCCATTGCACTACTATTCAAGAGTGCTTTGACTATTATGCCTTCATGTGTATTTACCTTTTCTACTCCAATATTTAACTATACTTCTCTTAATATTTTGAATATTCTCCTGATGTTTTTTTGGCTAACTTTTTCTTTTGCTGTGCTTCTTGGAATCTCTATCTGTGTACTACTCTGCTGTACTTTTTCCTCTATAGGGCACACTGCCACTCTCCAGTTCCACTATGGTTTCTTCTTTCTTGTCCCATATTCTGGACATAAGATCTTTCTTCTTTCTTGTTCCAATATCCTTTCTTTTATTGTATCTTTTTATATACTGCACTCTTGTTATCTCTCCTCTCTTTGCTTTTTCCTTTCTCTAGTTCTATGCTTCCTGGCACAGGTCACACCACATATTTCTCACTTGTCTCTTGAAAAGGAATTCTTGTCTTTAGTTTTCATAGGTTTGAACCTCTTTGCCTTTCTGTTGCTGGCACAACTTGTGTACAGCTCAGTAGCCTTGTTAAAGTGCTACTGCCTATCAAAGCAGTGGCACTAGAAGGGACACTTGATGTCATCAGCAGAGTGCTCACCCTTGCAGTTTATACACTTGAAGGTGTAAGGGCAAGGAGCACCATCTGTGGTTGCCTCCCTAGGAGGGTTGGCTTTGTAGCACCAAGCTATGGATCTATGGTTTTCCACTCTATATGGTCCACTACACTTCTGACACTTAGCACCTTAAGCACAACATGTGTGGGTTGGATGTCCCCAGCACCAGCAGTTACAACACTGGACAACTCCAGAATGCATAGCAGTCCCCCAAACTGTGGCTGTGTGACATCCAAAGTTGAATGAATGGTTAATAAGGGTCTTGCCCTTGGTTCCCTTCTGAGAATCCCAAATATCAATCCAAATCACAGACATGTCTGAGCCTGGAGATACCTTCATAATACAAGGACAAGAAGTAAGCACTACCCCTTCAAAGATGAAGGTGTTAGCAATAACAGCCTCAACTTGAGCCTGTGTGATAGAAAGAGAAGAGTTATTGCTCCAATATAGAATATCCAAGATCTTCAAGAATGACTTAGACTATGGCAGACAAGGTACCACCACAATACTGGCTGTTAAGCTAGCAACTTTCTTAAACCACTGCTTGATAACCTCCAGACTGATACATAGCTAGAACCTTCTCTATAGGAAGGTTGAAGAACATATCACAGAGATGAAAAAGGCTCTCATACTCTGAATGAGTAGAGGCCAGAGTAAACCTTTGGATGGGCTGGGAGTTTCCACTGTATACCACTTGGGCAAAGAACTTAGGTACCTGTTTGGACACCTGGGAGGTGATGGTCACTTTTACAGAGGTGGACTTAGCAGTAGCTATCTTAGCTGGCTAAAGAGGGAGAAATGCTCTTAAGACCACTGTTGCTGGTGGAGGCATGTTCTAAGAAGGTACAAAAGTATTAGTAGAGAGAGAGAGCCTTTCTTTGCCCTTGTCCTTCTTGCTAGTTACAATAGTAAAGGAAGTTTCCTCCACTACTGGTGGTTTATCAACTGCCATCTCTACATCCAGAGATGGCTCCTGAGATAAGTTAGGATCATAGAGGGTCCTTATTGTCTCTACAAGAGAGGAAGTATCAGCCTGAGGTGAGATCTTAAAGTAATCCCACTCTGTTGCAGATACAGCCTGGAACAGATACCACAAAAGGGAACCTGCTTCTATGATAGGAGGGAACTATTCAATTGGATGGCTCCCATTAGCATGCTTCTGAATAAAGCATGCAATATGCAAAACAGACCAAACAAGAACTCTGGCATCAGTCTCTAAATAGCTAGGATGACCAGAGAGAGATGTGACATAGTAGTCACCATTCCAGAAGTCACTATTATATGTGATCTCAGGTGTGACAATGTCACTTGTCACTGGTTGTGATACCTGAGGTAAGCTGTCATTGTTATAAATGACTAATATAATATAGTTACCTGTCACACCACAGGTGTCTGACCCTATACTGCCACCTCCCAATTGGGATGATAACTCAGTTGTTCTATGGTTTGTGCCATGAGTCATCAAACTAGTTGATATGGGGGCCTAGGGAGCAGAGATTACCCTAGAGGCAATATCCCTGCTCTTCTCAAACACAACCTAGTCATTCCAACTCATAAAATGTGTTCTTTCTTCAGGAGTAGAGGAAGAGGGGGCAACAGAGAGCTGAAGAAAGGCAGCTCTATGAAAAAGCTTGTCTATAGTAACTCTTGAAATAATAGACATTCTAGGACCAAAACTAATCTCTTTCTTATCACTTTTCTCCTTCTCAAAAATAGAAGAGGGCTCAGGAGATGCTTTCCTAGAGTCCTTAGTAGCAGAGACACTCCTAGAGAAGTGCCTGACAGTATGATAAGCATATAAGCATCCTCTAGGATAAATACATTTACTAGTTCTAGAACTGGTATGAGAGATCACATTGAGTGAGTCTGAAGACTCACCAGTGCTAGGAGGGATGGCCTGAGGGCCAGGGAGATGAGCATTAGCAACAGATAATTTATTTTAAGTATTTGGTTTAACTATAATAGCAGTTATAGAAAAAGAAGAGATATTGCCTTCAACTGTTCTTTATACCAAGGTTGCTACTTCCTTTTCCTCAAAAATGGTAATCATAAACCTCTCCAGCCCTTCTATACCAAAGATAGCAGTTAGCTTTCTTTTATTGGCAAGTTGGTTATATTGTATACTAGGACAACTTAAGCCATTTTCAACTATGCTTCCATTGAAGAGTTCAGATAGTACTTTTTTCCTGTAGAATACACTTAGTATCTATATGACTATTGCCAGATGGAAATACATTGATATATTTTTGCCAACTGTTGTTGGTTTACTTATGCTCCCTTAACTGATCCATCACCATTGATTAAGGACTTTGTGTTAGAGCTTAACAAGATCTAAAGATATAGTTGTCAATTTCAATATAAAATTGAGGCTAAGAGAGAAACTCCTCAGGATTCAAGTTTTTACTCTGATTATGTAATATAGTATAATTACTTGATAACTGTTGGTAGGTAGCAAAGATCTCTGACACTTTGTCAAGTTTCTCAAAGAGCACCTTAGTGTATTTACCTTTGCTTCCTAGAATCACTTGTCTCCCAAACCTCTATAAGCCTTCTTAGTTTCTTTTTTCTGTTTCTGTAAATAGTCTCTCAGTTTTATTTCTCATAGTTTTTCTTGGTTCTGTATTCTAGGCATGATAGGTTATCAGATCTGGATGCATTATTTGAAGGTTAATTACAAGTAACCTGTATCCAGTTCTCTCTCCTCTTAGATTAGATTTTTTTTTGATACTAATAGTGTCTCCTGCCAGTGATAGAACAATTATGGTCTCTGAGGCCCATATAGGCTATTTATTGTAGATAGTTTACCACAGACTACAATTAAACACCATGTTATAAATTTTTGAACAAAAAAAAAATAGCTATAGTATCTTGGAATAACTGAGTCATTGTTATCGAGAGGTAGTGAATGCCTCAGTGATCACCCTAGATGGATGTTCAAGAAGAACTCGATGGAGTTCTT
>Ga0154004_1000266_pt1 | contig 14153 bp, 20 predicted proteins | sample TSFL088MetaG_FD_104727 | JGI IMG/M metagenome (GOLD analysis project Ga0154004, IMG submission 104727) | Attine ant fungus gardens microbial communities from Florida, USA - TSFL088 MetaG | ecosystem: Host-associated > Fungi > Mycelium > Unclassified | place: USA: Florida, Lake Talquin State... | reverse complement strand
GAGGACTGGCTTGAGCAGCGAGATGACCTTTCCTCTCTTAATCGTGAGTTTATATCACGATGAGATGAGCTCAAATATTATTATCTACATGAAGGTAGCCAAAGCTGCACTATCTCCGATGACATGTCAGATACAAACTTGGTATGATGGCTGGCAGCCAGGATCACCTGGACAATGTCGACAGGCCTAGAACTAATTTCTATCCTAGTACGAGAAGAAGTTCAAGATTAGCAGCGTACAATGCGCCACCCCCACTATTCTGCAAAAATAATAGGCTCTTTTGGGGAACCCGTTGACTGAAATGTGATGCAGAAGGCTGCTCTCCCTCATGTGGAATCAGAGTTTTCTTTCTTGTGACCGATCCCCGTAGCTTTGGAGTCTATTACTAGAGCACCAATCATTTTCATGTCGGATTTATGAGTCCCAACCTAAGGGATTCTATGTCAAGTTCATGACCACATGCACTGCTGAGAACCCAGGTCATCGTGCAACGATGCATATCCCTGGTATGATGCTGACACAGAGAGCATTAAATTTTGGATGCGCCACAATTTGGGTCGGGTCAGGAAAAGGACTTGCCAGAGAAATTTAGATTGGTTTCTAGAAGGTACCCCTGGGTCCGGTTAGGAAAATTAGTCGTCTGCCGTCAGGGTGGAATGCAGACTTTGAGGGTTACTTGTGGATGTGGCCGAGATTAGAAGAACATGATTACGTGTCTTGGTAAGGGCTCAGGTCTTAATATTGCATGTATTTATCCAACTTGGTACATATTGACACTACCCAGGATTTCAAGTATAATCACAGGAAGCAGCTTGTTAGACAAACCAGTGCCACCACTCAATCCCCATACAATGAAATACCACCAGGGCTACCATAAACCCACTGAACCCAGGGTCTTAGTTTTCTGATAGACCAAATCCTTCCAGAAAATAGAGGATCTTTTCTTGAGCTTATTAATAAATGTATTCGAGGCTGGTGAATGAGCGCTAGAAACTCGATGTCTATTTGGCGAAATTGGTATCATCCTTGTGTATTCGAAATATTATTTCGAGGCCGCTCTGACTCCTACTATTTGCTATTATATTCAGGGCCTGATTGAGGAAGTATTCATTATCAATGACAGACAGACTTGATGCGATAAGTTCGGCAATATGTTACGACAAACGATGAAACCTTGATCCCGAACCCAGATGTGACTGCCAGGCACTAGAAGCAGCAATAAACTGCATCGCCTGACATTCTTACTGACGGGAGGGAAATAATCAGCCTTGAAGTCATAATTAGAAAAGATGCTTGTCAGAGTCTTTGGATCAACTCCGATTTAGAAATTCCCTCGACCCAGAAGAAATTCTGGTATATAATATCTATCGAAATGCAAGACTGTCCCCAGCAGAGCAGCCAATCCCTTCAGCTAAAACTAAACCAATCATGCAAATTTTCTCCCGTTTTGCTTTACTTTTCATGGCATCTGCAGCTTTTGCAACCTCCAGCTCTGACACAGCGGTCAGTTATTCAAGCTATATTATATCCCATCTAAACGTTTATGACAGGAGTGTGCCCCTCATTCGCAAGCAGTCCAATTCCTTCGTGCCTATAGCCCTAGCGCCACAGATCACTTCTATACCACCAACGCCCAAGAAATGTATAACGCTGTCCATAACTTGGGCTATAGTCAAGAAGGCTCGCCAGGTCGTATCTTCCCGGTCCCATATCCGGAAACCGTCCCCTTGTACCGTGCATACAGTCCTGGCGCTAGGGATCACTTCTACACTGCTAACCAGGCCGAGATGAACAATGCAGTCGGAAAACTGGGATACAGTGCCGAGGGAATTTCTGGCTATATCTATCCCAATCAAATTTGCGGTTCTATCCCACTGTACCGCGCATACAGTGGAGGAGCCACTGATCATTTTTATACCACTGACTTTAATGAATGGCAAAATGCAGTGAACCACTTGGGGTACTCTGCTGAGGGAATTACCGGTTATATCTTGAATAACTGAGCCTTTACAATGTAATCTACAAATGTTATCTCCACCATTTTATTGCAATCACATTTGGGCAGTGGTGACAACCTGATGATCAGTTATAAAGGATATGAAATATTTGAGAGGAAAATAATGTAAGTGAAATGAAATTCAGAAATAAGTTCACAACGTATCCAAAGTACTATACCATATGACTATCTTCTCGTTAAATAAATTCGGGTATTGTCAATTGGCTAGAAACGACCTTGCAAGTTGTAAAGTAGGGTGCGACTTCCGAATAACATCATGTCTGTAAATAGCTTTTGATCCGTTCGTTGAATGATACTCACTCACTCTTCTCGCCGCACGAGTTAGACTCTCATTCAATATGAATAGCAGATTTTTTCTCATCGAGCTTTACGTCCAGCAAAACAGAGTCAGTGGGGAGCAGCAGGGTGCGTAGATCAATAATCCTGAATTCATGGGACACTGATGCATTAGTCTTGAGGGTCCCAAAACACGTACATACCGGCGGATCAAATTGTGATTAATGCTTAGTGCTATATGCCCACCATTAGACTTACGAAATGCCGATGAACCATTCTACACATAAATAATTCATATTTCAAACTAGCATGAAATCAAGAGATGCCTGTCATGCTCAAAGCTACAGAATGATGTTCCCTACATTTCAATCACTGCTTTTGTGCTTTCTTTTTCAAGATCTCCTCATCTTCTCTCTGCAACTCTGCATCAATCTGTGCGCCTCTGGATGGTTTATTCCCATGGTCCATAGCCGGCTTCAACGGATCCTTAATGGTGTGTTTGCTTTCGTCAATACGATGTTCACGTATTTCTTCAGCATTCAGTTTGTTTGACAGCGTGCGTTCGTCTCTGAATACAAACGAGAGTCCGCATATAAGGAATAGAAATATTCATCGGTGTGAAGGAGGCATACTTGGAGTCGAGGTTCTGATGAGCTAGACCAGGACCATGCTCAAATCTTTCACGCCGCTCATGCTCGCCTTTTTGAGGACCTGTGAGTTTAGGAGGCCTGATGAGACGGAATGATGAACAATGGTGGTCAGATACGAGGGTTAAAGGCAAACCTCTGGTCTTGCGCTTCGTATACTCGATGGTCACCGACGTTGGAGTGCATGGATTCGATAAAACAGGTGGAAGGGAGGAATGAACTGAATTTCAGTTTCGACTGAGAGTACCATCGGACACCTTGCTCCAGACATATTTATGACGTCACGATAATATCACGATAATATCCTCCAGGATCACAAGGAATACAAGGAAAAAGAGCTCGGTCAATTACATTTCCATTGCCATTGCCAATAAATGCGATGTCCTCAAAGAGTAGATAAATAAACATCCTAATAATCAGCAGGGAGTAGTAGATATCAAAAAGCAAACAGGCGTTACCAGGGCTCGAACCTGGGTTTCGGGAAGATGTTTACTTCAAAATCCCGAGTGATAACCGCTACACTATAACGCCAACCAGATTAATGTGTAATTAAACCTATATATATCCACTGCATTCTGCATTGATTTTATCCACTTTCGGCATATATACACTCATGGCAGCGCTCTCACTGGCACGGTCCCTTCGTCACCTACATTCGAAATCTCCTGTCTCATTCACTAGACGATGGTTCGCCGAGGTTGCTGACCTGACATCAGATCCTAGTAATTCTAAAAAGGCAATTACGACTATGGGACCTGTGGACTGGCGCAAGCAGAAAGTGCCTGTGAGAGAAGACCACGGGCTTTGGGCTTTCTTCAGGAGAAGAGAGCCAGAAGATGAGGAGGAGCTGACGGGAGAGGCCAAATATATGGTCTGTGAAACCCCTGATACTTATATGGTGGATTCAGGTACGTGTCTTTCGAAGGGTTCTAGATTTTTTAATGACGATAAAGCCGGCAGGACGTGGATGGAAAGCTGAGGAATTGCGTTTGAAGAGCTTCAAGGACATGCACACACTGTGGTATGTTCTCCTCCGAGAACGAAACCTTCTCGCGACGCAGAAAGAAGAAACCAGGAGGATGGGCGTACCAGAACGTAATTCACAGGTCAATGGTAAAAAAGTATACCATGTGCGCCTCTTTCTCCCACTCTTTAGTCAACTTTTTCATTGACCTCGTATGTCTGTCTTATTGACAGGTCCGAAAATCTATGGCGCGCATTAAACAAGTTCTCAATGAACGTCGTCTGGCATACGAAAAAGCCTACGACATAGCATCTGCGGAGCAGGAGACTTATCATAATGAGCAAGTCCTCGCTCATCTTCGGGATACACGTCGAAGGCGACTGGCATTGCGAACAGCTGCTCAGGATGCGACATCTGAGGTGCAAGAAGAGAAGACTACTGCAGAAGCAATCGTTGTGACATCCAAAATGATGAACAATGCTGCTACCAACCTGGCCGATGGAGCATCTGAAGTGGTTGAGAAAAACATTGTCTAGCTGGGGTCTGGGTAGCTAGGAGAAAGGACTATTTCACTTGAAATGGCTCAGACCTTAAAGAGACGGGGATAAACATGATTGTATAATCTATTTTAGGGTTCAAATGCATCTTGCGAACGAAGATGGCAATATATAATTATCCTGCCAAGTGAGAATACAGGTAACCTAATCAACGATCTTCCTGGCCCATTTCCTCTGACTCCCAGCAGAGAAGTTCCTCGGAGGTGGTGTTGTGAGCCGATGCATAGGTTGAGGAGAACCCCCAAGTGCCTCATAAGCACTCGACTTTCCATTTTCCTTTGCTTTCTCTGCCTTGACTTGTGGCGATGCAATCTCTTCGCTTTCTTCTACCTTCGTTACTTTTCTGGTAGGCTTGGATTTAGCCTCATGACCCCAGTACATCCACATCTGAGACCCTAGCACCAGATTTAACACAAGGGCTAGTGCAAATCCAGACAATACGAGAGTATCTCTGACTTCTGTCGCTGTTGTGAACAGACGAGCAATACAGCCCAGAATTTGAGCAAAAACAGCGACAGTGCTGAGTTGACCCGTGCTTTCTGCCCGTGTATTCTGTACAATTTGTGGGACTTTCGAAAACAGTGAAAGTAGGAGGGTAGAGAACTGCACTGGGGCAAGGGTAGAGAGAGGTAGAGACCACAACAAATATGCCGTCCCAGAAATAACGAGAGATGCAAGGGATAGATCTCGAGGTTTACTCGACGTCGTAGGGGCAAATACAATGATGAGAAGGGTGATCAGAATGTCCTGAATAGTCAGGAACAAGTTCTCGCCATAGGTCGAGAAAGGAAAGTTGCTTTTGACGGAGTATGCAAGCGTGATTGCATAAGAGAGCGTTTCGAGAACATAGGCTGTCAACGACAAGCCCTCCGCTGAGCCTGCATTGAGAACTGCAAAATAAGGTTTTAACTATCGAAGTGGTAGAAATGTCGATTGACACACTTAAAAGCATTTGCGGGACTTTCATAATTGAACCACCAACAACTATCCCAATGCCTAGTCCTTTGGACACTGCGAACTTCAGGCAGTCAATGTCTCCGATGTTGAGGTTTTCAACCAGGGACACATAACATTTCTATAGAATGAGTCAAGACAAGGAAACAAGATGGGCACTGAAGCTCGCCTTCCCGACAATAGATATGCCTAAATCTTTGATAAAAGGAGGGAGATTACGTGTTACAGAGACCATGGTGGGTTAGAAAGACGTTACAGGCGCAATCGACGTGTAAGTCCACGTGGTATTAATATGTGGCTGTGCGATACATCACGATAAAGATAACAATGCTTATTGCAGAGCGTCTGCAACCAGCTCCAAAAGCTCTTTTACACTGTTTCCTCTATGCGAGTCGTCTTTCACGACACTCTGCCATACGGGCGAATGATGTGGTTCTGCAGAAACACATTTGTTCCTTACATCGGCTCTCTGTTCTTCCGTCCCATGCATTCTCTCAAATTTCAGCCACCAGCCCCATGTATCACCAAGATCGGGGGCTGTAGCAGCAGCCCTACCAAACCATTCTCTTGCCTTTTCAATCTTCCGTTCTGCCCAGAATAGTCGCGCAACCGTACAAATAATAAGTGGATTGTCTGCACTCTTTTTCAAAGCGTCAACGGATCGCGTTTTGCGCATAGGTCGTGGCTCGGACCAAATAGTTAATGACCACAGGAGACCCGATGTAGGGCACTCTTGCAGTCCACGAGCAAGCATAGCTTTTGCTTGCACTGTCCCCCCTGAACGTTCTTCGACGCCTACAGCTTCGGCCCAGAGCCCATCATTTGCAGGGTTCACAAGACGAGCCTTTTCAAGCAACGAGCGCGCTTTAATACTCTTTCCATCGGCTTCTTCAAGGCGAGAAGCGAGAATCCAGAGTGTGGTGTTTTTAGGGCATGCTCTGAGGCCTGCAGCGAAGGAAGCGCGTGCTGCTGAGATATTCTTCAGTTGTTGATGAACTTGACCTTGGATCATGTAGAGCTTGGCAAATTTCGGGAATTTAGCGAGGGCAGTCCCAAGGGTATCCAGTGCGTCTTGAAGGTGACCGAGTTGTCGCTCAAACACAGCAGATTTCATCCAAATCTATGATGCAATAAGTTCAAGTAATGGGAGGAAGCGGGAGACTTACTCTGTCTGTGTCAGCAACATCTCTGGCGCGCTGAAGAAGTTGTCTGGCAACATCCATGTTTCCATTTTCTGACTCAAGCTTGACAGCGGCCAGCCAGATTTCTTCACTCTCAGGGTTGACATTGAATGCACGCTCGAGAACCTCGCGAGCCGCGGGAACATCTCCAGCCAGCCATTTCTCTTTCGCAGCCATAAGCCAAAGAACCTCTGCTTGAGGGCAATGCTTGACAGCCTGACTGAGCAAGGTATCCAGACTTTCCCTAACAAACAAACAAAGAACGTTGTTAAGGAGGTGAAGAGAAAACTGCTGAATCACGCACCTTGTCCCATGAGCTTTCTCAAGCTCAGCTGCTCTTCGCCACAGGCTTCTTCTATCGGGATAAACTTTCAAAGCATATGCCAGGATAGCCCTAGCAGTCCCAACCATCCCTCGACTTTCTGCATTCTCAGCATCACCAACCCAGGTGTCCAAGCGATCTTCTTCTTCAATTTCCATTGCCACTGTCGCTTTTATGATAGCTTCACATGTTCTCAAGCTGCCCTGGCTCTCACATTTCTCAGCCTCCTTGAGCCACTGGTCTCTCGTGAGTAAGACTTGATGCTTCCGTAGCTCACGAACGCCGAGTTCAATCGTTCGGTCAACCATATCGAGTTCCTTGATCTTTTGTTCTTCATTTTTGACTTCAGGCGCTTGTGGAGAGGTAGCCTCTTGTTCAAGTAAACGACCGGCGGCAATCCAGATTTCGTGGCTGGTGGGAACGGCTTTTCGGGCCTTGTTGAGAACTGCCTTCGCACGGTCGGGTGTTTCCAAGCGAGCAAGCGCAAGCCAGAGTTCTACGGACATAGGGATAACTTCTACGGCGCGTGCGAGAAGAATTCGAGCGTCTGCTGCTGATTCTTCGAGGTTGACAGTCTCTTTCCAAAGTCGGACCGAATTCGGAATGTGCTCCAGAGCTGGTGAACGTGGAAAGGAAAACAGGTGGGAGCATGAGACTAAGCATGAGATTGTAAGGGAGATTAACGGACCTTTTCGTAACACACGCTTTTTTGCTTTCTGGTCATTCTCGAGGTCAGCAGCTGTCATCCATATCTTGACGCTTTGTCCGACGTATTGGACTGCATTGGCAAGAATGATTTTCGCATCATGATTATTCTGTATTCAAGTGAGAAGTCTCGTCGTCTACCAAATAGATTGAACCTACGTGAAGACGTGCGGCTTCTAACCAAACATCTTCGCTCTTCGGGCAATTCTCGCAACCAGCCTTAATTATTTTCCGAGCGGTAACCATGCGGCCAGCGTGTTCTTCGAGGCAGGCCGCCGCAATCCACCCAGGTGCGTGCTTTGGATTGGACTTGACAAGAGAATCGAAGAGCATGCGCGCACGTTTGATGTCACCTATTTCTGCTTCGGATTTAATAACAACACTATCGAGGGAAGTGAGATAGCCTTTTGGATCGACTGAAGTGGACGTTCCTGACGTGGACGCCGTTCCAGATATCTGTAAAGACTAATGAATACTTCTGTTATAGGACACATTTAAGGACTGGAATATACCTGGTCGAGTTTGAGGGAAAGCATTCTATCTCGAGCTTGACCGATTTCCCTGAAATTTGTAAGGGTACCAGATTCTGCAGGTGTAACAAAACCGCCCACCTGAGAAATAGTGTTATTTTCCTCAGCTTTCACTATTTTCGATTGAGAGAGGACGTACTTCTTGTTGTCGAGCATCCAAGCTGTTCTCGTACTCCCCCTTTGTTCTATCGCCGACAATCACACTGTCTGGTACAGCAAATGACCTCTCCTCTTTCCTCCGTTTCTTTCTAGTGAGATTCCCCACCTCTGGAATGTTTTCCCACTCCGTATCCGACACAGCAGCCAAACCACGCTTGAGGTCAGCAAATTGCTGTTGGATCTTCGGTCTCTCAGCACGATGTTTGGCTAGTTCTTCTTGCTCTCGTGCTTCTCTGTGAAATAAAAGCAAGTTGTTGTTGTCAGTCTAATCAAGGATAACAATAGTAAGACTAACCAAGGACACACCTCCGTTGTTTCCTCCGTGAATCCATAGCTTGGTCAACCTTTTCGTAGATAGTATCTGCTTCTTCGTCATCCTGTTCGTATGTGATGCCGGCAAAGAGACCAAACTCGTTATCTGGGTCTTGAAATTGTTCAGGGTCTACTTCGTCTTCACCTCGTCGGGCACGAGCCTCACTAAGGTGTTTTCAGGACTTGATCAAAGATCAGCTGATCCAACGATACATACGCAATGACTTCCTCAGAAGGACCCTCTCGCGCAGGACCGATATCTGAACGTGTCGTGAAACCGGAAGCACTAAGCATACAATGTTAGCAATTCTTCCGCTGATTCGAAACTGGACATACCCTCGTCCAAGACCAGCAACATAAGATGCAGGTGCTGGCATAGACAAGAAGGCTAGTTTGTTTGGCCTGTTATTCGCCGCCATGGTCACAGTAGAAAGAGAGAAAGGTCAATAACTGAATGGTCGGAAACGCTGCAAAATCACGGCGACTGTCACGTGATTTTTATAGCACTCCGCGACCAGCCTGACCAACCTGCGTGTTCTGCTAGTGAATACACCATTGTCATTGATGGCACATCTGGACAAACTAGCAATTCGTGGAATCCGCTCTTTTGACGACAAGCAAATTGCGATTGTCGAGTTCTTCTCACCTGTGACTGTCATAGTCGGCCACAATGGCAGCGGCAAGACCACCATTATAGAATGCCTCAAGTATGCCACGACGGGCGACCAGCCACCGGGTACTCGAGGAGGCGCTTTCATTCATGACCCGAAGATGGCAAATGAGAAGGAAGTGAAGGCCCAAGTAAAGTTGAGATTTTATGCTGCAAACGGTATCAAGATGCTGGCTGTGAGAAATTTGAGTTTAACAGCGAAGAAGACAACGACGACGATGAAAACGCTAGAGGGTGTTTTATCTCTGGCGAATGAGTCAGATAAGACTGGCAAAGTATGGCCTGTCTTCCGCTGAATTTGCTTTATCCATAAATTATCATTTCAGCGCACGACTATTTCTACGAAATGCGCCGAGATGGACATAGAGATACCGCAATTGCTCGGTGTATCGAAGGCTATTCTTGATAATGTCATCTTCTGCCACCAGGAAGACTCCTATTGGCCTTTTTCTGAACCATCGAATCTTAAAAAGAAATTCGACGATATCTTTGAGGCGACAAGGTGCATCAATTGGCTCGACCTTGTCTTCAATTAATTTCTCCCGAATTCAGGTATGCAAAAGCGCTTGACAACATTAAGAATTTGCGCAAGGAACGTGCATCGGATCTCAAGGCAGAGCAGGCTCGGCTCGGTGGACTTAAACAAGAGAAAGACAGAGCTGACGATGTCAAGAAGAACATCGCTGAGACCCGTGCAACGATTGCAGATAAGGAAGCAGCGTACGAGCAGCTCAAGAATCAATATGATGCACAAGTTGTGTCTAATCAGCAATTCTACGAACATGCGACTAAATTTCGAGAGACATATATCCACATCGAAAATCTTGCGAAGCAAAAAAGTCGTTTGCAGGAGGATTATAAGGAACTCAAGCTAAATCTACAAGAGTTGACCGGTACGTCTTCTGGCCTGAAGGGGAGGGGGAGTATCCTCACACAACATAGGATCCGACCAAGAGCTTGACACCCGTCTCGCTAACTTTGATGAGTACATTGTCGTGCAGAAACGTAGGTTGCAAAGTGAGGTCAACAAGAAAGCAGACGTGGAAGAAAAGATCGTGGGTGTACGACGGGAGCATACCGAATGCGTGGGCCTACATGGAAAGCTACTGGGGGAGCAAGAGGCACACAATCAACAAGTCGCTGAGCGAGAAAAGCTGATTATCGAGCTTGGAGAGAAGCATAAGATCAAATCTTCTAAATATTCTTCCTCATCTGAGTTTATTGTTTGCTTGGACGAATTGCGTCGTAGGCAGACTGAGGACCTTGAGAAGTTGCAAGTATGTTGTGTCCCTTCAAGCTGAAGATCTCATTGACCGACACGACCAGACGGAAATCAGAGACAAAACTAACGCACATCAGCGCAAGATACTTGAAATGGAATCTGACCTCGGGAACAAGAGGTTGAAAAGAAAGAATCTCGAGGAACAAATTGTATGGCTTTTACTCTTTCAATTTCTTCTGCTAAGGATTCTATACTATCAGCAAGAGCGCCAGATGAATATCAGACGAGCAGAACGCCAACTCGAGGACGAACAAAGTATCCAATCTGAGCTTTCCCTCCTCCAGGGTGACATCGATGAAAAGAAATCCCGCCTCAAGAAACTCAGATCTGACTTCTCCGGAGCCAGTTATGACTTACGTTTGCAAGAGAAATTTGACAAAGGAAAGAGGTTAGAAGAGACTAGGGAGAAATTAAATATGGAAATACGCACGTTGAGCCTTCAGGCTGACTCGAGAGCACGCTTAGATGTCAAGAGGGCTGAGGTAAAGAGCAAGACGAATGAAGCCAGTAATACGTAAGCTTAATTTCCTTTGAACTATGATATTCTAATTCTACCGTTCGAATAGGTTTAAGCTCACGAACGAAAAATACCTGAAGTTATCTGGGAAGGATTCGACTCAGGACAGTATAGAGGAAGCGATTGACGAGTTGCTAGGACAGAAGGAAAGAGATGGTTTTGCAATCAACACCCGTCTCGCCAACTTGTCGGCAGAAATCCAATCTGTGACCAAGTCAAAAGACAACTTAGCTCAAGATAGACAGGCAAAACTCCGTGAAATTGAATGTATGTACATCATTCCCTACACCTCCTTGGTGTCGTTTGCCCTCAAACTCAATGTCTCTACACCTTCCCAGCCATCAACACGAAAATAAAGGCAGAATTGACAGACGATCTTGAAAACATGTCTTACCAGGAAGCTTTGGAAACTGTTTCAGTGGAGCTCAATATTCGTCGCAATGATGTTCTTCTTGGCCAAGCCAACCAGGTATACGAGAACCTGATCAAGGTCAGCAAAGAGAAGAAAAAGTGTCAGGCGTGCTGTCGTGGAATGGATGATCAGGAGCTCGCTATCATGGAGGGGACTGTATGTGCACTCATACCTAAAACTTAACGCAATCAAGTGATGCCTTAAAATAGCTGAAAGCGCTCATCAAACAAAATGAAGCTGTTAACATTGCAAATGCCAAAGAAGAGGTTGCCGCCTGGGAAGAGATGTTCGAGAAGTTGCAGAAGCTGTCCCCTGCGGACGCAAAAAGAAGGTCGTTGGAGTCTGAAGAAGTTCCAACACTTGCCGCAAGGATCAAAGAATTTGAAAAGCAAATTCCCGAACTCAGGTTCAAAGCCGACGAGGTATGTCTACTCAACCATTCGACTGCTGTTTCCAGCTCAGCAAAGAATACACAGGAAAAAGAGAAACTTGATGAAATCAAGCTTCATATGCGCGATCTCAATAACCTCAAGCAACAAGCTACAACAATTGCACGTCTCCAGAAGGAGGCAGAAAAGGCTCGGCATGAGGCGACTTCGATAGAAAACGAGCTCATAAATACTGGGTCAAGCAGGACAGCTGATGATGTACAACAAGAGCTAGATGAACTTTCGGGCGCATTGTATGTTCCTTCCAATGATGATCATCTGAGAAACAACTCTTTTGCTCCACATCTAGCCGAACGATTGAACGCGAGAAGCAGAATATTACTCTAGAGAGAGATCGACAGAACGTGACAATCAGAAGTCTGGAGGATAACTTGCACGAGATGGAAAAACAGGAATTGGGACTCTCAAATAGGCTGCGCGGGAAGGAGGTTCTAGATGAGAACATTGCCAAAATGAGAAAGGAGGTGACTTCTTTCACAGAACTTATCAAGGTTAGTGTTGAACGAGGTATCATGACATATCATTATTTTGTTTCACATTGGCTTTATCTATCACCAGGATCTTGACAATCAAATCAATGAAGGAGAGACCCCGATAGAGGCATTGAACGCCTCATTTCAAGATGTCCAACTAGAGTTAAACAGCAAAATCAACCAAATCTCGGCACAAATACAGGAACTGAATACCAGCAACAATAAACTCAATCACATTCATAAGGGTGTAGAACGGTAGAATGTCCGCTTTCCCAATCACCGCATCTCACGATAGAATTCTTTTGACAGGTACATCAAAGAACGACGCGCCCAAGAACTCAAGACCACTTCGGAGCGAGTCGAGCAACTGGATTCAGAGTTGAAAGACCTTAATAAGCGGCTCAATGGCATCCGTGAAGTCATGGCTAATATCCAAAAGGAGATCAACGAGAGTGGTGCTTCGGTAGCAAACCTCAGGGATAATATTCGTGCAAGAAGGCTTGTGAAACAAATTAATGAAGTGCAGACAGAGATAGATTCCCATGATATGGAAGAGATGGCTAAGGCTCGGAGGAATTTCGACGAGAAGTACAAGCTTGCAAAGGAGAAAGAGGATAATCTACGTGTTGAGGTATGGATTAATTCGCCCGATGGTTTGCCGATCTTTTATCCCTTCCCTCTACATCCTATGTCGTTACAGTATGGCCGTGTCCGTGGAGAGCTTGATACCTTAGAACAGCAAGTCGACAAATATCATTCGGATCTCAAGAGAAACTTCAAAGACATCAATAAACGGTATACAGATCAGCTTGTCAAAGTCAAGGTAGCTAATCCAATTTAATTCTACCTTGCAGTGTGACTTGAATTTTTTTCAGGTGTCGGACATGGCTAATAGTGACTTGGAGAAGTATGCCAAGGCCCTTGATAAGTTAGTACGACAACTTGAGCATTAGGTCTTTGCTTACACACATTCTAGTGCAATCATGAAGTATCATACGCTCAAAATGGAAGAAGTGAACGACATTATGAAGCACCTTTGGAACAAGACTTACCAAGGAACAGGTGAGTCCTTGAAGATGAACCAATTTTCCGTGCACCAAAACTTTGCCAGACATTGATGGAATCATGATCAAGTCGGATGTAGAGGGAGGTGCCAATAAGCGTTCTTACAACTATAGGGTGCATCTTGTTTTGTTGCACTGGTTCTTATTTTCCTGACATAAGTTTCTAGGTGGTGATGACTAAAGATCAAGTGGAAATGGATATGCGCGGACGTTGTTCTGCAGGCCAAAAAATGCTGGCTTCGATAATCATACGCCTTGCACTGTCAGATTCATTTGGTCAAAACTGCGGCATTCTTGCTTTGGATGAACCTACCAATGCGTTGGACACCGAGAATATTGACGCTTTGGCTGCAAGCCTTATAGAGTGGGTCAAGGTCTGTTACATACGTAACCGACTGACATCATCACCAAAGTATTATCAACGAACGTCGAACTCATTCGAATTTCCAGCTCATCATTATCACTCATGACGAAGGTTTCTTGCAGAAGCTTGGTCAGGCAGATGTGATGGAATATTACCAGTACGCCCATTTGTTGTTACTACCTTGCATCGGTCACTCATGATCCTTGACTAGACGGGTATCAAGAGATGCTCGGCAAAAGTCAGCAATCGAGCGCCACAGATGCAGATAAAATCTCTTTCCATGGCTCTCGGGGGTTTC
>Ga0154004_1000265_pt1 | contig 14187 bp, 11 predicted proteins | sample TSFL088MetaG_FD_104727 | JGI IMG/M metagenome (GOLD analysis project Ga0154004, IMG submission 104727) | Attine ant fungus gardens microbial communities from Florida, USA - TSFL088 MetaG | ecosystem: Host-associated > Fungi > Mycelium > Unclassified | place: USA: Florida, Lake Talquin State... | reverse complement strand
AGTGCTATTGTTCTTGAAATAGAGATAACCTAACCATCTTAGGGCAGTCCTTTGTTCTATTCAAGAACAGATAATAATCTATGAGTAAAGATCAGTGTCATGTACAAACATTGAGGACCTTGTATCTCCATGGGATCTTATTGCCTCTGGATCTATTTATAGCCAAAAGAAGTGCATTGAAGAGAGCTTTATGATGGTCATTGAAGCAAACGATTATGTTAAGCGGTTTCTGAGATATTGGCAATTTAGTGTCTGGTGACTTGGTGATCACTGACTAATCTGCTGATAACTCAGTGAATACTGATCACTTTGAGATGTTTTTGGTACTGTTTGAAAGGTCTTTTTAAGAACTTTTGGTAGCCATTTAGATTATTGAAATTGGTCAAGTATTCCTGGAGTTATGGTCCGAATGAAGTTTGTAACACTCTGACCCTAACCAGTAACAATTGAAAGGAAAGAACTCAATAGAATCCTCTATTGGATTTTTACTAGCACTTATACAAATATCCTATGGTCTGTGCATCTACTTTCTATGGTCACAAGACTATGACTAATAACTATATAGTTTTTTACATAATACTATCCTATGCTATTTATATCTTCTCTGTGTTATATTTCTAGAGGTTTCCCATCAAGTTGATAAATGCATAGGAGGTATTTTTCTTCTTTGGAGCCAACTCATAATATGGCCCTTTTTTTAAGATTTCTTGTTCCAAGGAATTTTTCTATCTATTCCAATTTTCTTTCTATCTCTTCTCCCTCTCCTTCTCATACCTTTTTCTTCTCTATTCATATACTAGTTTGGCTATAAACTCCTTTAGTAGTTCTCAACTGAATTCCTTCTCTTCTTCTTTCAGTTTCTGTTATCTAATTTCTTTGGTCTCTTCTCCATACTCCCTTTCAAACTCCTCAACCAACTCTTTTGCATTCTCTAAATTTTCTTATTCTTTTCATGTGTCTGCCTCTGCTGTATACTCCTTCTATCAGACTAGAAACTTGTCTCTTCCTCATATCTTCCTTCTGTTTAAGATTTTTTCTACCTTGTACTCTTCTTTCCCATCTATAACTTGTAAGACCTTAGGCAGTGATGACTTAGATCTACTCCTAGTCCAAGTTGACAAGGAGAACTCAATAGAGTCCTCATTCAATTGCTATATACTACTTATATATATTCTGTTATTTACTTCTATTTATAAAGTCCCACACATCTTCTTTGAGTCATTTTCTCTTGTGTACCCATTGATTTTCTAATTAAATAAAAAGAAAAAGAAAAAGAAATAATAACTTAGCTATTTGGCTGAGTCATGATATAACTACTGGTTGTGGTGGAACTACTTTCTGGCCTTCTACTTGTGATTTATACAGTTGTACTCTACTTATGTTAACTACTGGGTGTATTTTAATAGTACTTGGTAATTTGAGCTTGATTGCATTTGTTGAGACCACTCTTTTTACTTTGTATAGACCTATAAACTATTCCATCAGTTTTTCTATTCTTCTTTCTTTTATCTGCCACTTCAAATCCTTTGTACTTAGCATTACTAAATTCTCTTTTCAGTATTTCTCTTTCTTTTTTTTCTTTCTGTCCACATATTACTTTATCTCCTCTTGTATCTTTTTCAGTACTGCTTTTACTTCTTCCTGAATCCTCTTCATTCTTTTCATAAACTCTTCTGCTGCTTTATGTCTTCTTTTCCTTCTTCCTTCAAACCCTATTCTTGGATCTTGCCCACAGTTTGCTCTAAAAGATGAGATCTTTGTTGCTGTATAGATTTTATTATTGTAGGCAAATTCTACTGTCCCTAACTACTCTGGCCATTGCTCCTGCCTATGATCAATAAATATATGAAGGTACTGTTTCAATTCTTGGTTTACTCTTTCTGTTTGTCTATCTGTTTATAGATGGTAGGCTATTGACAATTTTGTCTTGATTCCCAATATCTTATTTAGTTCCTTTATTATTTCTGCTATAAACTGAGGCCCTCTATCCAATACAATACTTTCTGGGAATCCATGAAACCACTATACTTGGTCTCAGAACAGCCTTGCTAACCCTTCTGCTAATGTTTTTTCTGTAGTAGTAATAAAATAGACCATTTTTGTAAATTAGTTACATACTACTAGTATTGCATCATATCCCTGGACTAGTGGTAACTTGGTGATAAAGTCTGTACTGATATATCTCCATGGTTTTTCTGGGATCATATTTGGTATTAGCTTTTCTGCTGGGGCTTCTGTACAATTCTTGTTCCTCTAACATATATTATATCCATCCACATACCTCCTTACTTCTTTTGTCATTCCTGGCCACCAATAATTCTTTTCTACTAATTCTGCTGTTTTCTATCTTTCTCCATGCTCTCCTACTGGTATATCATAGTGTAGTCATATTATTTTTGTTCTCAACCCTGTCTTTTCAGGTATGTAAATTCAGTTTTCCTTTAGTACCAGTCCTTCTTTGATTGACCACTCCTCATCCTTTAGTGTTTTTATCCCTGACCACTTTAGTTCCTCTACTGCTTTGACTACTTCTTCGTCTCTCTCCTGTACTTTTCTTATTTTTTCCTTCAGGTTTTCTATCTCAATCAACATCTCTTCTCCTTTTCTTACTTCTTTTTATATCTACTCAGGCTTTATCAGCATTCTATCCTCATTATTGTTCTCTATCTCTTCTTGTCAGTTGAGTCTCCTACTCAACCTATTTGTCTTTTCCATACTCTTTTCTAGTACATGCTTAAGTACAAAGTCAAACCTAGATAAGTACAGTGCCCATCTGGCTTATCTATAGTTTAGCTTCTGACTAATTATGAAATACTACAAGTTCTTATGGTCTATCTATATCTCAAACTGCACTTTTGTCCCTTTCAAGTAGTATCTCTATGCTTCCAAATACCTAATTACTACTAGCATTTCTTTGTTGTGAATTTCATAGTTTCTTTTAGTTGAATTCATTGACTTAGATATAAATACTACTGGCCTCTGTTTTCCATCCTCATATTTTACTAATAACATTCTTTCTGTTGCATAGTTAGATACATCAGCTTTGACTCGCATTTCTCTGTCTAGATCTGGTACTGCTAGTACTGGTTCCAATATAAATGCTTTTTTCATACTCTAAAATGCTTTCTTCTACTCTTTTTTCCATCTCTACTTTTCTTTCTTCCTTATTAGTAGGTGCAACAGTACTGCTACTCTGGCAAAATCCTTGATAAATTGCCAGTAATAGTTGACTAGCTCTAGAAATTTTTGCACTTCTTTTATGTTTCAAAAAACTGGCCAGTTTAATATCTCTTTTACTTTTTTCTTTTGCATCTCTACTTCTTTTGGTCTGATTACTACCCCTAAGAACTCCACCTCTCTGACTTTCCACTTGTACTTTTCTAGTTTTACAAATAGATTATTTTCCTCTAGCTGCTTTAATACTTCCTCTACTACCTCTGTCATGACTTGGCAAAACGACTAAGTCATTATTTTTCTTTTTCTTCCTTTCTGGACTTACTATACAAGGATGGAGCACGAGAAAGTATCATATGACTAAGCATCACAAGAGTTACAGTCAGGTGATGTCACATGACTAAGTCACATGGGAACTATGGGAAGAAAGTGCACAGACCATGTAGTAGTTGTATAAGTAGTATAGAAAAATTAACAGAAACTCTATTGAGTTCTCCTTGTCAACTCAGACTAGGAGTAGACCTAAGTTGTCATAGTCTAAGGCCTTACAACCTCATTGTACTCCTCTTTTGTCTCTATTGCCACAATAATATCATCAATAAAGGTTGTAGTAGTTTCCTAATTGATTATATCTTGGAAGAGGTCATTTATCATAGTTTGGAAAGTAGTAGAGGAGTTGGTGAGTCTGAAGTATATGACTGTAGGCTCATATACTTCTATATGTATTGTAAAGGCTGCCTTCCATTTATCTCTTTCCTTGATCCTAACATTGTTATATCCTCACCTTAAATCTAACTTTGTGAATACTTTCTTATTCCCTACTCTATCCAGGATATCAGCAATAAATGGCAATAGATAGTCATTTTTTATTGTCTACTGGTTTACATACCTATAGTTCTATACCATTTGTTACTTTCTATCCTTTTTGGCTACAAAATAGACTAGAGATATCTGTAGTGACTTTGATAGTTGAATATATCCTTTACACAGTTGATCCTCCACAAATGCCTGTACTTCCTCTCACTTTTCTCTTGACAATATATACACTTTCCCCTTTCTTGGCACAAATCCCTTCTTTAACTCAATTGCATGGTTCTAGGCCTTTTGCACTAGCATTCGCTCTGACTCTGTCTTTTCAAATACTTTCTTCTATTTCCAAAATCTTTTCAGCACTAACTCTCTTACTACTTCCTCATCTGGCTTTTCTTCTCTTCTTACTTGCTTTTTTTCTTTGCTTTTCTCTATTTCCTGGTTTTTTCCATACAAGAGTAGACATCTCATTATTTTCACCTTTCTCTTCTTTTAGTCAATTTTGGGATTATGTACTACCAGCTATAGTATTTCCAAGGTCACCTCCGTTCTTCCTAGATCACATACATCTATCTTTACTTGTTCCACATGCTCTTTATAATACAAGTTGCATCCTATCTTATACATTACCATTCTTCTACTATTGTCTGTTCTATCCATATTCTTAATCTGGATTGGCCTTGTCAATTTCTCCTTCTTAAATCCCCACTTTTCCACAAACTTTTTATCTACAAATAACCCTGTTGCTCCACTATTCAACAGTGCTTTAACAAATACCCCTTTGTAAGTATCTATTTTCTCTACCCCCACTTGCATCTATACTTCTCTTAGTGATTTTATTGTTTTTCTTACATCTCTTACTTCCTCAATGTTTTGGGTACTTGATCCATTGTCCAATTTTACACATTTCAAAACATTGTACTTATTATAAGAGAGCAGTTGGGAGCTTACTGACCTCTGTTCTCTTTTGACAACTCATCTCCCTGATTGATTCTTCTTTTTTTCTCAACTCCCTACCTTTTACTTCTACAATCCTGAGCCATATGCCTAAATCCTCTACAGTTGAAACAAATTTGATATCCTCCCCTTTTTCCTCCTTCATCTACTACTATTGGTTCTGGTCCAGTTTTAGTTTTTCTATACTGATTTCCCCTATTTGAATATCTCTCTCTGAAGTTCTGAGCTTCTGTCTTCTACATGATCTACCCTCCTCTCCTTCTATATGATCCTCTCCCAAATCCTCCTCTTTGCTGTACATTTCCCAAGGGGCACACTATGTTCCTCTCCAATATTCTCTTCTCTGCCCTACTTTGTCTTTGATTTCTATCCAACCTCACTGATCTCTCCTGCTACTCTTCTATTGAACTAGGGCAGCTTTTTGCTTTTGCTAACTTTCTCCTGATTCCCCCATTTAATCCTCTTTTGAATTCTTCAATAAAAGGTTGTCTCTTGTATCCACTTTCTCTTGCCATCTTTTTAAACTCCTAGATATACTTGTCACACATCCTACCCCTCTGTTCTATTGTTCTCAACTGTTCTACCTTCCTCTCTTCCTCTTCTGTTTCCCTAAACTCATTCCTCATCTTTTTAAATAGCTCTTCTATTGTCTCTATCTCTAACTTTCCTTTTGACAGCTCATTTAACAAGTTATCCTTCCATGCCTCAGCTACTCCTCCCTGCATATAAGATAGCACCCAGGCCATCTTTGTTGCCTCCATTTCTCCTGTCATCTTTATACTCAAATATAAGCAAGCCACATTGATAAATATACTTGTCACAAACTTCATTCGGACTATAACTCTAGGAATACTTGACCAATTTTGATGATCTAAATAGCCACCAAAAGCCCTTAAAAAGACCTTTCAAACAGTACCAAAAACATCTCAAGGTAATTAGTATTCACCAAGTTATCAGCAGATCAGTCAGCAATCACCAAGTTATCAGACACTAAATTGCTAATATCTCAAGAACTGCTTGATGTAATTGTCTGCTTCAATAACCATTGTGAAGTTCTCTTCAATACACTGCTTTTGGCCATAAAAAGAACCTGAGGCAATAAGATCCCATGGAGATACAAGGTCCTCAATGTTTGTACATAATACTGATCTTTATCCATAGATTATTATCTATTCTTGAATAGAACAAAGGACTGCCCTAAGATGGTTAGGTTATCTCTATTTCAAGAACAATAGCATTTCTATATATAGAACAATAGATAGTGATCATGTAGTAGACTGTCCTGGTACACAGACTACTACAATCATGTATTTAAGAACTGTATGTCTGAGGATAAACCTTAGACTTAACAACATCTTTTGCTGTTTGTCTAACTTTGCTTTTTTGAGTACTTTGATTATCAAATCAACCAATCACAAATCAGTAAGTGGCTATTTGTGATAGCACTCACTTTCTCTATCTTCCCTCTATATATAGGAGACTTGGCTACTTTCACTTGGCTTCCTCCCTGCTGTTGTAGTATGGTATTTACCTGCTGTTGCAGGCTGGCAATCAAGGTAAGAAGTTGTTTTTCTTGAGATAGTGGAGATGGAGTAGGAGTACATGACTCCTCAGGTTGCTACTGATAAAACATAGATAGTAGTGGTAATGGCAATAATTTTTCTTCTTTTAAGGATATATAGATTTCTTGGTTAAATAGAATAGCTATGGTGTCTACTTCTAGCTACCAAGGGTAAAATAACTATTATCCCTAAAAAGAGAACCTCTACTCTAGACAAAACTTTAAGAGCTTTACTGTTGTTCCTTTGTATAGACAGATGACAATGTATCTATAGTATAGAGCAGATAGCGAAAAGAAAGTATATAATAATACCAGAAAGTAAGGTCAGGTCTTGAAGCAAGGACACTGGTATTGTCCAAGTTCTCTACCTGTAGTCTTTAACTAACTGCAAAGTTCCTTTTATACCTAGGACCCAGCTTTCAAAAAGCCTATGAGTGCTATGCTCATTAGCAAGGATGATGATAAAAGTAAGTATTGGCAAGGCCTTGAGGTAAGGGGTTGCCTAAGGTATTGAGTTCTAATGTTAAGGTATAGACTTAGAACTGAAGCTCTGATCCCAACTAGTGATGATTGAAAGTGAAGAACTCAATAGAGTCCTCTATTGGATTTCTGCTAGTACTTATACAAATATCCTATGGTCTGTATACTTGCTTTCTATGGTTACAAGACTATGACTAATAACTATATAGTTTTTTACATAATACTATCCCATACTATTTATATCTTCTCTGTATTATATTTCTGGAGGTTTCCCATCAAGTTGATAAATATATGGAAGGTATTTTTCTTCTTTGGAGCCAACTCATAACAGATAGAGGTCTAGGGGAAGCAAGCATAGAGAAGACTAGAGAGGTACAAACCATAGTCAGTGGGGCCAGACAGAGTACAGAAATCCTAGGGGAAATAGAAGGTACCATACATTGCAAGAATTAGAAGACCTTGTTAGCAAGATAGGCCTGATCAATCCTTTGGATAGCATTGTACTATACCTCCAGGTCTGTATCTGCAGGTCTACTATAGGACATAGTGGTGATCTGACTCTGGATATTTGTCCAAAGTCCTCATCTGAACTTCACCACCAGGGTCTGGGAAGTCTATATATCCAGTATCAAAGACTAGAGTTTAGAAGCTGTCCAAGTAATTGTCTACTGTCCAGTTTCCTTGATAGTAGGACAATCTCTCCAAGGAGTTTATGGCATCTGCTTCTATATTGACCAGGAAAAACTAGGTCTGGAACTGTTGATTGAAGTTAGCCCAGGTTTAAAGGGAAAAGATACCAGTGTCTGTTTCTTGCCTGAAGAGGTTTTTGGACCATTTCACAGCCTGGTCTCCTTTAAAAAATTATACAAGGTACAGGAGTTAAGGAATGCATGACCTGAGCTCTGTTCTCTATAGAAGTCTGGGGAAAATGCAAGTTTCAGCCAGGCTTGAAACCTAAAGGTAATGGATAGAGGAGATACTGCTTCAGATAATAGAGGTGATATAATCACTAGAGTCAAAAACTAGGGGGAGTTTGAGACCAGCTGTGTAAGCTGCTGTAGCTGGGTGGTCAGGATAGAGAGGGTATTATTAATATTGGTTTCTAAGTTGTTTTGTTTCTCAAAGACTTTGTGTAGATAATACTGTAGATAAGCCAGGGTATCAGCTATATCTTAGAGGGTATCTGTATATGACATCTGCTTGGAGTAGAATGTCTGGAAGGTTGGTTACAGGCAGAAAAGGGTGTCCAAGGGGAAGCTGTCCACTACATTCTACTAAGACTCCATTTTAGGAAGATCCTAATCTGCTGTAAGAGCAACCAGAGCAAAGTAGACTCAAGGAGAATCCTTATTAATATTATACTCCTAAATATGTTACAACTTATCTTTAGAAGAATTCTTAGAGATTAGAATAAGACTCCTGGGATGTACTTTTATAGTATATATACTTCTAGTACTAAGATATCCCTGATCTGTAGTTCTGTTAGTCAGGGTCAGGAGTCTCTGAGTTAGGCTAAAAGAGGTTAAATATTACATAGTAATATTTAATTAAATGCAGAATTAGTCTAGGCTATGAGTCTATTATCTCAGTAGCAGTATTGGTAGGATCCTCTTATAATACTAGCTATTATCTAGGCCCTGGAAGAGTAGAGATATTTCCTTAAGAGAACAGCCCATTTAGTAGAAATTTGGATGAGCTACAAGAACCTCAAGTACTTTATAACAGCCAAGAAACTCAACTGTCATCAAGCTTGTTGGTTCTTGTACCTTGCCTGCTTTGACTTTATTCTCTGCCACTGCCCTGGACAATCTATGGAAAAGTCTAATGCCCTGTCCTGAAGACCAGATTACAGAACCAGAACTGGCAATAACAAGAGTATCACCCTACTCTGCCCAGAGCTTTTTACTATTCACATACTCAAAGGAGTAGAGCTAACAGGGATTGAGCAGAAAGTGCTGTTCAAAATCTACCATGGCAATCACAAAGGAGACCTTAAAGAGCTTATCACCAAAGCAGTCCAAAAGCTCCACCAGTTTGCCAACAGGTCAATATACTTATCAGAGTAGTCTAATATTGATGGGTTACTCCACTTCCAAGGCAAGATTTATATACCCCAGAACCCAGAACTGCAAAGGCAGATTATTTTTCTATGTCATGATTCCAAGATAGCAGAGCACCCTGGACACTAGAAAATACTAGAGTTAGTATCTCACAACTACTGGTGGCTCCAGATGTTGAGGTATATAGGCCAGTATATTAGTACCTGTAACTTATGTCTCTATACCAAATCTACAAGACACCTTCCAACAGGTGAACTCCACCCTCTTCCAGTTCTGAAAGAACAGTGGAATATACTCAGCATCAACTTTGTGGTGGAACTCCCCAGATCTAAAGGATATGACATAGTCATGATAGTAGCTGACTTGGTATTCAAGAGAGTACACTTCATCCTGACTCACACAATGGTTACTGTAGAAGGAATAGCAAGACTATTTCTCTATTATGTCTGAAAACTTCACAGGCTCCTTTAATGTGTAGTCTCAGACCATAGAGTACAGTTTGTAGCTTTGTTTACTAAAGAACTTTATAGACTATTAGATATATGATTAGTATCATCTACAGCTTAGCACTCTCAGATAGATAGACAAATGGAGAGAGTTAACTAGGAACTAGACCAATACCTTTGAATATTTGTAAATAAACAACAGGACAACTGGTATAATCTCCTATCCTTGGTAGAGTTCCAGCATAACAATCACATTCATACAGCAATCTAGTAAACTCTGTTTCTGCTTAATACTAAATAGACCCTATGCATGGGCTTTGAACCAAAGTAAAATCTCTTCTAGCTAGAAACAGTCAATAAGTCTATAGAATAGATAAAGACAGCTGTTGAGGAGGCAAAGTTCACAATCCAGAAGACACAAGGAGATATAGTCTGGTACTATAACCAGAGGAGGACCTCTACCCTAATATTCTGCCCTAGAGATCAAATGTTCTTAGATAATAAAACTCTCTACCAAGCTATCATATAGAAGACTCAGACCCTACCAGATAGAACAACAAGTGGGACCTATAGCCTATAGACTCAAACTGTCCCTAGCAATGAAGAAACTCCATTTTGTGTTTAACATGGTAAAGCTCTCTACTGCTCTGACTAATCTAATCCCAGGCAGAAGACTGGAGTCTCCACTACTGTCTATCATTGTAGACAGAGAGGAAGAATAGAAGGTAGAGAAGATCCTAGATAGTTGCTAGTACTAGAGAAGGTTCTAGTTTTTGGTCAAGTGAAAGAGATATGGCTAGGAGTACAACTCTTGGGAGTCTGTCTCTAATGTTTTAGCACCTGACCTCATAGTGAACTTCTATTACAAGCATCTAGCTGTTCCAAGATATATTTGCCAGACAGACTTCAATACCATCTTTGGACCCAGACCTATTGCTTCAAGATGCAGCAACCTTAGAAGGGGGGTGAATGTAAGGGGACCATACCAAACTTCACTTCTGATACACTAGTAGTAGTGCACCAGAATGACCTTGCAACTAATTAAATCCCAATTACCTTATATTTAATTAGCTGTTCACTCCTATATTCCTGTCCCTAATAGCCAAGATGTTCCATAGTCAAGGGGACTTGTATATATAGTGTAGATTACCCTCCAGGAACCTTATTCTATTTTCTAAGGTTTCTCCTGGAGGTAAGTTGTAACATATTCTAGAGTTTATTTATATACTAAGGTTTTTTCTAGAGTTACTCTGCTCCAGTCACCCTTATAGCTGCTGACTAAAAGAGTAAAATGATATTATCCCTAAAAAGGAAATCTCTAAGCTAGATGGGCCTTTAAGAAATTACTATTGTTCTTCTATATAGACTAATCACAATAAACCAGTAGCATAGAGCTAATAGTGAAAGACTAGATATAAGTCCACTTGATATGGAGGTCAGGTCTTAGGCAGGAATACAAGCTTTGTCCAGACCTTCTACCTACTGTTCCTAACTAACAGTAAAGTTGTTATGAGACAACTAAGAAGAAAACTATTTCTCATGTGTTTATCAACTTGATAGGGAACATCCAAGAATACAATATGGGAAAGATATAATAGTGTGGAAAGGATTATGTAAGATATAGATAGATAGTTCTTAGTAGGGGTCATGTGATTGTGGGAGAGAGGCACACAGACTATCTAATACTTGTATAAGTATCTAGGAAAATCCAACAAGAAACTCTATTAAGTTCTTCCTGAACACTCATCTCAAGTGGTCCATAAGCCTTTATGACTAAGCAACAATAGAAGTCCCCTTTACAGCTAGAGCCCACTATCCAAGATGCTTGTAAGCACTATATTTACTAGCAAGGACAATGAGAGAGTAAGTGAAATAAAGAATGTTAAGGCTGTAAAATGTAAGGTCAATAATAGGTATTGAGTTCTTGTGTTAGCATATAGTCATGAAGACTTAGAGCTCAACTAAGGTAGTTGTTTAGAAAGAACTTAATAGAGTTTTCCATTAGATTTTCCTAGCTACTTATACAAATATCTGTTGGTCTATGTACCTGTATTCTATAATTACATGACCCTTACTAATAACTATATATATCTTACATAATCCTTCCCATGCTATTTATATCTTTCCTGTATTATATTCCTAGATATTTTCTATTAGATTAATGAACATATAGGAAATAGTTTCTTCTTTAGAAACCGTCTTATAACACATACAACCAAAATGCAGGAACTGTTTAATATATTAAAAATAGCACTAGAACATGTACAATTGGCCATAGTGAAATAATACAATAAACACAGGAAAGAAATGACCTTTACTGTAGGCAATAAAGTCTGTGTTATAAGATGGTTCCTAAAAAAGAAACTATTTCCCACATATTTCTCAACTTAGTGGATAATATCCAGGACTATAATGCCAGAGGGATATAAATAGTATAGAAAGACTTATATAAGACATATACAGTTATTAGTCAGGGTTATGTAATCACAGGAGATAGACACATAGACTAACAGACCTTTGTATAAGTAGCAGCATAATCCAACAAAGAACTTTATTGAGTTTTTCCTAAATATCCACCTCAGATGAACCTTGAGTCTTTACAGCTTAGTGTTAACAGTCTGGCTATGAACAATTGATATCCAGACTAGAAGACCTAGCCAAAAATTAGATCAGAAGAAGATTGGTATAGTAACTTAGTCTGAGATGACTTAACTACACTCTTGGTTTGAGTTGACAAAGAGAACTCAATAGAGTTCTCATTCAATTCTGTATACTACTTATATATTTACTATATGGTCTGTGCACTTTCCCACACTCATTATGTGACATCACCTGACTTTGTGACATATTACCTGTGATATGTCATGTGATACTTTTTTGCACTCCTTTTTATATAGTAAGTTCAAATAAGAAAAGAAAAATAAAATAATAACTTAGTTATTTTGCCAAGTCATGACAATTGGCCCATACACCATCACAAAAATAATAAACATAAATGCATACCAACTGAACCTCCCTGTCTATCTTCAAATCTGACCAGTCTTCAAAATTAATCAACTTAAACCATACATACTTTTACTAAATGGTCAGCCAATACTAGACCCACCAGACCCTGATATCATTGATAGCAAGGCAGAATGGAAAGTGGATATTATTATTGGTGCAGAATAATACAATGGAATCTACCTCTATAAAGTACACTGGATAGAATTAGTATACAATAATAATGCCTGGAAACCTGTAAGAGAATAGCTGTCATTTTAGGACAGAGCTTAGCTAAGTACTAGATTTATACTTATCTAGCTTATCTTATCTTATAATGTCTATCCATCTATTCCCTTATCTCTTAGTCTGCATGATATCTTGATTATTTTGGATATCTAAAATAGAAAGTGCTATTATTGGGCTGTAGCTCACATGACTGTATATAGACTATCCTTTGTAGTATATATAAGGGGTTATATTGGTAGATTTACCCTTACTCAAATATTACTCTAGCTTCTAGAACTCTTACTTAGCTCTTTGATATAACTTCTGGCTGATTGCTAGTTATTGTCCTTATATATTCCATACTCTAACTCCATTTTTTGCATCATTTTCTGGAATCCAGAGTGCATATTCATAGTATTTTCACAGTAATTCACAGTATATTCCTAGTTTTTCCCACACTATGTTAGTGTGCAGTTGTAAAAACTTAGGGCTCAATTAAGGTGTTGGATTTCACTAGCTACTTATACAAATATCTGTTGGTCTATATACCTATTGTTATAACTTAGACTCCAAATGTATTTGTTGTTTAAGGATAACTAATAGTTCTTGTGCTATCACTTTCCAAGTGATATCCTATTAGTGTTATGACTTGGCTAAATAGTGAAGTTATTATTTATATTTCTTTTCTTTTTTTTTCTTTTATTTGGACTTACTATACAAAAAAGAAGCGTGAAAAAGTATTATAGGACAATGTCACATATTACTGTCACATGTCACATGTCATATCACATGATGGAGTTACATGATGAGCATGAAAAAGTAGTGCACAGACTATATAGTAGTTATATTAGTATACAAAATCTAATAGGAACTCCATCGAGTTCTCTATATTAACTCAGACTTCAAGTGTAATTAAGTCATCTTAGGCTATGTTGCTACAGTTAGGGTATTTCAACAAGAGTATTACAAATGGCCATTTACTGATTTGTGATTAGTTGATTTAATAATCAAAGAGCTCAAAAAAGCAAAGTTAAACAAGTATTATGAGACGACTTTCAAGAAGAAAACTATTTCTCATGCATTTGTCAACTTGATGGGAAACAAGGGTCATGTGATTATGGGAGACAGATGCACAGACCAACCAATATTTGTATAAGTACCTAGAGAAATCCAACAGAGAACTCTATTGAGTTCTTCCTGAACAACTACCTTGGTTGAGCCTAAGTCTTCATGACCTCACACTAACAACAAGTAGCAAAAAATGTTGTTAAGTCTGAGGTTTATCCTTAGACATACAGTTCTTAAATATATGATTGTGGTGGTATATGCACTAGAACAGTTTACCACATAATCACTACCTATTGTTCTACATATAAAAGTGCTATTGTTCTTGAAATAGAGATAACCTAACCATCTTAGGGCAGTCCTTTGTTCTATTCAAGAACAGATGATAATCTATGGATAAAGATCAGTATTATGTACAAACATT
>Ga0154004_1000260_pt1 | contig 14348 bp, 11 predicted proteins | sample TSFL088MetaG_FD_104727 | JGI IMG/M metagenome (GOLD analysis project Ga0154004, IMG submission 104727) | Attine ant fungus gardens microbial communities from Florida, USA - TSFL088 MetaG | ecosystem: Host-associated > Fungi > Mycelium > Unclassified | place: USA: Florida, Lake Talquin State... | reverse complement strand
CGCCATCGCTTCCAAAAAGGTGCATACAAACGCCGGACCAGAACCCGCCAAAGCCGTACATGCATCAAAGTGTTTTTCATCCAGAAAACGACATCGACCGATGGACGAAAATATGTTGAGGATGATGTTGTTGTCGGTCTCGTGGTGTGGAGAGGGTGGGAGATTTGATATGACGGTCATGCCTTCACGAATCTATGGGATGAATGAAAAATGAAAAAAAGTGAGAATGATCAGGAGGGTGTGGACTTTTTTTTTGCATATGTGAGAAAGAGGTTAAGATGACATACTTTACATGGGGTATTAGGCATAGCTCGAACGACTCGAGTCGAGGGCAAAACCCAGCTTGTGAGTTGGCGGATGGTAACACCCGCGAGGATACTGATGAGAAGTTTTCCTTCCAGTGCTTCGGTCATTCCCTCCTCGCTTAGAATAGTTTGTGCCAGCTGAGGTTTGCAACTGTAGTAAAGAAGAAGAGAGGATTGTTTTTGATTTAATGTCTCTTCATCAAGCACCTGGATGGGAACTACATTACCAGAGAAGTACAACATCAGAGTGGGTGACAGCTTGAACGTTTTTCGAGGCATAAACTTCGACTTTATCGCTCCCATTCGTCGCAAACACGTTGACAAGCCTTTGTGCAGTTGACTCACGTTTCACACAGGCGAGGAAGCGTGAGGGCATCGAAGGATCTGGTGTGCCGGAAGGTGTAAGAGTACCCGGCGTGTGTACCTCCCATTTTGGAGCACCATTGGAGAGGGACCGTTTGGCAGTATCAAGGGATTCAATCATGCCAGAGGTGATGGCGATGCCCATGGTACCACACCCTAACACACGGTGTTTTAGAATCGACATTGCTGAGATTCGGGGAACCTGAAGAGCACACCAAGGACACAGAGAGTATACCCCATAGTTTGCAGTAGTAGGTGGAAGATGGAGAGGTGCTTCTACATTGTATAGATAAAAAATATTGCGTGATGATGACCCTTTTCGGAAAGAGAACTACCGGTGGACTCCGGTATCCAAATGCAACAGTGGGTAATAACTAAGACCGTGTGATATTTAGTGTGATTTCACTTCCACAGTGGAACAAAGTCCTAGCTACATCAGGAATTATAACAAATAGATATGAGATGCACTTAGATTTCATATCTCGCGGTATCATATATAATTTATGAAAAAACTCTCTTGACGACTGCTTTCCAGATTGCGACTGGGTTATTAACTCTGTAACAGGAAGTTAATGTCGACCACATGTCATGGAAATCATCAATTTACATTTCTGTGGTTAGTGGTAAGTTGATGTCGGCTGGACGATCTTGCCACTCTAAAAGAGAACCGTTAGTGATAAACTCAAATTATGTTCCGGTAGACAGTCAACCTTCAGGCTGTGTGGGATCATCGATGCCAAAAGCAAGTCTCCATGTAATTCCTTGTACACCACTAACGAGGCTGCCGGCCAGTCAGCCAACAGAAAAAAATTGAAAAAATATATATTCACAGGTCAAATGGTGCGAGGGGATCGTTCTTGAGCTGTGTCGTCTTGACAGGGTAGACATGAACAAATTTTTCAAACCTGTACTTTGGACTCATGGGTCTTACCTTGATCTCTGTGTCGATGGTTGAGAAGTCTGTGGATTGGTCGCCAACCGTACCGCAGTAATGTTGCTGTACGCCTTTCCTGCCTCCATATACAACAGTCTTGACGCCTTCCTCCTTTGCCATCGTTACCTGAATGTACTCATCCAGAAAGTCGCGCGGGCAAGAAAATATGATATACACACACTAAATAACGCACACGAGCTCGCACACCTTCCATTGCTGATGATGACAACCTTCTTAGGGTCGAACAATGCCTCATTCGGAGTAGGTGAGGTAAAGTATTCAGGTTGACATTCCTCGCCTAGCCTACAAGGACATTGAGCACTCGGGTCGGCCCAAACATGGTGGAGACTTACTGCTGACTGAAAGCATCCGGATGACCATTGATCTCCTTTTGGACCGGCGGAAGCAACCAGTTATCATCTGCAGGGAAGAACGTGTTGTTCTCATCTCTCCATTGTTGGGGGTTGTAGAGTAATTGAAGGTCGGGGTCGAGATCTGGGTGGTCGACAAGCTGTTGCACGATCTCTCGAGCGAGGGTTCCATCACGAACTGTGGTGTTGAAACCAGCCTGGGGAACAGTGGTAGCCTTTGACCCTATAATCTAACTCCACTGTGAACAGCTTGGTGGCTGGAGAAATCAACAAGACACACGATACGGTGCAAGTACTATCATGTTTCTGTCAATCTCAGAGAGGGATCGAATAGGAAAAGAATACTCACATAAGCGGCGCAGACAAAACCACCTCCGTTGTTCGACTGGAACGACCCGTAATTCATCATTTTAACTCCAAAGGCACAGGGAAAAACGTACCAAATCCACCACGAGTTGGTTTGCACCCAAAGACTTCAGGGTAATCAAGCCGGTCAGTAAACTATCCAGGAATGAGTCATAATCTGGATCATCGAAACTACCCAATGCCAAAACTCCTGTCTTATTGTCATCCAACAGGAAAAACTGTGCAACATTTCTACTTCCATTGACTGGAGACATAGGTGTTAAGTGTGGAGGAAGGACGACATCACTTAAAGGTGAAGTATCGAGCATGACATTGATTCGTCCCTTAGACGTATCTGGGGAAGAGAAGGCCGGTTTCTGTTGGAATCGAGCCACTGGTTTTTCTTGAGGTGGGACTTCCTGGGAATTCGGAGCATTGAGATCAACTCCATTTGTGCCCAGTTGAGCGAGGCAGTGGCTATCAAAGAAGGTTGTAACATCGGTGAAGTTCCCAGACCCGGAGATTCGAGACCTGTATGGCAGCTTTCCATATGATGAGTTATGTGTTTTGCTATAATCAAATTGGATTTTACAGTGATTGTATCCGTGTGAGAGCTTCCGACTAGTTGAACCTCGAGAGTAACCTGATCACTGAGCGGCAGTGCCTGCTGAGCGAAGTTCCCCAAAATGTAAGTCCACGTAGATCCCGAGGCCAAGTAGCTGGCAAAAAACCTAGAGTATTCTTCAGTTTACCAAAGAGATCATCCACCGCGTAACATACGAGTTTTGGCGGGTACCGATCCCCTGGAAGGTGCCAGTAATGAGAGCATTGGCATCAATCGCGACGTTGGGACTTTTTCCATTGATAGTTAGAACTTTTGCACCGGAGAGCTTGTGGCAAGGTCAAACGGGGACTGGTCAAACAAAAAAAAAGATCACACACAGACTCAAGCTGGCCTTTCAAATCTCCTGGTAGAGCATCTTGCCAGAAATCAATCTGATCAGGAAATTCGGCCGAGGCGACTGCGAATGCTTCAGGTGCAATGTGAACTGCTTGCTCTCCACAAGAGTCGGACAGCAGAACCAAGGGCGTAGGAAGATAATTGATGAAAAAACCTGATTTATTTTCGAGTCAATTTCAAAGTCAGATAGAGTGGTAGACATACTGTCCTATAGTTTAAGATGACGAATGAGCAAATCTCCGAAAAGTGGTTGAGTTGGCACTCACATAGCAACTGTTGACCCAGACGCAGTGCCCATCGTTTAGACTCTTGAGAGTTCGGGAAAGATCAACGTGCAGGTCATAATCACTAGCGTAATCTGTCGCTCTAATCCTATCCAAATCCTTAAAAAGGTCCTCGTGGACGTCGTTGTTAAATGGTGGAGGTGCTTGAATTTGATAGTTCACAGAAGCATGGAAATTCAACGTTCTGCCGACAACGTCGAGAATCTACCAACTAAAGTGTCACTGAAAGCAGGAGGAAACTGATGAAAATGACTAACATTATTTTTTAGAGTCTCATTGACCTTGACCGCACTGTAACAATCTCTAACAGCTCCAGGAGCAACCCACTTCTGTCCGCCTATGGCCGCACAGGGATCGCTAGCTCGAGGCAGAACCGATCCATTCACGATCGCACCTAAGACAACAAGAACTCCCAATAACATCGCGAATCTGTCAATGGATCCTTCCATGCCTTGCACTTTACCAGAGTCGTCGATTTCGGACAGTCTTTAGTCCAAGTATCTGGGTCAGACTGATCGAAAGACAGTGACATTCTTATGTCTAAATACTCTATCATTCTTTGTTCCTGCCTGACAGATAATTGGGTGCTAAAGATACGAGACAACCCACCTAGCATGGCTTCAAATCCAACGCGTTTATTTTAGGACGCTATCTATAGATTCTGAGATCATTTTTCGCTGTTCTCATCATTACTATTGCACTACTATCACTACTCTCTGTTTTGTATATAACTCATCTTTACAATAAAATAATGGAAGTGACTTCGCTTTGCCTTTAACTCACAATGTATCACTCAAGGCTTACCTAGGTGAGTTTGCCGGTGCAATTGTGTACTGCGCTATGCTCTTGTACCCTCCTCTCACAAATCCTAAGGGTGTGGGCAGGAAGAGATGGCATGGGAACCATGTTGGAATATCGAACGCTACATTTAAAATAGGTTATGTTTCATCTCTCAGCTACCAAATGTTTCAGTTCAAGATGGTAGATAGAGACAAATACCAGCAAGGGAGATGAGGCTCGCTGTGCATCTGCAGCGAGTTTCCCCCCTCCCCTTCTTTCCTCGTTCTCGACAGTCAGATAGAAATGACGAATACACTATCTGAACCATGTGGAATTTCAACAAATTAAATATTAAATACAGAGAAAACTTTTTGGATGAGGTGCCAAGTTTTTAATGGGGCCCACGAGCCCAACCAGGAGGCGGCGAATATGTAGGATAACTAATTATCCGATAATAAATAATGATTTTACTCTTCAAAGAAAAAACTCACGCCAAGGTCACTCCACTGCCCTTGTCTTTTTCAATTTGCAATGTGAAATGCAATTTGCCGTCGTTACAATCCCAGTCAACGGCACACCAGTTCCTTTTTCCCATGATGTATTTCTGCTTGCGTGAGGAGTTATCAGTATCTGACTCAAAAAGCGGCATCTATGAGAGTAGAACATCACTAGGTTAAATGTACTCGTTTCTGAGGGAAAAGCGCACCATGGTTTCGTCAGTTTCTGCGTGATGAAGAGTCTTGTGTGTCTTGGTGGCAAGCGAATTGACCATGGCTAATACACCACCAGGCCTGACAGTTTTTCGATGCTCAGCATGACTTATTGAGCAATTGGTAGAGCTTACGGAGGTGTGTTAACAATGGCACCTGAAGCGAAAGTAAATAGCATCAACAGGAGACGCGAACATCGAACAAAGAAGCACAAACTTGTCACAATGTTGAGCATGTACCTATGGTCTAGACCAATAGGTATCTCGGCCTCTTTTTTAGTTCGATGCGTCTTCAGCACACCAACAGCAGCGCAATGAACATCTCCAGACAAGAACGATATTCGCACTCGCTGAGCCAAGGCTAATCTTTGCATTTGCTTAATAAGCCAATTACGCTCATGCTCATAGATTTGCCAAATGTCAGCACGCAAGTGAGCACAATCGACAAGTCCGAATACCTTGTGTGCCCGAGCCGTCCAATGGTCATTCAAGTCATCCAATAGTTCAGCATCAGCATTAAACTTGTTGACAAATCCGGATAGACCGAAGCTCCCATTTCGCCCGAGAGCAACCAACGGATTGAGCTTGGATTCAAGAGCGGACTCTAGGAAAACCATGCGAGGATAGGCAATAGGAATACCAAGCAGGACAATGAGATGCTCCATCGTTGACGGTAAGGTACCTATCCGCTGAAATACCTTCTCATATTCGAACGGGCTACATACTTGGTCTTTACGCCGCTCAGCCCTGTGAGAGTAATAAGTACCGGCACTTATTGCTGAAATTTTTTCACCTGCAATCCAACATCAACAACGCTGTCTGCGGTCCCATATTGACCAAAAACGAATGTGAAGGTACTTTGATATATGGACCCACTTCGCCGAGTATAAGTGACTGATAAACATGCTTTCCAGGTGCATCGCTCAATCCGTCGACATCAGCTGATATCCTAAGTGATAGCGTAAGGATGTATGAATGAACCAAACTCACGATTTAAGAAACACTGGAACAGTAGGAAAAAGAAATAACCACGCGCGCCTATACTACAGGTATTGTCAAAATGTTGCTCTCTCATGTATATACAGTACACCTACTGTTGGAATACTGGTGCTTGCTGCATATCATCAGGATCTACAGTGAGATTGAGTGAGATGAATCAGGATCGTTGATTTATCTCACAGCTGCCAAAACCATCAATCTTGGAGCAACCAATGAATCAGATATATGATTAAATGGCATTTGTAGCATACAAGGTCTGGCGAAAAAGATACGAATCAGTTAAGCAGGATCAGGAGAGAGGCATTCATGGCAACACACCGTGATCATCTAGAAATTCGGCGATAGACCGGAACATTATTATAAGAAGACACAATATATAAAGTTACATACCAAGCATGTTCACCATTGGGCTAGTAACATGAATGAGCATTTTCGACATCAAGGGATTAGAGGACACACATGGAGCTGTTGGCTCGGGCAAAGGCACCTCGCCTGAAAGACTGACAGTAATGATTGAACAAGAACCTGTCGATACAAACCCTAATCTCCTCTGACAGCGGATACTGCTTCCTTTCTTCAGGTCTCATTTTTGACACCCAGTCCTGCATTTCTGGTTCGCGAGTTAATTGATCACAATATAGCTGATCGCCACCCCCGACGAGAGCATGGAATGGCAATCGGGCATGATGGCTCAGAAGATCAACCCAAAGCGGATCATATCCTGTTTGAAATCCAGGACCTCTGAAATTATCAGGATTGACGCCGGCAGAAAAACCATTACACTAAGACAAGTAAGCTATGGAGATAAGAATGCACAATATACGCACAGAATGAGCAGCCCATCTCATGTTCTGTTGTCGGCCGGGTACATAAAAATTCATCGTTAGTCCATTATTGATCCGGTATGTGACTTCCATTTCGTGATCACTTAGCGGGACTCGGATCATAAACCGCCAAAAAGTATAGGTACTGAGAAACTCGTGTTAATTGACAAATGTAGGAACTGAGATAAGGGTGACATACGCTCCAGGACCAGTATAAAACCAGATGTCCTGACCGTATGCGTCTTTTTTCCTGAAATTGGGACCTGGCATGCTGGCCATCATACTGGTGGAGGTAGATACACTTATAGGCGATCCAGGGTGCCCAGTAGAGTGGGGATCTGCGGGGTGAGGTCCCAAATTGAACGAAAGCTGTCCGTTTCCATTTTGAGGGCTGCTAGAGGATGACCGATCTGAGGCAGGATACCCCCGCTCGCCAGAAGATAGAGTCGTAGCCGTCGTTTTGTCAGGGTCCCAATGGTATGAAAGCATGGGAGGAGGCTGATAGATGGACCCAGAATCTGCGGTGACGATGAGTGCCGCGCCAAGCCAGGTTTGTTGAGAGTCGATTGTATCAAATCTAGGAAAATGTCAAAGAATGCCATTTTTTTCCACAAGAAAAACCGACTTGAGTAACGGTCCACACATGAACTATATTTCGGATCAATATCGTGGCTAACATGAAACATGTATACAACGTGCCTGTAGATGAGGATCCATTCGGGCAACTTGAAACTTCTGAGACCGTTCGACAGCGGTGCACAGTAAGAGCTGATCGGTCGCAATTGTAAGCTGGGATTGAGGTGGAGATTGAGGGTGATGCGTGGGACCGTGATGATGGAAAGGTCCTACGTCGAGTAACCCGTCAGTAGGTTGTGGGGGCACAAACAAGCCATCTTTCGGCGGGATTGGCGGTGGAACGAGAGAGAGCTGAGGATTGACGAAACCGCCAATGAAGGGCTCCATCGGCCCTACTTGTTCAGCTGGGTCATAATACTGAAATCCCTGGACCACTTGATCAGTAACAGCTTTGTCTGAGCGCTGAGAAGAAAACCTTTGCAGCACGCCTTTGAGCATGCCAGCCAGCATTGTCCATGGTGGAGATGTCTGAAAGACAGCGAGATCCAAAACGGTTGTCTTTATTTCTGGCGTCAGATCTCAGTGCGCCTCTACGATCCTGATCCAGTTCAAAATTCCCACCGGGTAACCCCGATCACAATGAACGCCCTAAACTCTTTTCTGTTTTCTATCTATTTCTACCATGACAGAATATGACTATTCCCCAGAAGCCTACGAGAAATACCTTGCCACACAGTCCCGGATAGCCCGTTGGGTAGATGCCACCCAACAGACAGTTCTCGTAGGACCAGACGTACCCCCAACACCGGTTGGTCCCGATGAGAACATAACGTTACCTCGTAATAGGGAACGCAAGTTTCGCTCTCGGCCTGAGAAATCTACCAAGCCCTCTGGTCAAAAGTCTTCTAGGTCTACAGCCGCTCGGCCACCGACACCATTCGAACACACGAAAGAACTTCCAGTGGCATCTGATGATTTTCCTTCACCTGGTCGTCCAGTGTATCGTCACCCATGGTCTCCCAAGTCTGCAAAAGCATCTACACCTCATCCAGAAACCACTTCTCCAGAACAGTGTCGAATGTCCACTCCACATGAGCGTCGGGATTCTTCTGTTCCTCGTAGTCGTCCCTCGCTTCGTTACAATGTAATTTCTAGGGAGCTTTCAGAACCTGTCCGTCCTAGTTATCTCCCTGGATATGACTCAGATAATACTTATGCTAAAGAGCGAGCGGCTAGAAAGCGTTCCATGTCGTTCTCCGTGGCCGCTAGTCGGCCGCTGAATAATTTGTCACCAGTGGCTCACTACCCCTTCAATACCCCCCATCACTCGTCTCTTCGTAATCACTCTGCTAACAACCCATCTTCACCCTTCCCATCTACAGTGGCCGTCATGCCTCTACCAGGACCAGGACCCGAACTTGGGTCACGTACCTCCACGAACCGTTTCGGCTATCCTCTGCCGTACCAACATTACTCAGACTCTGATGTTGTTCGTCAGCATGAGAAATCTCTATCGCATGCTACACCTTCTCATATGATGCACCAGCCTGTTGATAGCGCTTCATATCCTTACAATATTCCGGGACATTCACACCAGCAGAGTTGGCATCAGCTCCAACCCTCCCAGTCATATTCCCGATCATCCTCTCGACCACCTTCACCGGGCTTCAGTGTGGAGCCACAGCCAGGTTCTATCAGAGTCACTTTCCCTAACGGCAAGATACTGTACATGAACCCTCCAAATGCAGACAGGTCGCGAATTCTACAGGTATGTCCCATTCCTATCTGCACCGCTCTTTGGTGACCTTCTGTGGCTAGCACCCTGAACTGTTCCAAGTGCCTCACGAGTACTATCTGCCGAAGAAGAAACCTCTCCTGCAACGCTTGTTACCCAATTTCGGCAAAAATAGCGGGAAATCGGCGGAGTTGAGAAGTACTCGAACTAGTCCTGTCTCTGGCAAGATTTTACACAAGAGGAGATCAAGTTTCGGTTAAATGTCGACCGGGACCGGTGGCCTGGATTATTCGCCTCACCTGACGTCAAAAGGCCCGATAAAGGCACCTACTGACTTCTGATTATGTTTTTCTCATTCTCACTCTTTTTTCACGCGTATTGACACTTGGCAGTGATATCTCATCTAGAAGACCATAAATGTATCATACATTTTTAAATTTCTTTCCCATATGTTTCATCTTCAGTGACCTCTGTGCTACTTTATACTAATGTGTAATATCTATTCCTAGTTAGTTCTCGTGAATGATTCCGCTTACTTTCTTGTCTAAACGTCTATCTGTCAAGTTGCTTAGTATGCTCGTCCTCCGTGATCTATCTTGATTGTAACTCTCATGCGAGTTTATGATACATTTAGCGGGTTTCCCGGGACAGAAATTATTCATGAGGATTCACTGAATTGGCATCTAAAAGCATATACACAAATGACTCTCAGATAATCCAGAGCAGTTGGTGAAGGCTCAGGACATAAGGTTTACCAGAGTATAGGTCAGAAACACCTAGTAATCAACTAGTAATTAACCTGAGAGATGAAGAAATCTATTGATTATTACGGAGTATGGGTTATTGAAGGTTATCTCAGAGTCGATCGTAAACCTTACTCATGAGCCCGCAATTAATAAACTCTGTTTTCAGTCTCAGATGTCGATGGATTCCCGGTAATCTGACATTGAAACTACATTATCCTGTAATCGTTGATTGATCCGCAAGATGATGGTATTAATGATCTCTCGATACCTAAATATATTTCTTATGTAAATTTCCTGACTCAACTGTCTCTAGGCCTGTACGAAGGCCCGCGTCAAAGTCGGGCTAGTCAAATTATTAGAGTCATTTGGTTGATGATATAAACACAGCATCCAAAAAGATTCGAATATCCATTGGCTTGGTTAGCATCAGTTATATTGATTGTCAAAGGAAATAGACCCGGCAACCGTACTGGCCGACTCAGTTCGGCTAAGATCAGATCATTGTCAGCACTTATCGGTTCCTAATATAAAGTATGCTAGAAACACAATGTTATATTGGTATTCGAAGAATGGCCGATGTCAGCCGAATAGCCGACCTTTGGATGACTGAACAAAAAATTTTGGCATCTAATAGGACCCCACTCCCGTAGGCAACATAGAACATAGAGATGATGTCATATCACATTTTCCATGAAGGGCATGTATTGAACCTGGTATCGATTAACTTACGGTTGCTGGTGATCTCGTTGAATGTCAAAAATACGGCTGATGTTAGCCGAACCGGTGGGGTTCTTTACTGACTCCAGGTTACTTCTATAATTGGGAGCCGACAATTCGTTTCCGTCTTGAGACAACTTTTCGACATAGGAAGCATCATACGAGATTAGCACCGTCATCACGTTGAATGAGTTTCTCTGCACAATACACATTGTCTATGACGAATACATGGTATCCCTCCCTAAATTGACGATTGCGATCACGACGTAATGGAGTATTATTATAAACACTTCCTGTGATGGAATGAACACCAAAAAACCACCGACATCAGTCGGCTTTGGCAAAGCTTTCTTCTCTGGACGGAAAAGGTCAAGATCGTTCAAAATTCATTCGGAGTTTCTGTCGGCTGCTTTTTTCAACTGTCCATCTGTTGAGTTCAGATAGAAGAAGAGGGGGCAACGGAAACTCGTTCCGCGCACCGAAAACCTTGCAGTTTCGGGGCAGTAAAACGGGTCCTTTCTTTATATCTCCAAACATTACCGAAATATCATCAAATCCATAGAAAACAATTATCTGGCACTCGTTACATCATTGGTGGAAAAGCCATCTCCAAGACGAAAGTTGCTTTTCACACCGGCATTGGAGTTGCAGCGACACCTTCGACGGAACAATGGTCGAGAGCCACATATGTAGAATCTATCAATTATTGACGAGTATTTGATGCACAGATGGTAGTGAGCAAGAGATGAGGGTATACTGCACAGAATTGAAACTTTCCAGACAACAGCACTTCCGGAACATCAGGTAACAGTTATCCAACGTGCTCCACAACAGTCGTAAAAAGCTTGCCATCCTTCACGACAGTCTTCAACATCTCAGGGATAGGGTGTTCATCAAAGACACCCTCCTCTTCTCCTTCAACCGGCAAACTCACATTGATCGCACTGCATTTTGCAGTGGTGATTTCTGCAGTCAGACTTGCCTTGGAGAGATAAATCTGACCGGAATCTGTAGTGTCTACCTGGATCATGGGAACCGTACCAGTGACCTGTATAGTGAAGGATGGGGAAGCAGTGATCGAAATCGAGGCTACCACAGAGTTGATAAGTACGGATGTCTTCGTGCATCGGACTAGGGCATAAAAATTGTCATGTGCTCTGTATGTAGCGGAGAAAAACATACTCAGGTTTAAGGCATTAATCTTGCCCTCGACGACGACAGTGGTATTACTGCAGTTGTAGAGATTGACAGATTGGTTCAACGATGTCTCTTCAACCTTAATGGGATTTGCGTTCTCCTGGTTCTCCTGTATCCAAGCGTGTCATCCAACAGAGATTTAGCGGAGCATGCTGATCAACGCACAACCATCCATTTATTGCCCTCCAATGCAAATTTGGGGGGTTTCTTTCCTGCTAGGGCCGCGGGTTTTGTTGGACGGATAGGTTTCTTGTTGGCTAGGACGGTACATCAGCCAAGGTTGAGGTCCGAGATCAACTTTACGCACCAGCAGGACTAGAAGGTCCCGCAGGGACAGTATTGCCCGCTCTTAGAGAGGGATTCTTGTGCGTCATCTCGCTCTTATCAACCTTCCTCAAACCTTTGGTGACCTCTTCACCACGGTTGAGCTCAGCGAATACAGCCGCAACTCCATCGATTGGAGGTACCGCTGGTGACGCGGTAGCGGCCCTGTATTCCTGGACGGTAGGACCCTAATGAATTCCATTTATCAGTCTGAAGGGGAACGACATAATATAGATGATATTATACCGATGCATTCCATGTGAGGGGATTTCCAGCTGAATATTCACCAACGGAGTCGAGAATACCATTTAAGCCACGACACCACTCAACATGTCGAGGATCCCTAGAAGCGGATTGGATATTGACAAGGTGAAGTCTCAAAATCACTTACTTTTCCTTGTAGTCCTTCATAACTCTGTTACCATAGTATTCTGAGGATTCTTTAACGTCCTTAATGAATTGTGACGGATTATCCTAAATGCCATCTGTGAACTGCCCAGTCTCAAAATTTGATGTCAGGTACCTACATTAACTACCCAACCAACAGCAACGGCTGCCTCAGAAGCGAATTGCAGATGTCCAAATGATTCTCGATCGCGTCTATTGGTATCCTTGGCCCTGTTGAATGCTTCAATTGCCTTCTGTAGAGGCAAAAGTAGATCCTGTAAATCCTGTTGATTGGGTTTCTGGCACGACCCAACGACCACCAAGAAGTTGCGAAGTTCTTCGTACTCCTTCGAAACTAGGTTTGCCTTAACAACAAAAAGATCGGTAGATGAAATTTTTCAGATACAATCAGCGCTTACGATCTCGGTAATCAGAGGGACATCTAGACTTTTTGAGAGCTCAACCCAAGGTGTGATCTTGGTCACTACAACAATCTCATCATACGCAACGACACTTGGTGGGAGTGGGGAGAGTGCAGATGTGGTAGTTACGGGGGCAGAAGGCGGCGGCGGCAGCGGCGGAGGAGGTGGTGGAGGCGGAGGAGGAGGGGCAGCAGTGGCATTGAAGGATGTAGGCTCAGAAATGGATTGAGCGGCTGCAACATCCTCAAGGCGTGAGGCAATAGCTTCCAATCTATGGTCTCTTTAGACTAAGACTTCCATGACCCAAAATTTTGCGACGCACCGCTTGAGACACGTAGCAAATCTATACAAGCCTTCAGAAGAAGACATCTTGCGGTACGATGTGAAATGTATATCTCAAATTAATTTTACCTTATTCCCATAATTTTTATAATTAAACTTTTTAGATATTGTACTAATTACTTTCCGCCCCTCTCAAACTATGGCAAGACTGAGCTTGTTTTCAAAGCGCTTGACTGTTGAAGAGGACCACTAATATACTATCTTCATCAGAACCAATATTTTACCCCAGTAAAGTCTGGGATTTCCATCACTTGACATGCCACCATCACTTGATATGCCAATCCTAGAACTAGTAAGAATTATCACACCAGGGAGGTGATAATGTTTGAGGTACAGATCAAAGATCAAAGATGTAGAAAATATAAGCAAACGGAAAATGAGCGACATTGAGAGCAGTGAGACGTAGTTCAATACAATGTGATGATTGTGGTCATGGCTGTGTCGTGGCCAGCCTGCCAGGCTGGCTCCATCTCCCCTGTCCCTTTCCCTCTCTCGTCAATCTCCTTCTCATGTCCATCTTCATCAACATCCTTTCAATATCCTTTGCACTATACCAAAATCCTTCCCACCATTTTCTACACCTTCTGCACTTCGATTCTCGAGGCTAGGCCTCCCACCGACTGCGCAACACTGAACGAACATGGTTCACAAAGAAATTGACGGAAGGGGGTAATATAGAAAAAGAGAAATAGTGATTTGTTGGCAGAAGATCTTAAGTGCGAGCATGTTGACTTACTACCTGCACACTGCCTGACTCCTCCTCTGAAATCATCCTTTCTACATGCATTCCTCATAACCACGGCAGCCCAATACTGTATCTCAGGCGGTAGCCTAGGCCATACTTCCACACCGGCACTACCATTAGCCAACTCGCTCGACGAAGGCTGACACGTAAATCTCTCCGCAAGACTGGAACACGTTTATCTGCTCACCCCCGAACTCAAGCTCGGAGTCGAAGTGCCAAGGCCAGTGGAGTTGACATTGTTATAGGAGGAATTGGATGCAAAGACGGTAAGTAGTGTGGGAT
>Ga0154004_1000259_pt1 | contig 14368 bp, 18 predicted proteins | sample TSFL088MetaG_FD_104727 | JGI IMG/M metagenome (GOLD analysis project Ga0154004, IMG submission 104727) | Attine ant fungus gardens microbial communities from Florida, USA - TSFL088 MetaG | ecosystem: Host-associated > Fungi > Mycelium > Unclassified | place: USA: Florida, Lake Talquin State... | reverse complement strand
GTCACCTGACCTTGTCACGTGACTTTGGCTTACTCAGTCCCTATCCTGCCTTTTACTCCGTTGTATACTTGGGTGTTTGAAATGCATGGGGAACCTTTTTCCTACTCGAGGTTCTCACAACAGGAAGAGAAGTTCGGTGCACATTCTACAACAAAAAGTACAGGAGCACTATAGAGAGGGCATTCCAGATGAGGCATGCCTGTTAGAGCTGGGGTGGTATACAAAGAAGGTGATAGTATCATATGTGGAGTGTGAAAGGTGTGGATGAAAAGGATGCCATGTAGAGGAGAATAGAGAACAGGGAGTGATTTCAAACAGGCAGAAGTGGTGTGGATATCAGAAAAGGAAGGAGACAGAGGTGGTGCATCCCAAAAAGGGAAAGGTACAGCAGAGCAGTGCATGGGCAGGAGCCCCAGAAAGTGCAGCAAAAGAGGAGGGTAGGCAAAGGGAGGTCAGACGAACCTTCAAAATGCTAAGAGAAGTGTGGTTGAATATCAGAATAGAAAAGATAGACACTCATGAGGGTATTGCAGTAAAAGCACTCTTGGATAGTGGTGCAACAGGGATGTTCATGAACAAGAGGACAGCAGCAAAACATGGGTTTATGCTGGAGAAACTAGAGAGACCCATAATAGTCAGAAATGTGGATAGGACAAACAACAGTGGAGGAGCCATTACACATCAGGTAGAAGCAAATGTGTACTACAAGGGTCATGTAGAAAGGATGAGGATGGATGTATGTGACTTAGGAAAAACAGAAGTAATACTGGGAATACTGTGGCTACAGGCATATAACCCGGAAATCAATTGGGAAACTAAAGTAAAAATGACAAGATGCCCACCTTTATGTAGTAGAACAAGACCAAGGGGAGTTGAGAAAGGAAAAAGGGTAGCAATCCTAGAGGAAGAGAAAATTGTTAGATGGGCAATTGATGACAAGGAAGATTGGGGAAGAGAAGAGGAATGTTATGAAAGCTCCAAAAAGAAAGTAGTTTCCCATGCATTTGAACACTTAATCCAAAACCTCAAATTGTACAATGGGGTCAAGATATAAATAATGTGGGAACTAAGGCAATCAGATCATGTGACAAGGTCAAGTGATCATAGAACATTCTGGAAGGACATGTGATCATGGACTAGTAGTAGTACAGCCACTGTAAAATAAGTATAAGTAGTAGTCCAATCCAATGAAGAACTCTATTGAGTTCTTCTTGAACATCCACCTAGGGTGATCACTAAGGACATTCACTGTCTATTGATAACAAGAAAATTGAAGAGGACCACAGGAAAATTGAAGAGTTGGTCCCAAGGAAATTTCTAAAATGGAGGAAAGTGTTTGGGAAAGTAAAGTCAGAAAGAATGCCAACTAGAAAAGTTTGGGATCATACTATTGATCTCAAGGAGATGTTCAAACCACAGAAGGGAAGAATTTACCCTCTATCCAAAAATAAAAGAGAGGAGGTCCAGAACTTTGTGGAAGATCAACTGAGAAAGGGGTATATCAGACTATCAAAATCCCCTCAAACATCACCAGTCTTCTTTGTGGGCAAAAAGGATGGGAGTAAGCAGATGGTAATGGACTACCGCAACCTAAATGACCAGATAGTGAATAATAACTATCCGCTACCACTAATTACAGAGCTAATCAACAATATGAATAGCAAGAAGGTGTTCACTAAAATGGATCTGAGATGAGGGTTCAATAATGTGAGGATAAAAGAAGGAGATGAGTGGAAGGGAGCATTTATAACATATATAGGGTCCTTTGAGCCAACAGTTATGTTCTTTGGGATAACAAATTCACCAGCCACATTCCAGGCAATGATGAATGAAATTTTGAGGGACTTGATTAATGAAGAAAAAGTTGCTGCATTTGTAGATGATGTGCTAGTAGGGACAGAAACAGAGGAAGGACATGACGAGATTGTGGAAGAAATACTGAGGAGGCTAGAAGAAAATAACTTGTATATCAAGCCAGAGAAATGTGTATGGAAAGTAAGAAAAATTGGGTTCCTAGGAGTAGTAACAGGGCCTAAGGGAATAGAAATAGAGGAAGAGAAAGTAGACAGAGTACTCAGTTGGCCAGAGCCAAAAAATGTGAAAGACATTAGGAAATTCTTGGGCCTTGCAAACTATTATAGGAGGTTTATCAAAGATTTCGCTCAAGTAGCAAGGCCTATAAATGTGCTGACAAGGAAAGATATAAAGTGGCAGTGGGGAGTGGAACAGCAAAAAGCATTCGACAAACTCAAAAGGGTGTTCACAATAAAACCAGTATTAGTGGCACTGGACTTAGATAAGGAATTTAGAGTAGAAGCCAATATGTCAAATTACGCTACTAGAAGAGTACTATCAATAAAGTACTCAGATGAAATGTGGAGGCTAGTTGCTTTTATTTTCAAGTCTCTCAGTGATACAGAAAGAAATTATGAGATACATGACAAGGAGATGTTAGCAGTTGTTAGATGTTTAGAAGCGTAGAGGCATTTCCTGGAAGGAGTAGCAATTAAATTCAAGATTTGGACTGATCATAAGAATCTTGAGTACTTTATGAAAGTGCAGAAGTTAAATAGGAGACAAGCAAGATGGGCTCTATACCTGTCAAGATTTAATTTTATGCTAAAGCATGTTCCGGAAAGTAAAATGGGGAAAGTAGATAGTCTAAGTAGAAGACTGGACTGGGAAGTAGGAGTGGAGAAAGACAATGAGGACCAGAGGTTGGTAAAACCAGAGTGGCTGGAAGTAAGGAAAACGGAGACAGTAGAAATAATAGTGGATGGAGTGGATCTATTAGAGGAAGTTAGGAAGTCAAAAGTAAAAGACGATGAGGTAGTAAAAGTAGTGGAGGAAATGAAGAGAGTAGAGGTAAAGATGTTAAGAGATGAAGAATGGAGAGAGGTAGATGGTATTATGTATAAAGAGGGGAAAGTGTATGTGCCAAAAGATAATAAATTAAGGGCAGAAATTATCAGGCTACATCATAATATGCTAGTAGGAGGACATAGAGGACAGTGGAAGACGGTAGAACTGGTCACTCAAAACTTTTGGTGGCCAGGGATTACTAAAGAGGTGAAACAATATGTAGAGGGGTGCAATGCTTGCCAGCGCAATAAAAACTGCACAGAACAACCAGCAGGAAAATTAATGCCAAACTCAATTCTAGAAAAACCATGGATGCATATATTGGCAGACTTTATCACTAAGTTGCCTTTAGTGCAGGGATATGATAGCATTCTAGTAGTAGTGGATCAGTTAACTAAGATAGTCCATTTTATACCAACTACAGAGAAAACATCAGCAGAGGGATTAGCAAGGTTGTTTAGAGATAATGTATGGAAACTACATAGGCTACTGGAAAGCATCATCTCAGATAGAGGACCCTAATTTGCAGCAGGGTTAATGAGAGAGTTAAATGGGATGTTGGGGATTGAGAGTAAATTGTCAACGGTATTTCACCCACAGATAGATGGGCAAACAAAAAGGGTGAACCAGGAGTTAGAGCAATACTTGAGAATGTTTATCAATCATAGGCAAGAACAATGGCCCAAATGGTTGGGAACAGCAGAATTTGTATATAACAATAAAGTGCACTCGAGTACTCAAATGATACCTTTTAAGGCAAATTACAGGCAAGATCCTAGGATGGGGTTCAAAGGAAGAAAGAAGGGGAAATATGAGGGAGCAAAAAAATTTATTGAGAAGATGAAAGAAATACAGGAAGAAGCAAGAGCAGTGCTAGGGAAAGTGTAAGAGGAAATGAAGAAGTATACAGACAGAAAGAGAGAAGAGGTCAACGATTATAAAGTAGGAGACTTAGTGATGTTGAGTACCAAAGACCTAAAGTACCAAATGGTTGAAAGGAGGACAGAAAAGTTGATGGAAAGATTTGTGGGGTCTTACAAAGTAAAGAAAATTGTATCATCAAACACAGTAGAATTAGAGCTACCCGATACAATTAAAATACATCCAGTAGTCAATGTTAGTAGAATACATAGATATGTAGGACAAGTAGAAGGGCAGAAAAGAGAGTAACCAGCTCCAGTAATAATTGATGGAGAGGAAGAATAGAAGGTAGAGAAAATTTTGAATAAGTGGTGAATTAGAGGAAAGGACAAATACCTGGTATGATGGAAAGGATTCACAGTGGAATCAGACACTTGGAAAGGAAGGGAAAATCTGGGAAATGCAAAGGAAGCAATTGAGGAATTTGAAAGAGAGTATTGACAAGACATGGAGGAAGTAAACTGGCAAGAAAGAGAAAAAGGAATATTTGAGAGGGGAGAATTACCAGGAAGATTTATGGCAAAAAAGTTGTTTGGATGGTCAGATAAAAAATATAACAAAGAATACTGGGGAAGGTTAGAAAGAAATTGGAGACAATGGAAAGGAGAATGACCTAAGAAAAAAAGAATAATAGAGACAATTAAGGAAGAAGAAGACAAATCAGGGGTAAGAGAGTAAACAGAAAAAGACGACGAGGAGATGGGCAACATGGTTGACCCATACTATGAGTTATAGGAAAATCCTTAGGATGAGGAAACTTAAGAGGGGGGTGGTGTCATGACTTGGCAAAATGGCTAAAGTCATTATTTACTTTTCTTTTCTTTTCTTTTCCTTTCTGGACTTACTACACAAGGATAGAGCATGAAAAAGTATCATATAACTAAATGTCACAGAGTCACAGGGTTATGAGTCACAGTCAGGTGACATCACATGACTAAGTCACATGGGAACTGTAGGAAGATAGTGCACAGACCATGTAGTAGTTGTATAAGTAGTATAGGAAATTTAATGGGAACTCCATTGAGTTCTTCTTGTTAACTCGGACTTGGAGGGTAATCAAGTCGTCTAGGCTAAGTCACTACAAGGAGACCTATAGACACCAACCCCAAAGCATGGTATCATGCAGCTCAGAGGATCAATTAAGCTAGGTTGACCAACAAAGCCTTCCAGTCCTCTCAACACTTAATACTTTTGTTTTCCTTGAGACTCTCTACTCTATATCTAACCCCTTTGTCTATAGTTTGTACCTTTCTGGCTCTCTCCATACCAACCCCTCCAAAGCCTCTACCTCTACCACCCCTTTTGTCTCTCAGGATCTCCATAGACATTAATATAGTACAAAAGACCCTGCCCCTCCCTTTGCACAATTGCTATTGCTATGAAGAAGCTGGTCATCTCATCAAGGACTGTCTACACCACCTCAACATAAGGCAGTTAATGGTGAAGCAGAGGGAAGAGTTAATCAAAGACCTAATGGCCCTCAAGGATACAATTATCACAGAAGAAACAAAGCCCCTCTTGGAAGAGGATTTTGTATAGAGCAACTGGCAAAAGATATGTCCTGGGAGCTCTCTGTAAATAGGTTTACTGTACTTAATGTAAAAGATATTAATATAAGTAACAGTGAATCAGAAGACACATTCACCCCTTTCTCCACTTCTATTATCAGTACACCTCCTCAGAGACTAAAATAGGAGAAACAGCTGCCTAAACAACTCTCTACCAATACTCTTGACACATGTGGAATGTCCTTAGTTCTCTCTGTGGAGATCAGCATGACTGATACTAGTAAAGTCCACTCTATCAAGGCTCTCTTGGACTGTGGAGCCACAGACAGCTTCATAGATCAAGACTTCATCTACTCCAGAGGTATTAATACTTGGACTATCTCCTGGCCTATACCAGTCTTCAACATTAACAGCTCTTCCAATGAGGCAGGACAAATATTAGAGGTAGTAGACATGGTCCTCTACTACTGGACCTATTTGGAGTGAACCCTGTTGGCTATCTCCAGTCTGGGGAAGCAAAACCTAATCCTTGGTTGTACCTGGCTGAAAGACTATAATCCAGAGGTCAACTAGAAGAGGGGAGAAGTTCCTTTGAAAAATACCATATACTATAGAAGAAACAGGCCTCAAAGAAAAGGCAGGAGGTCTGAGCTCTATTGCACTGTCAGACTAGGCCTACCCTACTCCTAGACAATAACAAAAAGGATTTCAACACTCTATGTGGAACTAATAGACAAGACTGGGAACTCAGAGACTGACTGTTCATAGCTAGACTGCTCTTCTAGTACTCAGAAGAAACCATATGAGCCTCTGTAACCACTTTCCAATGCCTAGCTGAAGGAGCTCACTGGAGCACAGAGATGCAAGCTACTACAGCTTCACTGCCTCCATATGTTCAAGGCTTCAAGTCTGTATTCACCAAGGAAGACTTCAACATCCTTCTGGAACATCAACACTAGAACTATGCTATAGAACTGTTGCCAGGCTCTAAGCCTAAATTGACCAAAGTATACCTTTTATCTCCAATAGAGCAGAAGAAGCTCAATATCTTTCTGGAAAAAAACCTTTGCATTGGATAGATATGCCCCTCTAAGTTGCCAATGGTGGCCCCAGTATTCTTCATCAAGAAAAAGGACAGCTCTCTCTGACTAGTACAGGATTATCAAGCTCTCAACTCTATAACAGTAAAGAATAAATACTCTCTGCCACTCATCTCCAAACTTGTGTCTTAACTGTGCAAAGCCAAGTACTTCACCAAATTGAACATCTGCTAGGGTTTTAACAATGTATGAATCAAGCCTAGAGACAAGTAGAAGGCTGTCTTCTACACCAATTGTAGTCTGTTCAAGCCCCTGGTGATGTTCTTTGGGATGACCAATAGTCTGGTCACCTTCCAGACCATAATGAATAATATCTTTCAAGACCTCATTATGGAAGGCATTGTAGTAGTATACCTGGACAACATTCTGATCTTCACTCAGACTGTTGAGCAATATACCAAGACTATCTAGAGAGTACTTGAGATCTTGATAGAGTATAAGCTATGCCTCTGTTCTGAGAAGTGCAAGTTTCAGAAGAAGTAGATTGAATACCTGGGATTGGTCATGTCTGAAAATAAAGTCTTGATAGACCCTGTCAAGGTTGTTGGAGTCCAAGAGTGGCCCATCCTGGAAAGCCGGACCGACATTTAGGTATTCCTAGGGTTTGTTAACTTCTACAGGTGTTTCATACAGGACTTCTCCACTATTGCTTGGTCCCTCTTCAACCTCATGTACTCTGACAAGGTATGGGAATGGAAGGACAAGGAGCAGACTACCTTTGAAGCCCTCAAGATAGCCATGACCACTACTCTGGTACTGGTTTTATCTCAAGACTTGGAACCTTTCTATATTGAGGTGGACAGCTCTGACTTTGCCACAGGTACCATTCTATCCCAACAGTCCACAATAGATAGAAGGTGAAGGCCTGCAGCATTCTATAGCAAGTTCCTGTCTCTAGCAGAAAGAAACTACAAGATCTATAACCAGAAGATGCTAGCTATTATTTGTGTGCTGGAGAAATAGAGACATTTCCTTGAAGGGGCAGCTAACCCAGTATAGATCTGGACTGGCCACAAAAACCTGGAGTATTTTATGACAGTGAGGAAACTGAACTGGAGGCAAGCATGTTGGTTCTTGTACCTGGCTTGCTTTGACCTCACTCTTTACTATTATCTGGGATAATCTATGGGTAAGCCAAATACACTCTTTTAGAGGTCCAACTACAGCAACAGCTCTTTGGACAACAAAAACATTGTTTTGTTGTGCCCAGAACTCCTGGCCATCTTCACTCTTGAAGAACTAGAGCTGACTAGAGTTGAGCACAATATCCTGGCTGAAGTCTACAAGGATAACCACTCTGGAGACCAAGAGGAGCCTATAGCTAGAACTGCTCTGGAACTGAAAAAGTCCTCAAGCAAGACAGTACATTTCTCAGAGTGGTCAGATGTCAATGGCCTGCTCCGTTCCCAAGGAAAGATCTACATCCTCCAGACCCTAGACCTTTGCAGGAAGATAGTAGCCTTGTATTATGATACAAAGATTGCCAGACATCCCAGAAGATAGAAAACATTAGAGCTAGTATCCTATAACTACTAGTAGCCCCAGATGTTTAGGTATGTCAGACAGTATGTTAGCACCTGTGACCTATATCTCTGTATGAAAGCAACATAACACCCTCTGATTAGAGAGTTGTACCTACTTCCTATACCAGAAGTGAGATGGGATACCCTTAGTGTAGATTTTGTAATGGAACTCCCCAAGTTCTCCAGATATAATACTGTCATGATAGTAGTGGACTCTATATCAAAGAGAGCCCACTTTATTCCAATGCATATAATGGTGACCATGGAAGGAGCCACCAGACTGTTCTTCCACTATGTGTGAAAGCTCTATAGACTGCCCTAATGTGTAGTCTCAGACTGCAGACCCTAGTTTGTGGCACTCTTCACCAGGGAACTCTATAAACTGCTGTAAGAACTTAGACTGTGATGCCTTAGAACTACTTCTAGTCTGAGTTGACAAGGAGAACTTAATAGAGTTTTTATTTGATTACTGTACACTACTTATATACATTCTGTATTTACTTCTATTTATAAAGTCTTGCACATCTCTTTCAAGTCATTCCCTCTCATTGTAAGAACTTAGACTAAGATATCTTAGAACTACTTCTAGTCCAAGTTGACAAGGAGAACTCAATAGAGTTCTCATTTGTTTGTTGTACACTACTTATACATATTTTGGTATTTACTCTTATTTATAAAGTCCTGTGTATTTCTTTTGAGTCATTTCCTCTTGTACATCCATTGGTTCTTTTAATAAAGAAAAGAAAAGAAAAGAAAAGAAAAAGAAAATAAATAATGACTTAGTTGTTTGGTCAAGTCATGACACTCATACGTCCATTGATTTCCTAATTTAAATAAAAGAAAAAGAAAAGAAATATAAATAATGACCTAGCTGTTTGGCTGTATCATGACAACTGCTAGGAATCCAATTAGTGTCCTCTATAGCCTAGTACCTGCAAACTGACAGACAGATGGAGCATGTTAACCAAGAGCTCAACCAATACCTATGGCTCTTTGTCAATGAAAGACAAGATAGCTGGTACAATCTGTTGCCTATGGCAGAATTCCAGCACAACAACTATATGTATGCCTCCACCCAAAAAACTCTATTCCTGCTCAACACTGGATGCACCTCTTGTATAGGCTTTGAACCCAGGCAATAACCCTCTAGACTGGAAATGGTAAATGAGTTCACAGAATGAATGAGAGTAGCAGTTAAGGAGGCCAAGTCCACAATCTAAAAGATACAAGAAGATATGACCAGATATTACAATCAAAAAAGTCTCTGGCCCTGGTGTTTCACCCTGGTGATCAGATATTCCTAGATGTATCTGATATTAAGACTACCTGTTTGTCTCCAAAATTGTCTTATTGCCACCTCAGACCCTTCATTGTGGAATGCCAAGTAGGATCTCTAGCTTACCACCTCAAACTACCATATGCAATGAAGAAACTCCATCCAGTGTTCAATGTAGTAAAGCTGTCTGTAGCTCTAAACAATCTGATACCAGGATGGAGATCAGAACCCCCACTACTGCCAATCATTGCTGACAAAGAGAAGAAATAGGAGGTGGAAGAGATCCTGAATAGTTGCTGGTATTAGAGGAGGTTTCAGTTCTTGGTAAAATGGAAGGGATATAGTAGAGAACACAACTCTTGGGAAATGGTCTCTGATATTTCAGCTCCTGACCTGGTGGCAGAGTTTTACCACAAGCACCTTACAGCTCCTAGATACATCTGCTGGACAGATTTTGATGCAATTTTCAAGTCTAGAGCAATTGCTTTGAAATGCAGCAATCTTGAAGAGGGGGTGAGTATAAGGGAACCCTACTAACACCACCCCTAGAACACTGGGCCAACCTCCTAGAGCAACCCTATGCTTAATTAAATATTACTATGTAATATTTAATTACCTTTAGCTCAACTTGGCAACTCCTAACCCTGACTGGTAGGACTGTAGGATCAGGAATGAACAAACTGTAGTAATATATATAGTATAGAGTATACTTCCAGGAGCCTTATTCTAAACTCTAAGGATTCTCCTGGAGGTAAGTTGTAACATGCTTAGGAGCTGTAATATTACTAAGGATTCTCCTAGAGTCCACTCTGCTCCAGTCGCCCTTACAAGGGTTCAAGTTGGACCAGAGGCCCAGATAAAAACCTTGTATTTCATATAGTCTAGTTATAGTACTAGTATTGCATTACAATTCATACATTGGCTTTAAGCTTTGCACTGGGTTACTTAAACTTGGTCCTTGACTGTTATGAGAGCCCCAAACAGAAAAAGGTTTGCCATGCATTCAAACACTTAGTCCAAAACCTCAAAGCATACAACAGGGTCAAGATATAAATAGCATGGGAACTTAGCAAGTCAAATCATGTGACAAGGTCAGGTGGTCATAGAACATTCTGGAAAGGACATGTGATTGTGGGACTTTAGAGTACAGCCACTCTAGTAGTAGTATAAGTAAGGCTACAATCCAATGAAGAACTCCATTGAGTTCTTCTTGAACATCCACCTAGGGTGATCACTAAGGACATTCACTGTCTATTGATAACACAAGAACTCGATACCCAATGGTGACCTCACACCTCGTGATCTCACCACCACTTACTCTTTTATCTTCCTTGCTAGTAGACACAGCACTCATAAGCATTTTGGATAGCGGGCCTTAGCTGTAAAGGGAACTTCTCAGTCAGTTAGGGACTGAGGGAGGAGACTTGGTACTAAGTCCAAGTACTCTGTTCAAGTCCTGACCTTGTTATTGGGCATTGTTCTTTACAACTTTCACTATATAAACTCAGTGCTACGCTCTATTGTGGGTAGTGTATGCAGGAGATTGGTGGTTATTCCTTAGGAAGCCACTTAGTTTAGGGGTTCTCTTCTTAGGGCAATCGCATACCAATTTGATTAGGACAGTAGTTAGTAAGGCAGTAAGAGTCTAGACAGGTAAAGATTTTGTACCCTGTTGGACGTAGCCTTAGCTAGAAACCCTGGATCAAAAATCATCTGCAATGTCAGAATCTGAATCATCACCATCACCATCACCACCACTACCATACAACATGTCCCAACAACAACAATAGGGGGAACTCTCCTCAGCATCTGCCCCCTGCCAAACCAGAGAGAAGCAACTCCTCGCCATGATTGCAACCCTGCAGCAGCAGGTTAATACCATGCTCCTCCAGCAGCAAGGGAGCAGAGTGGAGGTTGCAAGACCTCAAGTCTTTAGTGGAAAAATGGAGGAGGTGAGCATGTTTGTGAATGCAGCTCAACTATATATTAGAATGAAGATAATGGAGGAAGTGGCGGCAACCCAGGTGGCCTGGGTATTATCGTATGTGCAGGGGGGAATAGCAGAGGCATAGAAGAATAATTTGTTGGATGAATTGGCAAAGGGAGAGTCAGAAGTGGAATCAGCAGAGCAGCTATTCACAAAGATAAGGAATGACTTTGGGGAGACATCAGAGGAAGAAAGAAAGATAGAGCAGTTGAGGACAATCAAACAGGGAGGGAGGACCTGCGACAAGTATGTACAGGAATTCAAAAAGGTCACCAGGGGGAGTGGCTATGAAAGAAGATCCCTCATTGAAGAGTTTAAAAGAGGACTGAGTGGGGCCATCAAGAGGAAGTTGATCAAAGCAGAGGAACCGCCAACCACCATTGGAGAGTAGCAAGAAAGAGTGGTGAGACTAGACAGAAACCAAAGACAGAGTAGAGCAGAGGAGAAAGTGTTGGGGAGGAATGCAGTATGTCCAGGGGGAAATGCACAGCCAAGAGAGGGAGGATCATATGGGAGAAGAGGGGGACAAATAACATAGAGAATGGAAGGAGGATACAGAGGAGGAGGAGGAGGAAATATGCTCAATAGAGGAGGAGCTTAAATAGGTCCAAGGAGAGACCCAAATGCAATAGATATGGATAGGGGAAGGGGAGGAGACAGGATATGCTACGTATGTGGAAAGTAGGGCTATATGGCCAAAAATTGCTAGGAAAGGCACAAGAGAAAGGTAGTAGAAATGCTGTAGGAGTTGGCAAAAGAAAATGGAGGACAGTGAGCTCTCAGCTGGCCTCCAATAATTTATACAGTATATTGCGCCCAGAAAAACTGGGTAATAAATTAAACTTCATCAATACAACTGAGAGAGTAAGAGACATACGGCACATACTATAGCCATTAAGGGAAGTCTGGTTGAAAGTAGGATTAGAGAGGTTGGAAAATCATGAAGGAGTGGCAGTAAAAGCATTGTTGGATAGTAGGGCAACAGGTCTATTCATAGATACAATCTTTGCAAAGAAAAAGGGGTTCAAAATGGAAAAATTAAAAAAACCCCTCTTAGTCAGGAATGTGGATGGAACAGTAAATGTGGGGGGGGGCCATAACACACCAGATCGAGTGCAATATGTTCTTCAAAGGACATATGGAGAGGGCAAGAATAGATGTGTGCAATTTGGGCAAAACGGTGTTGATACTGGGAATGCCATGGCTAGCAGCCCACAATCCAGAAATAGATTGGGAGAAAGGGGAAGTGAAAATGATGTGTTGCCCACCTATATGTGGAAGAAGAAAGCAAGAAGAAAAGGAGAAGAAAGTAAGAAAAATGGAAAAGGACGAGGACAGGGAAGTATTAAGAAAACTGGTGTCCAGAAGATTTTGGAAGTGGAAAAGAGTATTCGGGGAAAGGGAGTCAGAGAGGATGCCAGTACAAAAGGCCTGGGACTATGCCATAGAATTGAAAAAAGGGTTCATGCCAAAGAAGAGGAAGGTGTATTCACTGTCGAGAGAGGAAAGGGAAGAGGTACAAGCATTTGTGAAAGATCAATTAAGGAAAGGATACACCCAACCCTCCAAGTTGTCCCAAACATCACTAGTACACTTTGTGGCAAAAAAGGATGGCACATGGAGGATGGTACAAGACTATCGACACGTAAACCAGTGGATGATAAAGAATGGGTACCCTTTACCCCTTATTGCAGACATATTGGATGGAGTAGGAAAGAGAAAGGTGTTTACGAAGCTGGATCTAAGATGGGGATACAATAACATCAGAATCAAGGAAGGGAATAAGTGGAAAGCAGCATTCACAACGTACATTGGAGCCTATAAACCCACAGTCATGTATTTTGGGTTAATGAACTCCCCTGCTACTTTCCAGACAATAATGAATGACCTATGCAGAGATCTCATAAACCAAGGAGACACAGCAACCTTCATTGATGATATCTTAGTAGCTACAGATATGGAAGAGGGGCATGACAAGCTGGTGGAGGAGGTACTAAAGAGATTAGAGGAGAATGACCTGTTTGTGAAGCCAGAGAAGTGCAAATGGAAAGTAAGAGAGGTAGAGTTTCTGGGAGTAGTAATTGGCCCAAAGGGAGTAGAAATGCAAAAGGAGAAGGTAGAAGGAGTTCTGAACTGACTGGCACCTAGAAATATCAAGGAAGTACAAAAGTTCCTGGGCCTCACCAATTACTACAGGAGGTTCATAAAGGACTTCGCTAGAATAGCTGTACCGTTACATATACTGGTCAGAAAGGAGCAAAGATGGAAGTAGGAAAAGGAACAGGAGGAAGTGTTTGGGAGACTTAAGGCAGTGTTCACCACAGAACCTGTCCTGGCTATCCCAGACATCGACAAAGAGATGAGAGTAGAGACAGATGCCTCAGATTATGCAACAGAGGGAGTATTGTTGACAAAGTGTGAGGATGGCAAGTGGAGACTGGTGGCCTTCATCTCTAAACCACTGAACACCACAGAACAGAATTACAAAATTCACAATAAAGAGATGCTGGCAGTGATAAGGTGCCTAGAAGTGTGGAGGCATTATTTGGAGGGAGCAAAACTCGAATTTGAAATCTGGACAGACCATAAGAACCTCCAGTATTTTATGATGAGTCAGAAATTAAACTGTAGACAAGCAAGATGGGCCCTGTACCTATCAAGATTTAATTTTACATTAAAACATGTTCCAGGAAAAAGCATGGGAAAGGTGGACAGATTAAGCAGGAGACCAGACTGGCAGGAGGGGGTGGAAAAAGACAATGAGAATCAGAAGCTGGTAAAGCCAGAATGGATTAGGGGAGTAGAAACAATAATAGAAGAGGAGAACCTAAAGGAAAGAATCAAAAGGGTACAGGAGGGGGATGAGAAGGTAGTAAAAGCAGTAGAAGAGTTGAAAAAGGCAGGAGTAAAAACATTGAAAGATGAAGAATGGGAAATAGAGGATGGGACAGTAATGAAGGAAGAAAGGATATATGTGCCAGAGGGGGACCTCAGGAGGGAAATAATATGTGTCACAAACTTCATTCAGACCATAACTCCAGGAATACTTGACCGATTTTGATGATCTAAATGGCCACCAAAAGCCCTTAAGAAGACCTTTCAAACAGTACCAAAAACATCTCAAAGCAATCAGTATTCACTGAGTTATCAGCAGATCAGTCAGTGATCACCAAGTTACCAGACACTAAATC
>Ga0154004_1000256_pt1 | contig 14447 bp, 14 predicted proteins | sample TSFL088MetaG_FD_104727 | JGI IMG/M metagenome (GOLD analysis project Ga0154004, IMG submission 104727) | Attine ant fungus gardens microbial communities from Florida, USA - TSFL088 MetaG | ecosystem: Host-associated > Fungi > Mycelium > Unclassified | place: USA: Florida, Lake Talquin State... | reverse complement strand
TCAGTTATTCCCTCAAATTTCTCAAGAATTCACTCACTGGACGACACCGTAACCAGTCGGAGGATTCCGATCGAAGGAACCGTGGAAAGAGACAAAGATATCTCGGGCCCAAGTAGTTGGAAGTCCCATGAGATTGGACGTCTTGCCAAGGTGATACTGCTTAATATCTAGCGGAACTGAGTGCGCCTAGTGCTGTGTCAATAGCTACAATTGAGAAAAGGGTCTTTGCTTGCCTGGAAATTGAAAGCAGGAGGTCGGTTGTTCGTCGCATTTTGGCACCAGGCATCACCGCGAGGTCCTGTTGATTCTGATGAGACAGTGGGCAGGTTGAAGCTGAATTGAGCTCCACGAGAGAGGGCGGCATACTGAGGATCACCAACCAGGTCTGCCTCTGGGTTCCAAAGCGTGCTACAATCGGGAAAACCAAAAAAGGGCGGAAGAGTATCGTCGGAGGGGAGGATCACTGTGTTGATCTCATCCGCAGGATTATCGTTTGCGAACGTTGTACCAGTCACATTATCGATTGAAGCACCATTCTCAACGATCAACAGTGTGTTCGCAGAAGAGGTGCCATTGACAATTGTGAAGCCCGCAGGATTACGTATACCATAAGCAATCACTATTCCATCAGTCCATTCGAGCGGAATGGATTGGAATGTGTTTAAGTGGAAAAGTCTAACTTGAGATCGACCAGAACTAGGGATACGGGCAGTTATATCAATATTGGTCTCGGGTCCCGAACCAACGAGAATGGCAATTACTGAGCCTGTATTATCATGTATGAGCTGAAGGGCGTGAGTCGTTAACTCTACACATGTTAGGACTCAAAAATCACGTCTTCCCGGATATTGATGAGATTCTTACCTCCATCCGCCGGTAAACCAGTAATGAGAACAGTAGGCACGATTAAGGCTGTCATAGTGCTCGGATTATAGGCATATACCAGCACATCGGAAGCGGTGCTAACGTATAAAGTTTTGTCATCAACTTGGATGCCATGCGTGAAACCATCGTTCGCAACTACAACAGTGCGCTCCCATCCAAGAGATGGGGTAAGAACTCTCGAGAACGCGGTCACTCCTGCGCCACGTTCAACGACAAGTACGTTTTGCTCAGAATCTATAGCGATGCCACGAGGGACTGTGAGGTTAGAGAAAATCACCGAAGCTCTTAATCCAGGGGCAACAGTTACAGGAGTTGTGAATGCCACCTCGTCTGGTTGAAAAAGCTGAGCAACCGTGATTGTTAACAGAGAAAGTGAGACCAAGGCAGCAAGCCTCATTCTTGCGAATTTAGTTTTTGATCAGAATAAAATTCAATTTTGCATCCAATAAGAGGAATCCAAATTGTTCGTTGTAGCTGTCAAGACAATGAGGAAGGAACGATTGAACATTTAACTCGGGTCCTTCGAAAAGAGAGAACCTGATGAATTGGTAAAGTGACTGGTGACATATCTTTTTGCGTAGCTCATCTGTCCACGTCTTCCTTGTCTAAGTGCAGGGTCTTTGGAATTCCGGTGACTTCGTCTCATCGAAATGACAACTGTGCATCACAAGCATGAATTTGTAGACTCCGATCTCTTGGGGACTGCTCCATCGCGTTCGCTGACCAGTTCGAGTATGCCACAGAAAAGATTTCCAAGAACGGTATCTTGAAATTTCAAGGTGGTTGGACACCCATCTATCATGAGCAAGCACTATTTTGTCATCGATTCTCAACGTACAGCTGTTTAATCAACGACGGCGATTGTCTAAATCCACATCCATCCGATCCAGTCCCATGCTCAAGCTCTTCCTTCTTCATGGTGGCTTCCAACACCCTCCTGCCAGTGGAACTGATGATGGACCCCCAGCACCTCTGATCGTGGCTGATAAATGACTTGCCCGATGAGTCCCGGCCGCCCGTGCACGTTCAAGATAGACTACGTCGCGGTTGGGGGTTTGGATTGGGTTCTTTGAACTGACTGAGGTTAGCCAGTATCCGAGAAGTATGATGGGAAGTGCAAATTATTATCGAGTCAACCCTACGCGCTGTGACACTTTCTTTGCCGAGTGGGAGAATGGTCGATGATTGATGTGGGAAGCGCGGCTGACGTTTAGGTGCTGTCAAGTCATGCTCGACGTAGTTTACAGGTGTGCAAGTATAGTGTACTACGGACGGTGTAACCGCAATTGTTGAGCACAAGGTACGTATTTTGACAGGTATACTAACGAGCGCCTAATGAGAAGGGGTTTGGTGGCCGTATACGAGTCCTCGGTTCCAGATTTAGATCAAAGAGCACAGAAGCAGCCAGCCGACAGATTGATCAAACTTTTACAATATACTTATTTGGCATAAATTGGAACCCATCAAAACGTTGAGCAATACAATTCAGTTCGGTTTTACATGGAGAATCGATGCTAGTTAATCACAGAAGGTGATGGCAAGGCTTACCTGTGGAAAATGATCAGTAAGATGTACTCAGGAGAGTCAAACTGGGCTGACATCGTTGGCTTGACAAGCTACCTGAGCAGAGGTATCATCCGGTTGGCGGAAAGCCATTGGACAGTCAGCACTTGCACCTTGGTTACAGAAAATGTCAGACATGAACCAAACATGAGGAGCAACGACATACAATCTGTACCTGCACCATCACACCCATTATAGTATCTTTAGATCAGGGTTAACCGATTGAAAACTTCATTGTGGCCAGAAACCAGAAACTCACCCGAAGCCAGAGGTAACCGAGAAAGAGTGACTGGACGATTTAATTCAATCTACAATGGTCTCATGCTTGGAGAAAGTGAAACCTACGGTGAAATCAAAGAAATATCGGCGCTGGAACCACTCCCAGGAGATGTTGGGTTTACTAGAGTGAACTCAACAAGAGTACAACCATCCCCGTTAAAGCCGCAGCCTCCTGAACGTGGAAGAAATTTAGTTTCACCCAACATGAGAACAGCCTTTTGATAAATGGGAGGAAAATCCCATCCACGTACCAGTCTGGAGGTAGCTGTAGATATTGAGTCAACATCTCAGCCCAAGATGTTCTTAGTGTTTAAGAAACCTATCACTGACGCTATAGCAGCTGACAATGGACCGTTGCTAGTAAAGGCGTCGCCCGTTGATAGTACGTTACCACCTTGAATAAGCATGGGCTATGGATGGAATCCGGTGGCATGAATCCATAAGAGGAAGAGAGAAATTACGAGCACTTACAGTTCCAAATCCGCAACTGCGAAACAAAAATTTGAAGCTCAATCATAGAGTAATTGACCAAAAGGAGCTTACTTATTAGTAAATGAGACTGTGTGAGTCTCAGCACTCACAACCTGTAGGACAGACAGCGCAGCGGCAACAGCGAGTAGACCAATCATCAGAGACCTTGAATACGATTATTGCAGTCTCAACCTGGTATTTATGCAGTTCACCAGATAGCTTCGCGGGATTCATCATTTTGTACGGCAGGCTAGAATTATGCCCAAGTGGCTCTCTTTTGATGCTAAAGCATGGGGAAGAAATATCAAGCTCTCCATCAAAGGGACTAACTGCCGGCATGTATATAGTCTGTGACTGTGGTGGTTCTTGAGCGTTGGACCTAATGTCGTATCACTTCTCAACTAGGAATCATGATGGCGCCACGACTGAATTCGGGATTATTTTGTGGACCTGTGCCTTTTCATTTCCCAAATTCATGACGCGGGGCTCGAACACAGAGACGCTCGCAGCCACTCCTCGTATACACATCATGGGGAACTAGAAAGACATATTGCAACGGTGCTGAGTGGACGCTGGAGTGATAAGCAGTTGTGGACTTGTGTTTATACTTGACTCTTCGGTATAAGTCCAGATTGATATATGAAATCAAGAAGTCTGATCAATGCATGATCGGAAGGTATCTCCATTAGGATGAAGTGGGGATCAAAAATATCCCGAGATCGAGGTAATTTGTTGGTGGGAAATGGATCAAGTAAAAGTATGAGTGTATTTACATTGAGTGCTCTGGTAGTGGGCATTCTTCCAAAAGAGCTAGAATCAGTCACCTGGAAGAGTGGTTAGATTCTCATGTATATTAACAGTGGAGGGTGTTACACTTACGATGCTTCTTCTCATTCCAGCCCATCCCAAATGCATCGAAGAGCATATCCCGCATACATACAACTTGTGTCAGCTTGCATTCTTGTTGCTTCAACCACCACCTCCAGCTGTTAAAAGGCCACATGACCTGGTCTTCTAGGTCCCTCATCCATTCGCCACTCATCGCTTGCCGTTCCTTATTAGATGCTAAAAAAAATTGATAATAGAACCATGGACTCCCACACGAGCCCGGTGAGACGGTACTGAATTGGGGTAGGCCGGTTTGAGCAGAAGGGTCAAAAATCCGGACTCCAATGACCCGAGAAGGAAAAAGAAGGAAGAGGGAATTAATTAAAGTCTGATCTTTGCCGACGAAGTGACCTTTGCGTAGATAGCGGTCATGATAAGCATAAAATATCTCTGACCACCAGGATACTGTGGCTGGAGGACCACCAAAAAACGATCCTGGAACGATGTTTAATGAAAGATATGGTAGATATGTTTTTGCTCACCCTCGCTAATTTCAGCGTCGATGGGCCCATCATCCTCGTGCCAGTATCTCCTCGACCAGCTGAACGTTCCTCTTACCGGGAAAAACAACAAGTCCAACTTCCTTGATTTTGCGCCTCCTGCGGCTTCCACACATGAAGAACCAGCCTGCCATACGTCCTCCACTCGCTTCGGATCAGGCCATTCTGAATAATGATGTTCACTCCTAAAACCACCTGCATCACTCCAGAAAGCGAAATCATACTCATCCCCTTCCGACATTAACTGCCGCACAGCCCTATCAAGTAACCACGGTTTGGCATTCCAGATTGCGTATAATTCTGGATTGTGTCGAAAGGCCTCTCGATCAAGTGAATGTAGATGCGTGTAGTTATTCTCAAGGCCCTGAAGTGGAGGGATATCGAAAGGCGACGTGAAGGAGGTATTGATGTGGATAGGGTGAGGGCCCCGCTGCGCAAGAATGACCGTAGTGAAAGAAGGTGTCGTGTAAAAGTAGATAGGGGTAGTAATGGATCCAATGAACCGGGACAACCAGAGAGTATAATCTTTCTGTGGGTGTTTGGATTGTTCGAGAGGGAAAAATGCGGATACAAGCAGGATTTTTGGTTTTCTGCCGGGACTGCTTTCATCAACAAAAGAAAAGTTTTCAGAAGAAGGCATATTTGCTGGATTTCGAGGAAAAGCAGCATCCAAGAAAACGGTTTCAGTGCAAATGAGATAGAGGACGAGAAAGAGGGTCAATATATATAAGGCTTTCTTGTAATTTCTGCGGCTGTGGGTTGTGACGGAAATCATGTAAGATGTCTCTGTTGAAACACTTTACTATGTTTATCTTATATTCGTGGACAGGCATTATCTTCAAGAGAATCGTGCACGACTCCGATCAGAAAGAACCGTCCCATTCATCTAACGATGTAGAGTTTCTCCAGGCCGAATGATTGTAGTCGAAAAAGTCGTTCAGTCTTGGTGTACAAATTCGAGTGCGAGGAAAATTCCCACTGCGAATGCACATTACTGTCATCATTGGAACCCGATGGAACATGAACAGTCCAGTCAGCTTATTGTTGTAGGCACTCGTGAAACGCAATGAGCAATCAATTGGAAGACATGCCTACAGGACTGCCTATTTGGGGCTGCTTGTCACGGGCTTGAGATTTTTTTCAAATAAGATCTTCGTGAGAAGTGGCTGGTAGAATATCGCTGCTGAGGAGCCAGAGAGCAACCCTATCATGTCTTCGAACGAACAGGTTCATGAAATTGCGCAATCTTCCCAGTCAATCAAACGTTTCAAGGTGAATTTAGTCCGTGAACTGTTTAATTTGGGTGCCGACGATGTTGATGTTAGCACCAATCCTATACACAAAGTTTGAAGGAAGTTCATCTACCCTCAGTATTCAACCAGAATCAGCTCGAACGCGAGATACTCGTATGTAACGGATTCTCTATTAGAAAACTTACCCATTTTTCTACCAGGACAATGAATCCCACTTCCATGAATCCTTGGAACATTGGAGACAGTTGAACCTCGCACCTTCATTTATCGTATTTGCAGACAATGCAAGTCCTTTGTCCCTCTCAATGCCCCTTCTTCTGCACCACTGGAAGGAGATTATCGTCCACTGGGAGGCAGCTATGGACTCAACCAACGACGAAGGTTTGCGAGCTCTGCTCGAGTAAGTGGATGGATTTGTATTGGCCGAAATACATAGCTCAAGTATCTCCTCAGTTTAATGCAAAAGCTTGCATATGATTTGCGAACTACGCTATCCCCGGTTTATCCATCGATTCTTAAGCGTTTGCTCAAGTTCCTTCCGCGTGTCCTTGAACCAGCTGCCTTGACCGTGCTCCTCGAAACCATTTCCTCTCTAATACGCTACCTTCTCGTTCCCTCTATTTACACGGAGCTTCTCACGCACTCGTGGAATGCCGTCCGATCCATATTACCAAAATGCCAGCCCGAGATACAGAGAGCAATTGCTGAAGTATGGGGATCAGCCCTTCGCAGACTGAAAAGTACCTCGCGAGATCATGCAGTCAGATTGTTAGCAGAAAATGCGGAGGGTGTGGAGGATGCTTCTGCATGGGCTATTGTTTTCGCCTCAAAGGTTTGTTTTCTTCATGGGAGTATCACATTGTTAGAGCTGATACATTTCTAGTCGATATCACAAACGCTACATACGTCCACAGTGCCCCTTTTCACACAGCTCTTGGCTTGGCATATCTCTGCTGAGAATCCTGAGGCTACCTTCGTCGTCCTTCGACGTGCCCTGACTGCTCTCATTCACCATGTTAAGCATACGGACCAATTCTCCGCACTGGCGGACTTCTTGGTTCGTGAGCTTCAGAAAATAATCGATGAGCATGATGGTGGCGATGTGGAGAAGCTGCGACGCGTCATTGAGGTGGTTAGCATACCCTACTCGGTCCGCCAGGGCTCCCGGATGACCCGTATGTCCTATCGTACTTCGAACAACTTCCTCCATTAATGCAACCCTCCTTCCTCAGAAACTCACCATACAGTTCTATTCACCCTGATCAACTCCCTTCCGTTGGATAAAGAAATAATACACCCTGCATTGCTCAAATTGATTTCCGCATTATTCCTCGCATCAGAAGCCTCACTATGGCTTGGACCTGGTCTCAGGTTCCTCCAACATACATGGTCATTTACATCTACGGGTTCAAATACATCTACTTCTGCGTCTGCATCAACAGAATTTTCCCTTAGGTTACATGGTATCCTGGCTGATCTCAATTGGGGTGGCTGGAAACTTGTCGCAATTCCTCCCTTGCTCAAAGCCACCAGGAAACCAGAGAACTTAGCAGTCAACCCAAGGGTATTGATCGATTTTTTGGCCGGAATAGTAAGGGCACGGAAACTAAACGTGGAAGACGTCGATCTAGTTTGGAAGGAGAATTGGGAAAGATGGCTTATTAATGATCGATTGACCCTCTTTGAAGCAGGGGGACGAGGCGGGGACGATATTGTAAGTTATCATGGATCCTCTCCATCTCAGCCTGATAACTTTGCCGCCAGGCCACGGAACTGGATAATATCTTGGCACTTTCTTCTTTCATGACCGAGAATCTTACGACAAGACTCGTTGGACTTATTAACCGCGAATTATGTCCGTCTCATGGCGAGGATGTACAAATAACATCTTTAGAAGCGAACAATGATGGTATTGTGCTTGCAACACCAGCCTGGATTTTGGGTACGTGCATGCAAGCACTTCAACAACGTAATCACAAGGAGTGGGATACGGTTGTGGATATATTCAATTGGATCTGCACCGGGGCCAAGCGTTGGGGCAAGGCTCCTGAGGTAATTGCAGGACTAGTACCTTTAGCTCGAATGAGGTGGGAATTTCACCTGTTTGACATATTCCGATAACCAGTTCCTCATTGTTGGACAGTGTGGCCACAAGATTCGTACCTTTCGCTGAAATCTACCCTCACCTACGCGCTGCAATCCTCTCCCATTCCCGCATCCTTCGACTAGGCGCGATGAGATTGATGAGTTCAAAGCTTATCGCGGCCCCTGCAGGTCTGCACGAAATCATGAAGCGGTGCCTTCAGGGAGAAGAGGTGCCATGTGATGTGCAGGGGTCTAGGGAGCGAGTTTTGAGGATAGGCAGAGTTGTTCAGGTTGTGGATGATGCCGAGGCAGCTGATTTCTGTGCGAGGTGGCTTATTGGTACGCTACAAATCCGTTTTACTCTACACATCATACTCACGGTTGATTTAATTTTCAGCTCAATTGAAAGTAAATTTGAGGCCGCTCTGGTCTCCTGCTGCTGCCGCCCTGGCAGTTTTGTCACAACGATTTGGAGATGTTGTTTGGGATCTCATATACTCAGAAATCCAACGAGGAGAGGACAGTAATCTGGTCACACGAAATCTAATATCTGGCAGCCTGCAAAGTGAGGAAGTAAAGAGTAACGATAATGATATCTGGGAAGATGAGCGGTCATGGAGAGATCCCAGTGCACATAAACTCCGGCTTGCATTATCAAAGTGGTTAGATCCAACACACAGGACAAGGGAACTTATAAACGTGCGTAGAGTATATTGCTCGTTACAATGGAGCCTGACAAGTATCTAGTATTCCCGCTGCGATGATCGCTTTGACCCACTTTCGTACCAACACCAGTTGCTTCTGGCACTTGGTGAATGCCACAGCTTGGCCGAGAAACATAATCGTGACATCATTTCCTATTTTCTCTCTTTGACGTCATCAAACTCTAGCAAATTGTCGAAACAAAAGCTCGTCAATTGGCTCACACTCTTTTCGAAATTTGCCAATCCCAAAGCATTGCATTCGACTGACACTCTACGCACATTCTATATCAACCATCTCTCCTATCCCGACCGATCAATTCAATCCCTCGCATTATCTTGTTTATTGACATACAGATCTCCACATCTTGTTCATCACGAAGAGAAAATACGGCTCCTGCTCGATGATACCCGATGGCGAGATGAGCTCACCTTGCTGGAAATTGACTCAATCAAACAGGAGGATCGAGAAGACGTCGTCCATGTTATCATACGGTTGTTGTTTGGTCTGATGATTGAAAGGAAGGGTCGAGCTAGGGGAGCAGATCGCAGAGTGGCGGTGTTGACTACCCTAGCAAGTTGTACAGACGACGAACTTGGTTTGCTTGTTGATCTGATGCTAAAATCGCTAGGCCTGAATAGACTAGTGGACATGGACCAAAAGGATGGCGGTGTATTCTTGATCAGGGAACTTCCACTGGGTACGAGTAATAAGCAGATCGTCGGATATCTTACCTTGCTTGGAGATGTTCTGAAGAACCTGGGATCGAGGTTGGTTCCTTATTGGCCTGCTCTCCTAGGTTCAACCATCAACATCTTGGCGAGCTGCCAGAAACAACTGAACGACATGACTGTAGAAGGAGCCGAGGAATTAGTGGATGGAGAAGATGCTGAAGGTCTTGAAGAGACAGATGAAAAAGAGGAAGTTGAGGTTTCTGCGACTCCAACCAAGGTGCTTCGAAGTATTCGGCAGCTCGGCCTCAAACGATTTACAGGCTTTTTCAAATGTCCTGTATCTTTTGATTTCGCACCTTATTTTCCTTCTGCATTTGATGCTTTCATCCTTCCTCGACTATCGAATTTGGACAAGGAAAATACCCAAACCCCTTCGACTCTCATTGAACTTTTCTTCTCATGGTCAACACGGAGCGAGTATTGTACTTTCCTCTCCCAGCGATCCGATATGCTCCTACCCAAAGTATACGATTGCCTCGTCGCAACCAATGTCAAACCTACAGTCATCATGCGTGTCTTTGACATAGCTGAGTGTATCCTAGTTCATGCAGCCTCTGACGATATTATACGTGACGCTGTCCTCAAGCCGCATGTCTCAAAACTGCTGAATAATATCGCGCTTCTAGTTGAACGCGTCAAGGACACTGCAACAATTGCTACACCCATCGGTCAACGGCAGATCAACATTCTTGCGGAAATTGCTCAGTACACTGAAGACTTTTCTCAAGCTACAACACTACTGACTTTGTTCATGCCCCTTCTTCGTAAACCTGCTAAGATTGTAGCTGAAAAAACTAAAACTGACATGCTGAGGATTTTGTCAAAGCTCATGCTAGTCATCCCAGACTTACGCAACAGGCAAAACGATCTCCACGTCAATACTTATGACCTCTTCAGCCAGTTATTCCAGTCACTCCGGTCACGGCTTGCTCGGAATAGTCTCATTAATACTTTCAACCAGTTTGCAAGTCTCGGCAGTTTTCAGCATTTGGCTACGCTGTTGGGTGACTTGAATGCTTACTCGGTGAAGCGTGTAGACGAGCCAGATTTTGATCGACGGCTCGGCGCATTTGCTCGTTTGAACGAGATAGAATACAAGACGCTTTCACCTGCGGATTGGGCACCTGTTCTTTACAACTCGTTATTCTGCATCCAAGACGCTGTGGAGCTGGCGATGAGGAACAATGCCGCCTTTTCAATCAAGCACTTCATTGAGATTGTCCTTATCAAGAGAGATGATGATCATGATTTCGAGGACTTGTTCATGAAGTTGCTGCTCCCTGGTCTGAAGAATGGATTGAGATCGAAGAACGAACTTGTCAGAGCTGAGATCCTAGGCGTCATTGCCTATGCTGTTAGAAAATTAGAGTTCATTCCATCGCTCAAGGATATGCAGGTTCTATTAGAAGGTGGAGATGAGGAGGCCAATTTTTTCAATAACATCCTTCATGTCCAGTTGCACCGCCGTTCTCGAGCACTCAGGCGTCTAGGAGATCACTGTGATGTAGGACATTTGCGAAGCAGCACTCTTTCCGAGATCTTCATTCCTCTCGTGGGGAATTATATCACCTCCGCGGCAGCCGTTGACCATCATCTTGTTACTGATGCAATTACAGCTACTGGACGTATGGCAAAGCAATTAAGTTGGTCGGCATATTACGCCCTTGTTCAAAAGCTGATCAAATTATCCAAAGTCAAAGACGAGTCGGAGAGGGTTTATGTCAGGGCACTTGTTGCTGTCTTGGACAATTTCCATTTTCCAATGGATGAAATGGTTGTTGAAGAAGGCGAAGATGAAGATGAAACAGAGGAATCATTGACGGCGCCGGTAACGAAGGATAGCATCAAGCTTAATGGTCTTTCTGCAGAACAGATTTCTCGGATTGCAGATGCTGTCAATCTGCGTCTTCTTCCAAAACTGCTTAATTATCTGGAGAAACATGATGCAACGACAGATGATAACACACGAATTCCGGTCTCCATTGGCATTATTACTGTCGCTCGACACCTCCCAGATAGCAGTCGGGAAGCTCAGATCACGCGCCTTCTGACAATTCTCGGCCAGATTCTTCGCAGTCGCTCTCGGGAAACCCGAGACCTCGTGCGTGATGCCCTGGTTCGTATCTCCACAAGTCTTGGCCCACAGTATCTCTCTTTGGTTTTCAAAGAACTCCGAGGTGCATTGACTCGGGGTCCTCAATTACATGTCCTCGCATTTGTGGCCCATTCAGTCCTGGTAAATGTCACATCAACAGAACACGTCGAGACCTTTCACAACCTTGATGATTGCGTCAATGATGTTGCCCACGTTTCTGCTGAAGTCATATTCGGAGAATCAGGGAAAAATGTGCTTTCAGAGGATTTCAGAACCAAGATGCGCGAAGTTCGAGGTTCATCATCCAGAGGTCTCGATTCTTTTGCTATTATTGCTAAGGTCATAAGTCCGAACAGGATTAGCAGCCTGCTCGCTCCTTTATGTGCCATTATGCAAGAAACAGAATCTCAGAAAGTCATGCACCTCGTCGAGGAGGTACTTAGGCGCATAACTTCTGGATTAAACAGCAATCAGCGCTTACTTCCCGTGGAGCTCATCGTGTTGTGCCATACGTTGATAAGTCAAAATGCGAAATTTCTTAAGCAAACAGAACAGAAGAAACTAAATCCTAAGGGTGATGCCATCGTTCAAGTGAAGAGAGAGGTTGCTGTGAATACGGACCACTACGCAAACAACTCCTTCAGGTAAAGAATTTTGTATCATGTCTCATCGTCTACTCATTTGATATTTAGATTTGTGGCATTTGGCCTAGATTTGTTCCATACCGCCATCCGGAGAGGCCGCTTTGACTTCCATGATGCTGAGACTATTAAACGTCTGGAGGGCATGATTATCGTGATCGGCAATACTCTCTATTCAACCAATGCTTCTGTCATTGCTCTGGGTCTTAAGTGTGCCGCTGGTTTGATTAAGTGTCCTTTGAAGAATCTCTCCAAATCGGTGCCTGCCTTCATATCTCAAATAATCAATATCATCCGCCAAGCTGGAAGTACAGAGTCGGAGATCGTTCAAGTCGCCTTGAAATCCCTTGCCAATATCCTTCGTGATTTTCCTACTGCTCAAGCAAAGGAAAAGGATCTTATCTTTCTCCTTGAGTTGTTATCGCCTGATCTGGAGGACCACGAACGTCAAACAGCTGTATTCACGATGCTTCGAGCCATTGTGGCTCGCAGATTTGTTATTCCAGAGATTTACGACATTATGGAGAAAGTCGGAGAAATTATGGTTACCAGCCAGTCACCTCATGTACAAGAAATGTGCCGTGGTGTCCTCTTGCAGTTCCTCCTGGATTACCCTCAAGGCAAGGGTCGTCTACGTAACCAAATGGCTTTCTTTGCGAAAAATCTCTCGTATGTATATGATACCGGTCGAAGGTCTGTCATGGAACTCCTGAGTGCTGTCATTGCCAAGTTCCAAGATGCGCTGATTTACGAATACGCCGACTTACTCTTCGTAGCGCTGGTCATGGTCATTGCTAACGATGAATCCGCGAAATGTCGTGAGATGTCAGCCCAGTTAATCAAGAGCCTGTACACCCGCCTAGATGATGAGAGGAAGAAACTCATCTTCTCGCACCTGCATGCATGGGCCATCCAGGATGCACAGATCCAGCTTGTTTGGGTTTCTTCACAAGTATCAGGCTTTATTGTGGATGCAGCACAGGTCGAAGTTCAGCCATACGTTGGACTGGTGATGGAGGATTTGCATAATGCCCTTGTCTCGAGCGTCAGGTCCCTAGCTAACAACGAAGAAAATGATGAAGATATGGACATGGATGTTGACCTGGAATGGAAAGTCTCCTACCATTCCCTCACGGTCCTCCTCAAAGTGCTCCGCGTTTTCCCGGATTTCTGTAGCCAAAACACCAAAATATCTTGGAGCTTGGTCACCTCTCACCTACTCTACCCGCATGCATGGGTCCGTACTGCCGCTTGCCGAGTTCTTGGATTGCTTTTCGCTGCGTTACCTGTTATTGCTCCACGAGCTGATCTCACTGACGATCACCCGGCATCCCTGGTAGGGATGCAAGACGTTACTAAAAAGTTGTCAGCGCAGCTGAAGAGTGAGAATCTCGACGAGGTCCTTAGCATGCAGGTAGTGAAAAACCTCTTCTTTTCCGGAAAATGTTTTTGTGCCATGCCGAAAGCAACCTCCAGTGCTGAGTTTCCGGAGGCCTTAATGAACGACGAGACAGGGGATCAGAATGTAGATGAGGTACCAAAGCAAAAAGACCCTTTATCTTGGTTGTTCTCGAGACTTTCGTATCAAATAAAATCAGCCCATATTGCCAGGAGAAGCCGGACAAAGAGCAATGTAAGGCCTTCGCTAGTTTTGTAGGCACTGGTTTTCGCTGAAGATACCCTCCTAGGCTAATTGGCATCAACACCCACTGGCGGTGTTACGCTGGTTCGCTGCTATGACTTCTTATATGGATGCGGATAGGGTTGAACAATTTCTCGTGCATATTCTTACCCCTGTATATAGGTTGATAGAGGATGACACTATCAGGGATCCGCAAATGGGTACGTACTCATTTTTGTTCTTAGCTCCGTTGATCATTAACTACGATGTAGAGGAAGTAAAAAATACTGCTGTTGAATTACAGGACCTAGTACAGGCGAAAGTTGGGACTACAAAATTTTCCATCATCTACAACCAGATTCGCCAAAAAACTCTAGAGACACGGCGGAATCGCAAGGTGATGAAGACGTTACAGGCCACCACTAATCCCGAAGCAGCGGCCAGGCGGAAGATACAGCGCAATGTGATTAAGAAAGAGAGTAGAAAACGAAAAGAGAGGAGCTTTGCGTGAGTGTTTGCCATTGCAAGTCTCGAGTACAAAACTGACATGACTTCCACAGTGAGAATAGAGGCAAATTCAAGAGGAAGAAAAATGAATAGTTGACGTGGATCTCATCTAGAATACGGTTTTCGTAAAGTATCAGTCAGATTAATACATGCAGCAATTGAATATTTGTCTAACGATGAGGAAAAAAAATATGATTGTCAGTCCATCAAAGTATCTGGACCT
>Ga0154004_1000252_pt1 | contig 14610 bp, 15 predicted proteins | sample TSFL088MetaG_FD_104727 | JGI IMG/M metagenome (GOLD analysis project Ga0154004, IMG submission 104727) | Attine ant fungus gardens microbial communities from Florida, USA - TSFL088 MetaG | ecosystem: Host-associated > Fungi > Mycelium > Unclassified | place: USA: Florida, Lake Talquin State... | reverse complement strand
TTTCTGGATCGGGCGATAAAACCGCCAGGATTTGGGATATGGTTGACGGAACCTCGAAAGTTCTTACTATCAATGATCACGATTCATTGAACAATGATGCTGGTGTTACCTCCGTTGCCATCAGTCCTAATGGTCAATACGTCGCTGCCGGGAGCTTGGACACGGTTGTGCGCATTTGGGATGTCTCGACTGGACAGTTGGTGGAGAGGTTGCGCGGACACAGGGACAGCGTCTACAGCGTTGCCTTCACCCCTGACGGAAAGGGCCTTGTGAGTGGAAGCTTGGACAAGACACTGAAGTTCTGGGACCTCAGTGGTATGGGTGCCGTTGCAAAGCGTAAGTCGGACGGAAAGAGGGACGATAAGAGCAGTCCTTGCACGATGAACTTCACTGGTCACAAGGTACATCTCCTATTTACGGTCTAGTGTTGGGACTGATGACCATGTATAAATCAGGATTACGTGCTAAGCGTTGCTGTATCTCACGATGGCCAGTGGGTCGTTTCAGGATCCAAGGATCGTGGTGTGCAATTCTGGGATGCAAAAAGTGCTGTTGTACAATGTATGCTCCAAGGACACAAAAATTCGGGTATGTATTGCTTGACAGGTTCCTGGCAACATCTTTGCTGACTCACAAATAGTTATTTCCATCGATCTTAGTCCTGCGGGGAGCATCTTAGCCACAGGAAGTGGTGACTGGCAGGCAAGAATTTGTATGTATCTACTCATCTGTCGGATGATACTGGACGTGCTGATCGTGCTTTAGAGAGCTATAATCCAGTGTAACTCGATAATTGTTCTAAGTTGATTTCTTTCGCTCTTGTTACACTGTAATCAGTACTTAAATTGTTAACTCTACACTCCGTTTTCTGATCAATAGGTTGTTGTGTCTGATACGTTCTGTGTTGATGACTCTTTGATTTGTGCTTCAAATGCTTATCTTAGTTAAAGGCTTAAAGTCTCAATGTATTTACTTTTCCCTGCAGTTAGCTATTCACAGGAGGGGTTAATTTCTTGGGACATAAGGATTCACCATCTCGGCACACGATATCTCAACCAGTACAAGAGGATAACGTATCAATTTTCCCCTTCAACTCATTAGATAGATGATGTGATTCCAACTACGGATGACATGTTACCACGCGAGTGCCGTCTCAGGGTAAGTTTCTTATTTCTTTCCTTCGTGATGGTTCAACGACTTGAACTAAGTAATGATGTTTGATTACAATCCAGGTCTCTGCGCCATGTTGTCGAGGATATGTTCTGTAAGAAAGCTTCAAAAGCCATGACACAAGAAATCTTACCCCAGATCGGATTGACCATTCTTCAAGCTACCGCCAAGACAGCGCTTATGACCGCTCCCCAATCAATAAGCTCAATTCTTAATATCAAGTATACAAATTCCAGCTGACAAAGCTGGGGATTTATTTTATTGTTCTCGACCGCGCTAAAGGCGCTAGGTACTGGTTGGTATTCTCGTCCAACACTACCTCATTGTGCGGCCGAGGATTCCAATGAGTTTCCCACTCGACAGGGGAGCTTTTACGCCCTCCTGGGCTATCGCGACAAAAAGTCAACGGAATCGGACAAGATGTCTCGGGGCGACGTTCACCGTACCCCAATCCACATGGTGTCAAGCACAGTGTCGTATCTAGGTTCGTGGATTTAATAGGGATGGTTGGGTGCTGAGCGATTTGTTTAGTGCAACGAGCGACGGTGTTGGGACTGCCAGGTTCAGGGTTTGAGACTGGATGCGACGAATAAGGTTACGAATTTTTACCGCTGATTCTGGATTTAGATAAATGCGAGGTGGGTGTTTTCTTCTTCCGTAATGGTGGATGCTTCGTCCTCATATCCGTCTAGGTGACATGTGAACTCCAGTAGAACTAGTAAACGAAGGTCATGCATCTGCAGCCAAGACAGATAATCTCACCACCCGCCCAAGCCCACGGATCGACCCAAAAATCCCGAAGACTCCCATTCCCGCCCACAATCATAACCGAATGACCACCGTTATCTGTCCTTACCAAATTGATCTTGAGGGATTATGGTGGTTGTTATTGAGTAGATGTGAGTTAAGTTGAGGAGACTGCTACCGCCAGAGGGAGACAAGAAATCTAGTGAGGATGACGATGGTAGCAACTGGTAAAGAGTGGTATGTCGTGGTTCAGGAAGTTGAATGTTTCCAAGTAAGTGCGTCTAATTCGTCACCTGCCGAGAAATTATGTCTTTAACCCTCACATACCAGCTGTTCTCGTCTGCTGCACCCGCAGAAGGTCGAATCACTCTTCCAAGCCCTTAATCATCTGATTGACTTGCAATTCCTTTTGCCTCTCCCTATCAACTTCTAGTATAATCACTACCAACAGCATCTTCGTCAACTAGTCCCCTTTCTACCAGCAAACTCTGCTGACGCAATGATTCTTCTCCGTTGGCTAATGGCCAATGTTGAGCGGGGAGAAGTTTTGGTTTTCCTCCACGATTCGTCCACATTCTTTCCTGCCAACACTCCCAGCATTGAAAACCATGACACGACCTGACATCTCCCTCATTTCCACTCGCCAACCTGGCAGCGCTGGGACATTTCTCCTTCAAGTGGTATCAGCATTCCTACTGATATGACATTAGGAAACGCCCTTTCGGATGGTAATGTTGTACTTGACATACTCTGTATTTACTGAATTTGAGTTGCCAGGTACTGCTGCCGCTGCAGGTACTATCAGTGCTCTTGGCGGCATTCTCCTTTCCTAGAGCAGCTAGGAACGGAAAGGCCCCAGGCACCCTTCGGGGAGCAGAAGCCAGGTCGGAATGCCAATGACAGAGTGTGAGTCTTATGCTGCTCTATCACACGATCATCGCACTCATATAGCTAATGTCTCGCTTTGCCGCTTCAAACAGCTTGCGCCCTTCCGATGGTAGTCAAATCCGGGTAATAGCCTTTATGTTGCTAATTTGGATCGCAATGGGCTCAGAGTCATTTTTGCCAAAGTTGGCAGGATAAGTCCTGTTGGCTTGTGCACCAATCCGACTCTAACATGCTTATGAGATTCAAAGAGCAATTATCATGCGTAACCCACATCCTCGTGAGTCCCGAGGATTCGGCTTTGTGACGGTGGAGACCACTGAAGAAGCAGAAGCTACCATCACTCAACTTTACCGATATTATGGACCAAATGATCAATGGAAAAAGTGAGCCACTCCAGTGTCGCCAGTTTTCTATTGACATCTGAGGTTTGTGATGAACAGGCTTGGGCAAGAACACCTACTCCAGGGCATTACTGCGGACCTCCCAAGAGAAGTGAACGTGAGCCCGCTTCTACTGTCTAATGTAATGTTGTACGAATGTACATATAATCGTGGGCCTTATAGTTGTTATGCTCGCGACTACGAGGACAGGAGACGCGGTGGGCGTGGTTATGACCGCTGTGGCTGCGACTACGATCGTTATAGGGATTACGACAAGGATCAAGACGGAGGCGATTATGATTGTGGGCGTTATGAATTTCTTCCCAGTCAACTGAAGGTGATATTTTTGTGGGTATTGCGTTTTGCATAGTGTATCTTGTTCCGGCATGACTCAGTCTAGTCCTGCGCTTGCCAACCTCTCGCCAGGGATAAAATATTTACCCAATAACTGATAGGCAACTGATAAAGTTCTTGACAATGTTGAGTTTCCTTTGCTGCCAGGTCATCAACATGCCCCTTTGGCTATCGGATTTGGCTGATTTTAGCAGAGACTGATGTATTGTCTATTACCACTTATCACTACCATCTTGTATTCAATTGTCCCCATGTCTTCCTCCTCTAGTAAACATTCTGATACAGATACTTTTCCTGGATCTAGCTCCTTGTCAGGGTCTGCTGAAGTTGAGGATGAGTATTCCTAAGCATAAGATAGTTCTTATATAAGTGGTTAGGTTTTAAAGAATAGATACCATAGATAATCAGCCAGTACTTAACAATAAGTAACACAAGATCTAAAAATTATCAAATTTGTTCTGACCAATGGAAACAACCAGATTTTTGGTTATAAATACTATTAGATCAATATGAGCATTGTACCTGAACAAAGAGACACTTTGAAAGCTCAGATCAAACAGATTATGTAGTTGCTCATCCTTCAAATAAGATCCAAGCCCTTTATTTATGCTTGACATTGATTCTAGTAGACATTATCACTAGTAGAACTGCTACAAGAACTATTCACAAGAATGTGGTTAAAACTAAAGATATCATTTTAATACATATAAATGTAAATATAATATTAAATCACATCCATTAGGAAAAAACAGTTATGAGCTCTAGCTTTAGAACACTTTATTGTTTTCTCCTGATGAACTGATTTAATATTATACTTACATTTACTTGTATAATTCAATACCTTCAATCTTAACAACATTATTGTGAACAGTCTTTGCACCAGTTCTAATGTTAGCATCTACTAGAATTAATATCAAGTATAAACAAGAACTTTGATCTTACCCAGAGAATGAGTGATTATGCAACCTGTTCAATCTGAGCCTTTAGAGTGTTTCTTTGCTCAGGTGCAATGTTCATATTGGTCCAATGGCATTTTTGGCCATCGGAGCCATCAGAACAGTTCATGAGCCCGAAAATTCAGCTGTTCACTTGGTCAGAACAAATTTTGGGCCCAGAGGGCTTTTGTCTATAATTTTATTAGTGAATTACTAAAAATAATGGACTGCATCTCACCTTCGTAGCCATCAGTAATGAGAGGGATGCAAAGCCAGATCATCGGTGGCCATCTCAATCCCCGCAAGAAAAACATCATTGTTCCGAACTGCTGAAGACTGGTGATCAGCCCACACGAGAACATCAGAGGCCCCAAGATATCGGTTTTCGGAGGAATAGCAGGATCACAGCTGATGAATATGCGCCTGGCCTGAAGGTTACAGATACGAACCAGATTCATACTATCATGGCCGGCCAGGGAACGGGAGATGCCGCGCAGATGAAGTTCTACGGCAACAGGACGAAGGAACAGCAGTCGTGGGAATTCATCGTCGCTTGAGCTGGTGGTAGCATAAATTTCAACCGTAGACACGGTAACCACAACCAGACAATCGTGCCTTATACTGGAAATCATCAGATAATGTTGACACAGACTTGAAGCACGCACCGCTCCTTGTTTTGCAGTTGACCTCTCCACAAATTGCTTGGAATCATTAGAATCAGCCGCAAGATGGCGAAGCTGCAATATTTCATCCCGACCATCATCTTCCCATCGACTTGGTAGATATGCATGCGCAATATTCCTGGAGTGGAATAATAACTGAGAGTTTCAATGGATCAGATTTGCTGCACTCACGACCCTTTCAGCAGCTTGGATTTGAAAGAGCGACCTGAAAACAGAGCAAACACCCCCCCTTGAAGGAAAGCTGGGAGCTCGATAAGCTTTCCCAACCTTGAGGGTGATGTACTTGTACTTTTGAAAAGATCAAAATGTGCGCCAGAGTCCAAATCCACCATACGCGCCCTCTGATCACCATCGACGCCACCTATTCCCAGGTAGCACTTCGGTTCTCTTCCAAATGTTGGGTGATCTAAATAAAATCGAGGCTTCGACAGTTACCGGCCATGCATCATGAATCCGAAGAGCATTCCAAGTGTATCGTTTCAGATCGCCAGGTGATCTCTGCCTCAAAGAACGGCGGCCGAATCCCAGGCTTCGACTCTAGGATAAAGCAAAGCGTGTTCCAGAAGTACTGGTCATTCAGGATGACATGAAGTGTTCTACATCGTCTGGCCATTAGCTTCACCAAAATACTCGTGTTGAAATTTCTACCTGTGTAACAGCAAACAGTTCCTGACAATCGAGGCGAAGACAGATATCGAACAAGATCTTAGAGGGTCATGTCGGAAGCGGAGGTCTCTTCAAGACAGAGCGTGAAAACTAGGCTCGCAAAAAGCGGTACATAACGTAGCGATTTCGTGTCTGTTCGGAGCAAGTAAGAAACCTTAGTAATGCATTTGTAAGAGAATGATAACGTGACTCATGTTTTTTTTGAACTTGATCAATACCTGTTGTTGGATGGGAGCAATATGTGAAGTCGAGTCTAGCTATTTAAATAACGGAGTGAACCAAAATCATGCATGCGCAACCAAGACAGATAAACCCCTATATCTGGTGCCGGTTCGCCTTCACACGCCCAACCATCTATGGTTCATTCAAGAATAAGATCATGATTATTCGACAGTGATTGTTTTACTCGTGCAGAGTCCAGGAAAATATGGCTTTAATGTATTGATTTACGTGGTGGTCGTAGGAATACCCAAATAGCAAGTCCGCCCATGAGAAAAAGCCCTGTCCACATTCGTATCGTCCATTGAGTATTGGTGTCGTGAGATGAGGACTCAAAAGCCAAAGGCTTGTATGAGGGAAAAGTAGGGGGACCCTCTACAGGGAATGTCTCCGCTGCTGCTGCTTCTGTCGGCAGATGAATGACGTTGACTTCATCACTGATTGGCTCCTCCGTGGGTGGTGCAACTTCGGCTCGTGAAACTCCAAAGAAATCAGTGATGAGTACTCGGTCTATTGAGCGCCTAAAGAGGTCACTACGAACACCAGGGTGTGAATTGATTCTTGCTGGGTCATAAATATTGAACTACGGTAATAGTGTCAGTCAAGTATCTGAAAATAACAAGTAGGAAACTGACGAGATCCTGCATGGACATTTGACTTGTTTTATTGATGCCCTCCATATATTCGAGGATATAGTGAGTGAAAGAATCAATGACGGCAACTCCAATGTCATTATCATTCGCATACTGAACAGTGAGCAACACTTGATGATTGAGTGTAACGATGGGCCTACAGAGTACGAGTTTTCACCGACTTGTGAGGAACCAGTAGCAAGGATATTGGGAGAGTAAAACTTGGAAAACATGCTGTTAGCTTGACAAGTATCGATCATGAAGAAAATTTCGTTGTAGCTGGCACGACACGATGAACGAGAGGCTCCGAGTACTGAGGGTCGGAAACGTACCGCTTCTTTTGATACATTTGCTCAAAGGCATCTGCAATGTCAAAAGCACTGATTTCCTCGTTGTCCTGAAACTTGAGAAATTCGTTCCCACCGTGGCCAGTCATGTACACGAAAACGTTGGAACGTTCATCTGTCAAGAGACGCTTAGATCGAGGGACAGAAGGCTCCATCCTACCTGTGACACAAAGTTCAACTATCAGATGAATTCTGCCCCAAAGCTCAAACAACACAAACCAGTGAGCACCCGGATGAAATTCTCGACAGTCACTTCGTAGCCGCGGTAGTCAACCTCAATGTTGTCTCCATAAAGATCCAAATGCCGTCCAGGATTGGCATATACGCTTCCTGGAAATTTATTTCGCAGGTTGCAGGATGCATCGTCCGCGAGCATTAGAATGATATTCGAGTCGGGGATAACCCAGCCGCTTCACGGTTCGATACCTGGGGAAAACACCATATACTCTTGCCTGGGAAAGAGTTGATGCATTACACGTACATTCCGAGTGCATTTGCCATGTGCTGAAGGTTTCCAAGGGTTGGCTCACGCATCAGAAAGAGTGGTGATGACGCACTCTGTAGTTAAACCAATAGCGCGAGGCGCAGACAAGCACAGCCCAATTATTTGTGTGTGCAGACGGGCTGGAGACTGAATTTTTGTCAAAGAAATCATGTACGGCCGCCGTGTTGAGAACCCATACGGAGGATAGAAAGCCAAAGAGGTAGAGGAAAGAAACCGGACGCATTCGTGATGAGATTCACACACTCCTTGTCCTCTTGCCACCATCATGCACGGTAACCACTAGCTTTCCTTTGTTTTACCTCCGACTCATGACTCAAAGGGCTTGTTGAATACGACGATGATTCACAAAGTGACTCAGAAAAGCCCTCTAGGGTTCACAATGTGAGGATTCTTCGGCTTCCCTGTCGGGTTTTAGGTGTTTCCCTTTGCTCGCTGCCTCTTTTTGTTTCTGTTTGGGATAGGATAAAGAGCTAAAGTCAGGTCATAAACCTTCAATAGATTGTGAGTATCCTTTCTTCACTACCTGAGTGTGTTGGTGTCGCTCAGTATTCTCAGTACGACGGACAGCAAAATCACAGATCATAATCAGACGTTCAAACAATGCTCATAAAAATCATCTTCGGGAACCACTTTCGGAGCAGGTCAGAGGAAGCTCGTCTCAGTCTTCTTCCGAGCAGCAAATTCGTCATACGGGCAATTACCACATCTCTTCTGATGCCCAGGCCCCTTCAGAACAACCAACTGGCCTAGATCTCCCTCCTGATCCTGCAGAGGACGATCTTGATAGAATACGAACCCTCCTGAGACCTCCGCCAATACCAGGAGTCATAGACTGGGGCATACCAGGTCCTTCCACCGCACCGTGCGATCCTGCTATCAAGGCCTGTCTTCATCTTACATCGACTTAATGTGATCCTCATCGCATTTTAGACTAAATTAGCACGATTTTCTGCATTAAAAAATGACCCAGACAACCCGAAACATTTCAACGATTCCCTGATGTCTAACCGCTCCTTCCGCAACCCACATCTATACGCCAAACTTGTCGAGTTCGTTGACGTCGATGAGCGTACAACCAATTTTCCAAAAGATATATGGGATCCCGATGATGTTAGTGAGGACTGGTTCGCTGACAAAATTGGTGAGTATTGATAGTCTGAAGTCTTTGAATCCCTCTAGAACCAACATTGATACCACCTCTCTTCACTCTTCTGCGTCAACCGCAATTATTCCCGGCTATCTCGTTCACTTGGTGGTGCCTGGATATATAACGATTCAACCATTAATGTTTGTCACTCCGACATTTCGCATTCCCATATGTCGCTCACCACAAAGCCGAACAACAAAAACTCCGTGCAGAACGACAAGTTAAAGCTCAAATATCTGGTAAACGCTCACAGATTCCATTCACGTCTTCCGCTTCCTCGTCAACTTCGATCTCTGCTCCTCTTGCACCACCTTCAATGTCAACTGTTGCGCTGTCAGGGTCCCAACGTAGCGAAAGGGAAAATAAAGTTTACGGAAGGGATCAAAAATATTATGATGTGCATTCAAGTGTTTTGGGAGGTGGCAAAAAGCCGAATAGGTATCAACCGTATGGCGTTGGTGCCCGAGGTCACGGGGAATCTTTTCCAGGCAAGCTGAAGGGGAATGCTTGGTATGGCTGAAAGTCGGATCTCTCTTCGATGGTTCCAATAATATTGCTCTGGACTGTATTTTGACAGCCCTAAATAATTTATCTTTTCCGGCCTTGCGATAATAGAACGAACTCATAATAAAGATGAAGTATTTGAAGGCAGAATCAAGAAATGGGAGTCGACACCATGATTTCATCTGGATTTTAGTTGATATTGTCCATGTGTGTCAGTAAACTAATTTGACACAATTGGTATTAGTGCGAGTACTGCCATCCTTACCCTCGAAATTTTCATTCCATTGCTCTCTTGCCGTTATCCCCTCCCCTTCTACCCCATCCTCTTCCTTCCACATCGTCAACTTATTGATTGCATAAAACTAGATCACTGATTGTCGAGCCGATTCAGGAGCTAGAGAAGCAGGGAAAGAGAATACAACCAAAAGCCATCTTCTTTGATGGCTTAGATGAATGTGCAGGTGGAGATGCAGAAGCAGAAATTATCAAGATAATTGCATCCTTGATCAGGGAGGGATCTATCCCATTTCATTGGGCTATCTTCAGCTGTGCTGAACCTCACATCGTTTCCACATTCAAGCAGGACAGCATTGCTTTCATCACTCATTCTGTTGAACTCCCTATCTCTCGCGAGGCAGACGGTGAGATTGAGATGTATCTGCGGGGTGAATTCAGGAACATACTTGAACAACGAGATTTCCCGCAACTGTTGTTATCATGGCCAAGTAATAACGCTATTAAGATGCTTGTTGATGCAGCAGATGGCCTATTTGCACACCCTGCCGCTGTGTTGCATCATGTAGCTTATCCACAAGACTCACAATTCTGAAAAAGACTGCAGTCTGTTCTCAATATACTCTCTGATACAGGGAAACAGGACTCTATATCACCCTTTTTGCAACTTGATGCTCTCTATATCCACATCATGAAGCAGGTTCCAGAGAGCATTCTTCTGTCTGCATAATTCCTTCTTTCCTATTTCTTGGACTCCCAGGATGCTGACACTTGCTGATCTGTTACCATGTATTGTTGTGCATTCAGAATCTCTGAGGGTACGTTCTGAGACATCTATCACCATGATAAAAGTTGATAGCACAGGTAACATTGGAACAAAAATAAACTGTATATTTGAATCACTAGGATCCAGATAAGAAGGCTGGATCCTAAGGGATAGGATACATGACATTTATACTGAGAGAAATGCAGGAACATACTAAACAATAAGATATCAACAACAACATACTCACAATAACCCTATTTAGAAAACAATAGAAAGAACAAGTCAATTTACTCTTAACAACAACAACAACTTGCTGCCTAGACAACCTTGTTTTGATACACCATCTACATGCTGTAATCTCATACAAGGCATCTTTCGATCCTCTCAGTTCACTCTATCCTCACCTTGACATTACATGGCCATATGATGACCAAGGTCAATAGTTCTATCTAGATCAATTGATCAAAAACCTTGTTTGGAGTTTTTTTTTAATAATTAACTTAACAATTTATTACACAGGACACGATGGTAGACCATGGTAGTTGCACAGGGTTATTACTTAAGTTATGTGAAGAGAAAGAGAAAGAGAAAAGAATACAGAGACTATAGGAGATGTGAAACAACTAAATAATGCTAGGAGAGGAAAATGTATATCTATGTGATGCCTTCTTGGAAGCAAAAGATGTTTGGGTTGAACTTGAGGAAAGTGATGATATCTTTTAGGGAGTCCTGTTTAGGGTTCCATGACTGTTGATAGTTCTTGTATTTATATAGGATGTGGTTGCATGTTTCAAGTAGAGCATGACTGCATGGGCATATGACCAGTTCATGAGGGAAGTATAAGAACTTAGTCAAGCTGACTTAGAACTCCTCCTTATCCAAGTTGACAAGGAGAACTCAATAGAGTTCCCATTTATTCTTGTACACTACTTATACAATTTCTACCTGGTCTGTGTACCTATCTCCCACAATCATATGATCTTCTAGAATGTTCTGTCATGTGACATATGACATGTTACTCTTGTTGTATCTCCTGTCATCTCTGTCACCTGTCACACTATGTTACAACCTACTTAGGTAAGAAAGAAAATAAGAAAGAAAAATAAAAAATAGCTTAGGTATTTTGGCCAAGTCATGACATTACCTCCTCTTAAGATTCCTCATCCCGAGGACTTATAACTTGTTGTATAGGTCCCATAGGTTCCCCATCTCATTGTTGTCCTCTTCTATCCATTTTCTAAGTCCTAATTCTTCTTGCTTAATTTCTTCTTCTTCCTTGATCATCTCTATAGTTTTTTTTCCTCTAACTTGTCCTCCTTTCTATCTTCTCCAATTTCTCTCAAGTCTTTCCCAATATTCTTCATTGTACCTTTTATCTGACTACCCAAATAACTTTCTTACCATAAACCTCCTAGGTAGTTCTTGTCTTTTGAATATTCCTTTATTCTCTACTCTTTCTTGCCTTCTAACCTCTTTTATATCTCTGTGATATTCTTTCTCAAAATCTTCAATTGCCTCCTTTGCATTCCCTAAGTTCTCCTTCCTTTCCTAAGTATCTGACTCTGCTGTAAACCCTTTCCATTGTACCAAGTATCTGTCCTTCCCTCTAATCCATTGTTTATTCAATATTTTCTCTACCTTTCATTCTTCCTCTCCTTTGATAACTACTAGAGTGGGTTGCTCCTTTCTCTGTCCTTCTACCTATCCTACATATCTTCATATCCTGCTAACATTGACTACTAGGTATATTTTTACTGTGCTAGATAGTTCTAGTTCTACTGCATTTAATGATATGATCTTCTTGACTTTGTAAGGATCCACAAACCTCTCCATCAACTTCTCTATCTGCCTCCCAACTATCTGGTACTTTAAATCTTTGGTATTTAGCATTACTAAGTCTCCTACCCTATATTCATCTACCTTAGCTCTTTTTCTACCTGCATACTTCTTTATCTCTTCCTATGTCTTTCCTAATGCCATCTTTGCCTCTTTTTGAATTCCTTTCATTTTCTCCACAAATTTATGTGCCCCCTTATATTTCCCCTTCTTTTTTGTCTTAAACCCTATCCTGGGATCTTGTCTATAATTTTCTTTGAAAGGTAACACTTTAGTTGACAAATGTACCTTGTTATTATATGCAAATTCCACCATTCTTAGCTAATCTAGCCACTGCTCTTGTCTGTGGTTGATGAACATCCTTAAGTACTGTTTTAACTCCTGATTGACTCTTTCTGTTTGTCTATCTATCTAAGGGTGGAACACCATAGATATTTTACTTTTGATTTCTAATATCCCATTCAATTCTCTCATTATTCCTGCTGTGAATTGTGGTCCCCTGTCAGATATAATACTTTCAGGGAGACCATGCAACTTCCACATATTATCTCTAAACAATCTTGCTAGCCCTTCTGCTGATATTCTCTCTGTAGTTGGTATAAAGTGTACCATTTTGTTAATCGGTCCACTACTACTAGGATAGAGTTGTATTCTTGTTCTAACAGCAACTTGGTAATGAAATCTGCCAAAATATATGCCCAAGGTTTCTCTGGTATTGAGTTAGGTATTAATTTTCCTGCTGGTTGTTTTGTGCAGTTCTTGTTTCTTTGGTAGGCATTGTATCCTTCTATGTATTGTTTCATCTTCTTAGTTACTCCTAGCCACTAGAAGTTCCTAGTGATCAATTCCACTGTCTTCCACTGCCCTCCATGCTCTCCTACTGGTGTATCATAGTGTAACCTAATGATTTCTGCTCTTAATAGATCATCTTTAGGTATATAGACTTTTTCTTTCTTATACATGATACTATCTATCTCTCTCTATTCCTTGTCTCTCGACATCCTCACTCCTGCCCTTTTTATTTCTTCTACTGCCTTAACTACCTTGTTATCTTTTATCTTCAACTGTCTCACTTTCTCTAAGTCTACTCCTTCTACAACGATTTCTACTCTCTTTGTTTTCCTCACTTCTAACCATTTTAGTTTTACCAGAACTTCATCTTCATTGTCTTTCTCTACTCTAATCTCCCAGTCTGGTCTCCTACTTAGGCTATTTACCTTCCCTATCTTGCTTCCTGGAACATGGTTTAATATACAGTTGAACCTCGATAGGTATAGTGTCTATCTCACTTGTTTCTTATTCAACTTTTATGTTTTCATAAAGTACTTGAGGTTTTTATGATCTGTCCAAACCTCAAACTTCATTGTAGTTCCTTCTAGAAAATGTCTTCATGCTTCCAAACATCTGACTACTGCTAACATTTCTTTGTTATAAATCTCATAGTTTCTTTCTGTATTACTTAGAGATTTTGAAATAAAAATGACCAGTCTCCATAATTCATTGGAGTACTTCATTGATAGTACTCCTCCAGTAGCATAATTTGAGACATCTACCTCTACCCTAAACTCCTTGTTTAAGTCTGGGACTGCTAGTACTAGCTTGGTCATAAAGACTCTCTTGAGGTCGTCAAATACATCTTGCTGCTCTCTTCTCCATTGCCACTTCATATTCTTTCTCATCAGTATATTCATTGGCCTTGCTACTTGAGTAAAGTCCTTGATAAACCTCCTATAGTAATTTGTGAGACCTAAAAACTTCCTAACATTTTTCACATTCTTTGGTTCTGGCCAACTTAATACTCCATTTATCTTTTCTTTCTCCATTTCTATCCCACTTGATCCTATGACAACTCCAAGAAATCTAACCTTTCTCACCTTCCATACACACTTCTCTGGCTTTACATATAAATCATTCTCCTCCAGTCTTCTTAGTACTTCCTCTACAATTTCATTGTGCCCCTCCTCAGTCTCAGTTCCTACCAACACATCATCTACAAATGTAGCAACTTTTCCTTTATTTATTAAGTCCCTCAGGATCTTGTTCATCATCACCTGGAATGTAGCTAGCAAGTTTGTTATTCAAAAAAACATGACAGTGGGTTTAAATGATTCTATGTATATCATAAACACTCTTTCACTCATCCTCTTTCTTAATTCTTACATTGTTAAAGCCCTACTGCAAGTCCATTTTTGTGAACACTCTTTTACTTCCCATGTTATCAATTAGGTTGATTATCAGTGGTAATGGGTAGTTGTTCTTTATGGTCTGCTCATTTAGACTATGGTAGTCCATAACCATTCTCTTGCTTCCATCCTTCTTGCCTACAAAGAACACTGGCAACGTCTGAGAGAATTTTGATGGTTGGATGTATCTATCACAAATAGTCATTTACTGATTTGTGATTGGGTGTCTTGATAGAAGAAAGGCTTAAAAATGCGAAGCAAGACTAGTGACAAAAGATGTTGTTAAGTCTGAGACCTAATCCTTAGACAAGGAGTCTTTATATACAGGAATGTGATAGTCTGTCTTAGAGCACAGACTATCACATGCTACTACCTATTGTTCTACATATGGTAGTGTCTTTGTAGTATAGGAAT
>Ga0154004_1000251_pt1 | contig 14616 bp, 11 predicted proteins | sample TSFL088MetaG_FD_104727 | JGI IMG/M metagenome (GOLD analysis project Ga0154004, IMG submission 104727) | Attine ant fungus gardens microbial communities from Florida, USA - TSFL088 MetaG | ecosystem: Host-associated > Fungi > Mycelium > Unclassified | place: USA: Florida, Lake Talquin State... | reverse complement strand
TTATGTATGCACTAGCACTATCGGCCAAATTCGTGGACATCTTTCAAGAGGTTTATTTCATGCATCGGAAACGGGATAGGATCAGGTAGTGGTGTGTCGATGCACGATACGCAAATCACTTCATCGATGTTGATTCAATTGTCGAGGGCTGACAGAACAAAATTACCTTCAATTTGCACTAGGACATGCCCATTCAAGGTCAAACCAAAGGCTCGTTGAAGAACTAGCCATTCCTCACGACGGTCGTGCCAATAACAACCACTCAATGAGCATCTCATGAGCATCACTGCATGTGAAAAATCACACGAGGCTAGCTGATAAACTACCAACTGTGTTTACATCCTTATCGGTGACAGGCGAACGATGAAAGGAGATAGCAAGCAATGAAAGTAATCAATGCAAGTCTGAATCATCTTCAGGTTTCTCCTGTGCATCAGCCTTCGGCATCCTGTTTCAACGGCCAATAGAGTGCCAAGACCCGCAAGACAACGGATGAACAATGCTTATGGACTTGAGTGGGAAAGATAGGTCCTGTGTGCATTTTTCGAATGTAGTAGTCTTCAGGAACAGGTGGAAGCAAGTCAATAAGCTTTGCTAGTGCGGACGACATCCTGTATCAGGTGACAGGGAACGTGACGTAGAGGGATGAGGCAGTAGAGAAAAGTTTCTTGCTATCTCGGCGCCGGTTGGCACTGGGAACTCGCCAGCCATCCAGTGAAAGTGCTTTGTTCAACTCGCTGAAACGTTCATGCTCAGCAAGACTAGACATTGATTTAGCCTAGTTAGATCATGTAGCAATCATTTATGTACAAACGTTCTGTAAGCGGTGCTCAAAAGTTATCATCGACGTTTTGCTTTCCCTCTCTTTTTCGGATTCGTTATATTTTCTGGCAGCCATTCGTTGACTGGCTCTTCCTTCGTTCGGGCTGAATCTTGACGTGGTCCAAAGCCAATTTCAACCACTCCCTGTGGAGGGCGCTCTTTGGCCTCGAGTTCGGCACGAGCCACAGCTTCAGCTATTTCTTCAGCGCTGACGTATTCACCCCGGCGAAGACGTTCTGCAATCGCGGGCGTTACACGAAGCTGCTTGACATTGGTCTGGAAGCCCTGGGCTGTCAATGTATTCATCAACCGAGTCAAGATCTACATTCTGATTAGACTTACCGCCTCGGCCGATACCGTATTTTTTGAGTCGATATTTTTTGTAGAGTTTATCGGCGAGGTAGGCGGAAAGAACGAGGACTGTCGGGATACTGAGATGAATATAAGTTTATTCGTGCTGTACAATACAGGACGTCATACGTACGTTATCCAGAGCAAGGAGGGATAAGAAGAATCCGTCATTGAGCGGCGGAATCAAAGAAACGTGGGAATGATATCCTAAACTTTTCATGATCCTTCACCTCTCAACATTCCTCACCTGTTCTCCTACCGGTCTTTTGAATAGAATCCGATATCTCGTGAGAGAATATGCTGGACATGACTTAACGCTACTTTTTGCTCTTTCTGCCAACTTTCCGGATACTCAGGACCTGAGCCGCGCAGTCACTGAATTAACGAATCCAACGAGAACCCGGACAGTCGGTTGTCTTTCGGGTCGACTTGGGAACACCAATATAAATGGAAAAAAGATGGAGAAAGATATTTTATCGCTGTCCGTCGCGGTATTGGATTCAAAAAATGTAAGACCATTCCGATCGACTATTCCAGGGAAAGAGGAGGCCCAGGTTGGAAGATGGCATGCATTCAGAAGAAAGAACGAGGACATCAAGAAAGACTATCCACTGATAGAAGGAGTATCCTGGAAGGAAGTCTGGGAGGGTGGCAGAGCTTTGCCCTTGCCTGAGGACCTCCAATCATTAGAGTGAGTGTTCCGGCGTGTCGTTCACTGTTGTTTCTCAGTCCCTGCGATAGTCCTACAAAAATTAACAGTATAATATATTTCAGTGATCTGAAACCGGAAGGTCTTCTCTCCTCATTTCGCTACTTACCCAATGTTGTCAAGGTTAGACCTCGAACTGCCCTTCCCTTAAGCAGGCACACTCACAGCGTTTAGCTGGGGCTCTTTGCCTCTTCAACACCTTTCATTACTGGGCGACCTGTGACCCTCTTCCAGGACCAAGAAATTTTTAGTTCTGGTGCTATCGGCTTAGCCTTCACTGGGGAAACTTCTGTCACCGCGGGGCCTACATTGGCAGTTGATTTTCTTGACGTGCAAACGCTGAGCAAACCCATGGTGATCACGCAATGCGAAGCGAATATGGTCAATGCACTCGATGGGACCAACCCTACCCAGCTACTTATTTCCACTATCAAGGAGTCGGGACTATCTAGTCATGCTTTGCAATTGTTGAAGGAGGAGGAATTTTCACTCGGAGTGCTCTCTGAGGATGGAAAAGTATGTGAAATTGAGGATACATCGTTCTGCAGCTCCACTGATGCTCCCTAAGCTTGATTGCCTATACCGAATTACAGCAGGAGACCCATCTCGCGGTAATATGTCTATTGATTCACCCTCCACATTACCTATCGGTACGCGAGTGCAATTCCTTCACCGACGCTCTGCCATTCCTCCAAATCTCTTTCTTACCGAGCCACTTCGATCCTTGAGCTTTCTCGCTGTCCCTGATGACTTTCAACCATCAAACTCTCAGCAGGGTGAATCTGCCTACAAGGACTTTGAGATGCTTCTTCAAAACAAGCTTTTGGTGACGAGTGAGAACGGGTTCACACTTGAGCGTGCTGAGCGTCCAGGGGAGAATATCAAGTGCTCCTTGCCTGGAAGTCTCGGCTCGTTACAATGGCCATTTGCGTAAGCTCGTGATCAAGACACTTGGATTAAAGTCTAGATTCTACAATGTACGCAGTCCGCTGAACAAGTACATCGGAAATTCGAGACTCACATTCCTTGATTTATCGACGCCTGTTGCTAGAACGAGAACACGGAGACACATGCTTCAAAGTGATTTTGATAACTTCTCATGTCCATCCTGCGAAGGAGGCTCTCGCCTTTGATGTTCAAAATATACCAAGGGTGTGAATTTTGGGTTTCAGAGTGTACCCCATGAACTCGAGACTTTCCCCTCAGGCACAGCCTTGATTTGGCAGCCGACCTCGACTCGCTGCTGATTCTCACCGGAAGCGACGAATTATAACCGTCGTAGTGAGTTTTTGACACGTAGGTTCTCTCCCCCATATGCAGGCGCAAGTGCGCAGCTGCAAGCCATATGATCATTTATGTTCTTGATGTGCACTCCTGTTGCCCATGTTATTTCTTGTATAAAGGCGGTCTCAACCAGTCGGGTTTCTTGTTGAACATGAGACTCACAAACCTTTTCAGCTTGATCTCTGTGTTTTTGGCTGTCTATGCCCAGGATCTCAGCATTGAAGTAGTTGAACAAGCATTCAATAACGCCAATGCAAGTATTTCTCTACTACTGCTCCACGGCTGTTCCGATATCAAGCGCAATTCAGATACCAAGGGATCTGAGGATCAATTTCAAACCAACCTTCCTTCTTGAGGTCATTCTCCCACAAACATCAACCCTTCCTATCTTCGTTCACACGGGCGTTCAGCTGCCGCGCGAGGGTAAGTCATTTACACTGCAATGATGAGGAATCCGGTCTTACGAATATCAGAAACTGCGGGCCCTCCTATATTCGGCCTTGTTGACCTGAAGAATCCCCTTGGCAATAACCAAGGCCCGTTTGTTGTTGCAGCTGTTGACCCTGACGCTCCCACACCCACGGACACCAGTCATGCCCAAGTTCGACACTTCTTAGGAGGCGATTTCTTCGCGCGAGATTTGCTAATGCATGGCTCGGGCAATGGCCTTTTACTGGGCAACACGAGTGCGGCGATTTCTGACTGGATGCAGCCAACACCGACTGGAGGTAATCACCGGTGAGCACTTCCGTATCTATTTACCGCGGCCAGATTGGCTGACTGAGTTCGCTAGGTATATTTTTTTGGCATTCAAACAACCGAATGGGTTCGACCAGCAAGCATTCAAATTTGTAAATGCTACTACTCCAATTCTGAATTGGGACATTGCAACATTCGCACAGGAAGTCGGTCTGGGAGACCCGATCGCGGGAACATTTATGATGGTTGCTAATACTAACAACCCATGAACGACACCAAAGCCAATGATTTGATATGGTCTTCGTTCCTATGTGAAAGGATATGATATTCGTGCTATATATTCCTCCCCTAAGCGTGCTTGAAAATAGCAATGGAATTCTGTGTGTCGCGGCCATCAATTGTTAGGATCATCAAACCTGCTCCGGACTAGCTCCTTGTGGCAAAACTGTGCACAGATGCGTGGCTGTCGCGTTAGCAGGTGCGTGGGGATTAGTGGAGACAATGGCCTTTCTTTGCAAGTTTTCTCAAACCGGGCCGAATATGAGTTCTTGTTTCCCATCTATGAGCGGGGGTGATATTTAATGTTCTTCCGTACACCCCACTAACTCAAATGCGTTTCTCACTTACATTCTTATCCCTGATTGCCCTTACGGTCGTTGCTCAGGATACAAATATCCACACCGTTGAGCAAGCTTTTGATAATGCTCATGTTAGTGATTGAAGTGTGGGCCCGTTTACGATCTTCTTACTATTGAGCTTGGCACAGATTCCCCAGGACCTTTCTATCTTTTTTGACCCCAGCGCTCTTTTGGAAGTGACATTCCCTGAGCCTGATGCAAGCCCGATTACGATCCACGCAGGTCAACAAATGCCTCGCGACTGTATGCTCTATCTAATCAGTTAGAATAATATCTACTGAGAAGTCATTCAGCAACTGCCGGTCCCCCGAGTTTCGCTTTGAGGGACTCGAAGTGTCAAGGTCCTTTTGTTATTGCTGCGGTTGACCCGGATGCACCAACACCGCAGAACCCAACCAATGCACAAATTCGACATTTCCTTGGTGGAAATTTCGCTCCCAACAGATTGGGCTTGCTGAGCAACTCGACCCCTGCCATCAGCGAGTTCAGGCAGCCTACCCCTCCTGCTGGATCTGACGCGCATAGGTACGATATATTGAACTACATAATCTCCTTTCCTTCCTTGGTTGATTTTGCTACAATTAGGTACATCTTCCTCTTGTTTGAGCAGCCTCGCGGATTCAATAGCCAGAAGGTCGTTAATGCGACGACTCCGATTCAAAACTTTGATATTGCTGCTTTTGCTAGTGCAGTTGGCCTCGGTGATCCAATTGCGGGGTCTTTCATGCTTCTTGCACCAGACACCTGAACATACAGTAGCCCGTAACGATGGTGGAAAGCTGGTAAACTAAAGACACGCTCTTGTAAAGCCCAACCTTGATTACATAGTTTATTATGTCCATGGTATAGCAAAGAAGAATGAACTTCAAGCACTTTCAAGCTGCACCGAATTCCAGTGCCACATATATATATGTTGAGTAAATTAATTAATTCTCTACAACACATCAGAGACCCTTCATTGGAGTGAATCTATGCTTAGTGACCATGTAAGCTCTCCTTGGGTGGCTTTTGCTACATCAACAGAATTTCAAGGCACACTTCATATCACAGTGGGCATTGAATTGTCAAGTTGGCCTGAGCATGCTTTTACAAAATAAATCTCAGAGGTCAACAATAGATTGACAACTATCTACTTTTTACACAATCAATCTGAGACACAGTTATTAGATATATAATAACTAGGAATAGTTGGATGAGTCTCTGTTTAAGGGGAGCCAGTGAGCATTGCACAGCAGTGAAATGCACCAGCAAACTCACCTAGATAGACCTCAAGTTGTATATTGAAAGTTTAAAGACAAAGACAAAGCTGAAATGCCATTATAGAAATGAGAGCCTTTATATACATAGAAGAGTAGTGCAATAGTAATAATGAAAAAACAAAAGAGGATTAAAGCACTATAGATGTTACTGTAGTGTGACTGTTGGGTTGAACTAACCCTAGGGCTGAGTTGTCTTTTATTTGGGATGAACAAGGAGAACTCAACAGATTTCCCCTTGGATTTGGGCTATAGTATATTAAAATTGGGTCAAAACCCCTCTGAGATACAGGAAACGAGACTCTATAAGAAAATATATATTGTGTAGTATGTGACTCAAGATGCTATGCAGCTGGAACTAAGATCTAGAGACAAAAACCAAGTGTTGGATTATGGATTGGTACACTAGGTAATGAGAACATAGATGGTAAGGGATATAGAATAGAGGCCAAGATGATATCCCCTCAGACTAATACTATAGATTAAGACAACTCCACTGCCTCCCAAGACAACTAAACTATTCCCTTGGAGGACTACTTGATCACTACAGCAAAACTCACCTAGTAGATGACCACAGCTGCCCCAACATGGATTCTTACTACTCCAATACAATATCATGACACAGCCAAACTGTAAGGACTTAGACAGAGATGCCTTAGAACTACTCCTTGTCAACTTGGACTAGGAGTAGTTCTAAGACATCTCAGTCTAAGTTCTTATACCAGAACTCAATTCTCTCATCAGCACTGTTCATTACAGAGCCTTGCTAACTTACTCTCTTATCTTCCTTGGTACCTGGATAACACAACTCAGGACTACTATGACATAGTCAGGCCCTAGGTGTAGTGTGACTGTTGGGTTGAGCTAACCCTAGGACTGAGTTGTCTTTTATTTGGGGTAAACAAAGAGAACTTAACAGAGTTTCCCTTAGATTTGGGCTACTACTTATACCTTTTATACATGGTCTGTACTACTAACCCTAACCTACTAATAATCTAATAGAATCTACTAGAATGTTCTTTGATATGTGACCTGTGTGATGTGACTGATCTTGTGATCAATTTGTTACAGGAATGTAATGTGTTGTGATACATGTGATTCCCTTTTATCTAATCAAAAAGAAAAGTAAAGTAAAAGATAAAGGATTAAAGAAATAAAAGTTATTATGGCCCAAGACAGCTTATAACACTAGGCTTAGGGGGACTTGATAGTCAGTTAGGGACTATCAGTGGAAGTATAGTACCAAGCTCAGATATTGTGTCTGAGACCTAACCTCACAATTGAGTAGTGTTGTATAGCATACTTTTGCTGTTCTTAGTAGAAACCTTGTGCTGAAGTCCCATTGTGGGCTGTATATGCAAAGAAGTAATATTGTATTCTTAGAAAGGTATTTAGGTTAGGGATCCTTTCCTTGGAGTGATAGTATAACCATATTACTAGGGCAGTAAATTGTTAGCAACTGACTCAAGAATCTTAAGCTAGAGTTTAACTCAAGGTAGCACTTCAGGATTAGAAAAGAACTTAATAGGGTTCTTGCTTGATTGTAGTCTACTATATATATAAGTATACTATTTGTCCTTATTTATACTACAAGCTATCCATTAGCTACCAGTTTGACTCTAGTCCATGTCCATTCTATTTATAGCTTCTCTGTCATTATTAAGGCAACTTATGACAAATATGATATAAAAGATATACTTAGCCTATAGATACTGAACTTACCTAATAACTAAACATATCCCTAGGATATCCCCTTATAGTATAGTCTAAACTTCCCTTACTACTAGACTTCAATAGAGAGTGGAATTATAGTCAAACCTTCTTGAACTTCTATATACTTTATATATAGTTGGCTCCAGAATAATTTGACTCAGACCAAGAACAGGTCTTCTGGGCCTTGGTATTTTTTAAAAATAGGCATATAGTGAAGTGGTTTGAGAATCTCTTCTGCCAGGAGACAGACACCAGCATTTACCCTCTGCAATCTTAGTCAGTCTTTAAACAACAGTTCTAGGCCCAGTTCTTTCCTATCAACATGGAGCTGGATGCTACCAATATACTAGAGGTGTTTATTGTTAAGCAGACAAACATTTGCAAGTCCAAGATAATATAATTGTAACTACTTGTGGTCACAATATAAAGCAGCAATTGTTTATATATTGGAAACTATTGTATTTATAGACTATATCCTCAAAACCTTGTACTATCTATTGTTGCTATTGTATTTAGAGAATATATATAAGTAGCTAGAACATATACTGATATCTCAGCTATTTACACATGAAGACTGATTGTTATAAGTTTGTTATATTTCTATAGATTATTGAGCCCTATTGTACAGAATAACTGCCATGTACTACTACTATATCCCTTGCTGACTCCTTTCCTACCACAGTTCCTAAACTTGACCTCTTTGGTCTCAACTAAGCTATCTTCTACATTTGCTTTTAAGATACTGTTGAAGCAAAAGGCTTTTGGGGCCACTTTGATAGTACCAGCCCAAAACCTCCTACTGGAACTACAGATGAAGAGATTGCCAACAGTCTTCAATGAAAAAAGGATGAGAAAGTTATAAAGTTATTGCTTACTCAGAAAATCCCTGATTCAACCTTTATGAAAGTTTACTCTAAACTAACTGTCAAGGATCGATAGAATCTAATTGTCAAAGAATATACAACTAAAGAAATCTATACCCAAACTAATCTTTGCATATAATTCCTTGACATAAAGTGTAAAGACTCCAAGAATGTTTGAAATTTTCTTAAGAAACTCATAATTAAGTAAGAAGAATTATCTACTGTTGGTGTTATTATTAGTGAAAAAGATTATAGATCAACAATTATCAGCTGCTTGTCTAGAGATCTTGCAAATTTTGCATTATTATAGCTAGCTGCAGCTTGGCTAATCAATTCTACAAAGAAAGTAGACCCTGACATGTTAATTTTATTGATTTCTAAAGAGTATGACCACCAATTGAGACAAACTGAAAGGCTTCATGTGACCAAAAGGGATCATAAATCAAGGACTAACTGAAACAAAGCATTAGCTATTATGGATGCCAGAGATAAAAAGCTGAGAGGTACTTGCTGTGTTATGACAAATCCTCTAGAAGATGAAGAGGAGTATGATGGATGGAAAGATAATCTCCCTCTGGATGATCATTATGAAGTTGATTATCTCAGAGGGGATAATTATGAATGGATGAATGGAAAGGAGCTCAAGAGAGAGGATGGGAGGACTGGACCACTGCTCTCAATAATTATGATTAGCTGACATCAATAGTGACTATTGATCAGGATCTTTAATAGATCCAGATCCAACTTTGGTCTAGAAAAGAACCAACCTAAATAGAAACTATAACAGAAGAACACTTAAAACAGACTTATAAACAATTATAAATCCTAAAATAGACATTGGTAGTAACCTGGACAATAACAGTCACAGATAGTATTAGCTACTTCTCTATTAGGATAGATTAGTAGAAGTGTTCATAAATACATCTGGAAAAAGTAAAGAACTCTAAGTTCTTCCTTTTTTTCTTTCTTTCCTTAATCTTTGGTTTGGAAGAACACTTCAAGAAAGTATTTCCATAACTGACAATCATCTCTGGAGTGAATATTAACTAGAAAGACAACTGAATATACTCTTGTTGAAATACCCTAACAGGATATCACTTGGAAAGTGATAGTACAAGAACTATTAGTTATTCTTAGACAACAAACACATTTGGAGTCTAAGTTATATCATACTGGAACTGTGGTGAAAAGAGCCACCATAGGGTAGATATTCTAAATTTTCAATGAATAAGAAAGAAAAGGACAACAAGAGATTCTTTAAGAAAGGGAATAACTCTGCTAATGCTATCGACTTTGACTTAGAAGCTAATGGAGTTTATGCAGTCATTTATAACTCAAACAACTCTGATAGTGAGCATAACAGCATGTATTCTCATGAAAGTATTTGCAATGATGAGAACTGGTTTTTTGAAGTGGCAGAAGATGACAACTGGTTATTGAATGCTAAAGATGAAGTTATTGAAAAAGCCATAGCTGTTATATCTGATAAGGCTAAACCTGCATCTCATATTAAGCTATATGACTCTAGTTGTAGTATCTATATCACACCTTACCATGAGCATCTCAAAAACTACCTCAGAATCATACCCAAAACTATGAACATAGCAAACAAACAAAGCTTTTATGCTATTAGAAAAAGAGATATGACAATTAAAGTATCAAATAGTACAAAAACCTCTGAACTTAAACTCACCAAAGTCTTGTACTCTTTTGAAGTTGGCTATACTTTTGTTTCAATTAGGAAACTTGATGAGTGTGGTTTTCAATGTTTCTTTGACAATGGAAAGTGCAGTATTTTTACAAAGAAAGAAGACAAGATAGATGAAATTCCCAAAAATGCCTATAACCTATACAAATATACCAGTGAACTACCAACAACTAATGCTATTAAACAGGTTACCCTACAGCAACTCCATTGATATATAGGTCATATCTCACCTGATATTGCAAAGAAGTTAATCATTGACAGATTGATCACTGACCTTCAACTCATAACAACAAACTCTAATGATTTATTTTTCTGTAAAACATATACATATACAAAGTCAACTTAAAAGCCCATACCAAAAATACATAAAGAAAAACAAGCTGAAGACTTTGGTAATGAAATACACAGTGACTTATGGGGTTCTATACCTATAAATACATTAGAAAAATGAAGATATTATATTACCTTTACTGATGACAAGACACAGCTTACTAGACTCAACTTGCTGAAGTCAAAGAACAAGACAATAACAGCCTACAATGATTTTGAAGCTTGATGTCATATGCAGTCTAACAAGAAGATTAAGATATTGCACTCAGATCAAAGGGAAGAATACACAGAAAGAGAGTTCAGTATATACTTAAAATCTCAAGGAATGGAACAAAAGCTCACTGTACATGATACTCCATAGCACAATAGTGTTGCTGAATAGAGAAATTGCTATATTCTAGAACAAACTCATGCTCTTCTCTATCAAAGTAGTCTATCTAAATTCTTGTAGGGTGAGGTAGCAAGATATATTGTCTAGTTGATGAATAGAACTTCAATATGCTCTGTTAAGGACATGACACTACTTGAAACAGTTTTTAACACAAAACCTGACCTTAGCAATATTTGTGAGTGGAGTAAGAAGTATTGGGTAAGAATAGAACATAGTAACAAACTTAGTAAAAGAGTCCAAACCGGCTGCTGGATTGGTTTGGATAACAAAAGCAAGAGTTATTATGTCTATTGGCCAGACAAGTGAACTATATCTGTTGAGTATAGCTGTCATACACCATAATATCTGAGCTACTAGAGGAGTAACAAACTACTCTTTAGAACTCAACTTCTCTCTTGGTTCTAGCTCTACTGATGGAAATACTTCTACTATTCCAAATTGACCTCTCTCTTACTGATATATATATATATATACTGTCTAGGCCCTTAGAAATACCCTCAGTCTTGTTCTCGACCTAGTAACCCTATCTATTACTAGTCTAATAGGATTCCCTCCCTTGACCTCCAGAACTTTCTTCTATAATGCCATTATCCCCTCTTTAGTAAGGCTTAATAGTAGAATAAGACTGACTCCATCTAGTACTCTACTAGATCCAACCAAACAAATTTTGGCACTATGTCCTAATCCCCTCTAAACTCAGATGCTCAACTCAAATGATGTGTTAGACATAACTGCTTGTGCCCAAATCTATTCAGGGAATTGTCAGTAACCTCTATGGAATGACTACTTACTAGATTCCTACCAGGATTTTGATTTCTTGTCCAACTGGTTAGTATTCATCCAGAAATTATCCAATATTTTTGGTTTATATACACCTAAGGACAACAATGAGAGTGCAATTGTTGCCATTCTATCTTCCCCTGATGGAAAGGCAGTCAGTTACTTTATACAGTTTGCAAAGTACCAAAATTGCATTTACTGGGATGACTGTTCCCTCAGGAAGGTTATGAAGGATGCAATTCCCTCATATATAAGTGAGGAACTCCACTATACCAAAGAAGACTTATTCACATTCAAAGGGTTTAAATGAGCTGTCTTAAAGATTGATAATGACTATTGAAGAAGACTTCAGAATGAGAAGAACAAATAGAAATTGGCTTATATCTTGCAAAGTCACTTGCCAAGGAATGTTTATACAGAAGTGTCCAAACCCTGAGTAACAGAAATATACTAGAATACTCAAGACAGATCCTGGAGAGTCTTCTAGAACTGTTGCTGCTGTCTCTAGGGCCATTAACCAAAACTCTCCTGCACTATTGTTGTCGAGCAGTATTCTGGGCCCAAATAGAAAATTAATGGCAGTTGAACACCAATGTCATTCAAATCTAGGATTGTATATGAGGTGTAGTTAGTTAGGTTATCTTGCTCAAGCACATCCAAAACAGGTACAGTTAACCAATGTCACAATGAGAGCTCAAGCAGTCTAGTTGAAAAAGAGACCTATCCAAGATAACCTCCAAAAAAAAGAGGAAATGACCATTTGAACCCCCTCCTGGGAACCCAGACTTTGTCTGAATACAGTAGTACTAGCTGAATTGAGTACACTACAGATTCTACTGTGCTCAGAGGTTATCCTAGTGGTTTTCCAAGTATTGGTAGACTTGGGTCTGTCAGACTGCTTTATGGATATATTGTTTGTATCTAAGTTCAAGCTGTTATCCAAAAAAATCAAACTATTGACCCTAATATTACTAAATGGTACTACTAACCATACTATATCTGAGATTGTGTTGCTTCTAATTCATTTTTTGTGTAGTTTTTATACTCAGCTTGAGTTCTACTCAACTCTACTGGATAGGTCCTGCTCAATGGTACTGGATCATAGTTGGTTGTATTAGGCCAACCCTAAGATTGATTAGAGTACTGGTACATTAACACTATACAACAGACAGAATACTATACCAGTCACTTCCCCTACATAACCTAGAACTCCATGAGAACTAGGGCTAGATTTGGAAACTATAGAAAGTAATGGCTCACCACCTAAGATATCCATGGTTAATACAGTAGCTTTCAAACTGGCTAGTAGACAAAAAAAATCAAAGACTTACCAACCCTTTTAGACAAATATTCTCTAATCTGGGGATGCATAAGCAAATTAGGGAACAAATTACCAGATTTGACCAATATACCCAAGGATTATTATCAATTTGCTAACATCTTCAGCAAACAAGGAGCCAAACAATTACCCAAATATTATGCCTATGACCTTACAATATCCATAGAGAAAAAAAACTTCTATCTCTAGAACCAATATATTCCCTATCTACCCTTAAGTTGCAGACATTACAAGAATTTCTAGAGAAAAATGTTAAGATAGACATTGTTAGACCTTCTAAATCACCCTGTGGGGCCCCAGTACTCTTTGTGAAGAAAAAAGATGGTTTACTGCAACTATATATCAATTATAGGAGATTAAATAGGATTACCCATAAGGACTACTACCCAATCCTACTAATAACTGACCTACTGGATGCACTGAAGAAGGCTTGAGTTTACAGCAAGATAAACCTATGGAATATCTACCACTTGGTCTATATTGCTAATGGTGAGAAGTGGAAAATAGCTTTCCAAACTCATTACAGATCTTATAGGTAGTTTGTTATACTATTTGGACTCTCTAATGCTCTTTCTGCATTTCAGTGCTTTATGAATAATATCTTCTTTGACCTGCTGGATATCTGCATAGTAGTTTATCTAGATGATATCCTTATCTACTCTGACAACCTAAAAGATTACAAAGACTATATGAAAAAGATCTTATAATGCTTGAGGGCTAATAAACTATACACTTCTCCCAACAAGTATACTTTGCACTAGGACCAAGTTGAATTCCTCAGTTTTATACTGAGTCCTGAGGGTCTAGGAATAGATTTGGGCAAGGTACAGACCATTTTAGACTAGCCAACCCTTTACAAGGTCAAGGATATATAGGCATTTTTGGGCTTCTCAAACTTCTATAGATGATTTATTCACAATTACTCTATACTAACACTACTACTCAACTACCTCATATAAAAGAACATACCTTGGTCCTGGACTAACAACTATAAGAACTTTTTCAATGCCTTGAAGAAAGTATTTGCTTCAGCACCCTTACTCACTCATTGGAACCTAGAAGCATCCTTACTACTAAAAACCAATATCTCTGATCATACTATAGCAGTTATCTTGTCAACACATCTTGGAAACAAGATATACCCAATCATATTTTATTCAAGAACTCTGAACTCAGTAGAATTAAACTACAATGTCCATAATAAAGAACTATTGGCCATCTTTGAAGCCTTCAAAAAGTGGCATTACTACTTAGAGAAGATAGCTACTCCAGTGGACATTATTACTGATCACAAGAATCTGATATATTTCTGCTCCTCAAAGTTGTTATTGCACTATCAAGCCCAATAGGCAGAATATTTGGCACAGTTTAACCTGAATATCAAATTTAGATCCAGTAAGCTGGATACCAAGCCAGACATATTGACAAGATGTTAGGACCTACTACTAAAAGAACTAGAAGTAGAAAGTAAAATAGTCATATCTCCAAACTACCAATCTATCTTCAACTCCAATTAACTAGCTGGTCATGTCTCCTACCTCTCAACCCCTCCTATAGACTTTCTAGATATTAATATCTTACATACTGATATCAGAGATGCCCTAAAGCTAGACTTAACATTAGCAAAAGTTATTTCATTCCCTAGAACTATCCATGAGAGTTGTTGGTTCTTAGGTAAAGATAAACTAGTATATCTCGAGGACCAAATATTTGTACCTAATTATAATAATTTA
>Ga0154004_1000248_pt1 | contig 14674 bp, 11 predicted proteins | sample TSFL088MetaG_FD_104727 | JGI IMG/M metagenome (GOLD analysis project Ga0154004, IMG submission 104727) | Attine ant fungus gardens microbial communities from Florida, USA - TSFL088 MetaG | ecosystem: Host-associated > Fungi > Mycelium > Unclassified | place: USA: Florida, Lake Talquin State... | reverse complement strand
TGGTTTGCGCAGTAGCCTGAATATCCATATTCTTGACGATAGAAGATTCCAAGCTGCACATGTTGAAGTGGAGCTTGGATGACACCAAAGTTCTCAAACATAACACCGCGAGCTGAAGTTCATGATAGACTCGATCCTGAACATCTGAAAGCTCAGGATGTTGTTGTAGAAAAGACGAGGATAAAAGAAAGTCCTCAAAATACTGGTGATGGAAATGAAGGATAGGGCCAGAGTCAATGACAGACACAAGTCCCTTTCGAATAAGCCCCAGCCTGTCTGCATCTGAACCTGGAATCTTGACTTTGGGAAGCATGATGAGCGCATTGTCATCAAGCGGTTCCTTGGCAAAAATCATTGCACCCATAACGGAGACGACTGCCCTGATCTCTTCCTCTTCAAGATCATGTCTGAATGATGCTTTGACAATTGTTGAGTACAGGGAATCCAAGCCTTTCAATCCTTTTTCATCATCCTTTTCGAGCATGGCAAACCGTCCTTTGGGGTCCCACTTGAGGAAATTGGCAACAGTTGTTACCCAGAAAAATCGACCAGCAGCACGAGGAACCAGGAAATTGAGCACCTTTTCAATGAATGCGACTTCCAATCCCATGCTCTCGAGGCGTGACTCGAGGAATATACTGATGTCTTCAGAAGCACTATCTCCTGGTTTGATGTCACTACCAGAGGGGATATTGACATGGATGCAAATAGGCTCTGAGAAGATTTTGGTGATGCAGTCCTCTTGCCGGCTTGTAATGACCAATTTAAACCTCTTCAGGTAATCTACCTTAACCAATCGCTGGAGCGTGCGTAACAGAGCGCTATGATCACTTTGCTCAGAGAAGTTATGCCTGAGACCACCACATTCATCCAATGCATCTATCACAATCACTGGAAGCTCCTTGAGCGGAACATTCTTCAGCATGTATAATGTTGTCTCGATGAATGATTTAAAAAGGCGATCCATGTCTGATGAAATGAGCTTCCTGCTGCCTTGGGTTAAGTGTTCCCGAAGGGAGGGGTACAAGCGGGCAAGATCACAGGCAACAGCACGCCAGAGGGCATTTGTTTTGATCGTCGTAGATTGTGTCCTGTCGAACAGGAAGCATATTACATGTCGATGCTGTTCCCGCAGTCGAATGGCAATGCTAGCTGCCACGGCTGATTTTCCAACACCAGGAAATCCCCTTATCCAAATAACATTGGGACCATCGACATTCCTGATCTCCCTTTCAATCTTGGTCAAAATGGCGGTGCGGGTGCCTTCCATACATGGTTTGCGTAAGGGAAGCCTATTCTCCCCGAGGGCGCTCACTAAATCCTCCAGCTCCTTCTTGTCGGCAGCCGTCTTCGTGTTTTTTGCTATGGTGGCTAATACGAACCACAAATCAGTCAAGTTGGGCGATGAATATCAGGCATGAAGAACAGACCTCGTTCTTCTCGAATTTCTTTCAAAACATCTGGGTCAAAAATTCCTGCATAAGTATCTAGTTTCTTCCGTAATTGAATTGCTTGGTCTTTATGAGGTACAAAGAGGATGTGTTTGGCTGTGACCAACAACTCAGTCATAAATCTATCTCACCCAGCTGAATACCCACCTGGCCAACTTTCAAGCCACTGCATAATAAAGTCCACTACTTTTTCCATCATTCCAGGAAATTCACTGATAGTACGACTCAGTTCGTCTGATCCCAGAATGTCCTTGAGCCTGTTCAGCTGGCCAGCTAGGGTACTCATGCCTTCTGCAAGGTCTTGCATTACCTCATGAGATTCTTGCTGAGCTTCAAAATGCTACAAATTGATCAGTCATATTATTTGCGTCGAAAAAAAAATGTGGCCGACTTTGTATATGACGTCAATGCAATTGACCACTGTTTGAGCTACAGAATTAAGCTGCTTCAAGTCAGATGATACATGCACGTGCCAGGAAATAACTTATTACCCCACTGATGACCTTGCTGAACTCGATAAGCATTCCAGCACCAGCATCTGCACGACCAAGGCGACTCAAAAGTGGTTTGAAGGATTCCAAGCTTTTTGTGGTATCCTTGATTTGTGCATCTAGAGCTCGTAAGTTGCTGTTGTAGGCCTACGATTACATTTGAGGAGGGAAGCTACATAAATAGTCATAAAATGCATACCTCGGCGACAATCCATAACTGTAGTCCTGAAATGGGATTAGCGAACTCGATCTTGAAGTCCGCTGAGGTGCCCTGAGTAAGCAGGAATTGATCGAGGAAAAGATCAACTCACAATTGGTTTCTTGCTGTGCTTGGGAAACCAGATGTTCCCATAAATCGTCGAATTTTACACTGACTTTACATGGCAAATCATCCTGTGAGGTATGCTTGGACCTGAAGATTTTCGGCCATCTGAAATACTTGTGTATTTCAATATTCAAGTTATTCCCTTCCTGCAATCTCCTATACCACATGAATATAGAGGACTGCATGGGCTCAAGCTCCACTTACAATCCCCTCTGTGTGAGCTTCAAATGCTGCTTTATTTTAATAATATCGTCTAGTTTTTGCTCGAGACTTTGAAGGGGACCATCTTCCCTGTCAGAATATTTGACAACGAGGGGTCGTTTCAATTCATTCTTGAGCTCTCCAATGAATTCTGGTAGGAAATGTAATGAGATCACTGATTGACGGAGCAGTTGGGACAATATATTACACTCACCAAGGACTCGGATGACTCGTACCATAGTAGCTTTTTCCATTGTTTTTGGATAGAGTGGATAAGTAGAGATATCGTGAGTGTGCGGCGTATATCAGGAACAGGCACAGAGGCTCCTGCCTCGTGAATGTGAACTTGATATACTGCATCTAGACACATCAACACACGGGGAAGCCACAAGTGTGGGAGCAGCCACAAGGCCGCCTTGTTTCAGCTGACATGATCTCCGGTTACAATTGGTTAACTCTTGGCATCCGTTATAAAAAGCACTGTTGGATCACATCCTTTGAAGGGAGACTCACGCCTTTGGATCAATGATTTCTCTGATATACTGAATTCAGGCTCCTGTCCATGAGCATTATGAAAGGAAAGGAAATGTAAATACTTACGCTAGTTTCCATATAAACCGCAAGTGGGAATTTTGTAGCTGCCAAATTGGCGCAGAAAAGAAGGGTAGCAGGTATGATGGCAAAAAATGACAATTCATTTGATACATCAAACCTCACTGGATCATTGTTCCCTTATGACGATTCTGTTGTAGTGTTCTTGTTCCAGGGGAAAAGAAATGGGAAGAGTATGCACGCTTTGTCTCTTAGAACAAGGGCAAGGACAAAGAAGCCTTCCTCCTCCTTTGATAAAATAAGAGCCATCAACAAAGAAATTGTTCACTCATTGCAGCTCAAGAACGATACCAACCGCGATCCAATGATGAAATCCGGCTTTGCCCTCCAACCTCGACAAAAAAGTGGTTCATTTCATAAGATCCATATGTTCTCCGATAATGTCATGATCATGAAAATTCCTTCAAAATCACAAAAGGTCTCCATCATCAAAACCGACTATATCACTTCCTTAAAAAAGGTAAGTATCGTGTTCATGTCAGGTAAAAGCGGGAGAAACAAGTGAGGGAACTGGAAAGGGGGAGACCTACTTTTGAGGATATTCGAGTTTTTTGGACAGGAATGATAAAAGCAGCTATCATTGTCCCAAGAATTGGGGGTAACATGTGATGTCTATTTGGGAAAGTTGTGCACATATTGGCACATCAAATGGGTACCAAATAAATTCGTACCAGGTACATATAGGCAAATTCATAAATGATTTATTTGGCATGATGGTAAGCTTAGATTTTTACAACCGGGCTGTCTTGTTTTGCTCACCCAGGACTGCAAGCATGTGAATACAGGCTGAGTAATATCCACCAGGTATTAAATATTATGTTAAACCTGATTGTACACAACCAGGCTACCTGGTTCTGCACACCTGGGCATGAAAAAATATTTCTCACCTAGTTTTATACAACCAGGCTGCTTGGTTCTGCATACCCAGGCATTAAATATTATTTTTGACCTAGTTCTACACAACCAGGCTGCCTGGTTTTACTCACCCAAGCATCTAATATTCCAACCAGAAAAATATTTTTAATGCCTGGGTGAGCAAAATGATATTTTATGCTTTGGTGAGTAAAACCAGGCAGCCTAGTTGTACAGAACTGGGTGAAAAATAATTCTTCATGCCCAGGTATATAGAACTAGGTAGCCTGGATGAGCAGAACCAAGACAAAAATAATATTTAATGCCCACATGTACAAAACTTTTTAACCTAGTTTTATACAAGCAAGCTGCCTAGTTTTACTCACCTAAGTATATAATATTATTTTTGACCCAGTTCTGCTCACCCAGGATATCTGGTTCTATACACCTACTGATAATTGATCAAGGAACAAATAGCAGTATATGTCATGAGCTGGGATACAGCAGACAAACAACTGATTATAGTGTTAACTGTTGTGGTTATGTCTTTTTGGACATAGTATTAATGCTAAGTTGTAAGGACTCAAGGTTCACCCTAGGTAGATATCCAGGAAGAACTCAATAGAGTTCTCTGTTGAGTTCTTCTAACTTCTTATACAAATGTCTGTCAGTCTATGCATTTGTTGCCTGCAATCACATGACCCTTACTAATAACTATATATATCTTACATAATTCTTCTTATACTATTTATATCTTTCCTGTATTATATTTCCCATTAGATTAATAAACATATAGAAAATAGTTTTTTCTTTAGGAACTGTCTCATAATATATAGTTTTCATTTCACATATTACATAATCTAGTTTTCAATGTTAGTTGACTTTTTGTGCACCTCAGTCTCATTCTGCAATTCTGAGGTGAGAATATTTTATACTATGGACTAGGATTTGTTGCTCAGTATATCTATAGTGTTTATTATCACTCTAGGTAATTCCTAATACATTTATAGTTTTGTTCTATGATTCTGAGTGTTTATTATCACTCTAGGTCCCTGCTACTTGTTATAAAATTAACTTGGTTATATGTTACACTTTTTTTAAAAATTTGTAATGTGCTACTTGATTGTAGTCAGCAGTAAAGTACCTAGTACCCTACAATAATACAGCCTATAATAACAAGAGAAACTTAACAAGAAACACAAAAAAAACCAGAATCACTTACTACTAATTCAAATACAAGAGAAATAAGAGAAAAGAAAAAGCAGAAATAAAAAGCAGTACTCAATGAGCACTTCATATTAAGTAATGTTATAAATACTATAGGATTGTTTGTTAGAAACAGGATAGTATACCCTTTACATTTATTATTCAGATATATTATAGGTATCTTTTTTAAATCAACAATTTGTAATGTAGAGCTTGGTGACAGTCCGTAGTATATGATAGGTTTTTTTTTAGATATATTATGGGTATTTCATTGGTGAATTGAACTGGAATTTTGCATTGAACTTATCCCATTACTAATTGATAACTAAGCAGCACAGACCTGTATGCCTAGTAGAAGCCACATTAAACCTAGACTATTCAGTTGATAGTTATTGTCTGCCATGTGAATATGGATTATTAGATACAGTGAATTTTTTTTTAAATCACTAGGTGTAGTGATGCCACAATATCTTCAAAAGAGTTGGAATCAAATAGTACCCAGTATATGGAGTGATGGCATCATTTTTAGCAAGTATTGATTTTCATCTATGACACCTCTCTTATATCAGCTATAATGACCTTAGAGCTTGTGTCACTGACTTTCTTACCAGCAAGCATCCCTAGCAGTACAGAAGGCAGCATAGGAGGCAATATAGGCAATGGCAGGTTAATTGCTTTTCTATCTCTCTTTATCATATGTCACTCCTTATTATAGCTATTAATTTTCCTGAGCTAAACAACTAAACTTACCCTTTTGATAAAATCACAGTATACACTTTTCTTGCCTTATTGCTCAGTGTATCTGTGGATAAGCTGTTATCACTTCTGAGAGTAGAGAGAATCTGTGCATTTATGGAAGCTATAGTTAGTATGCCAAATTGGTGCAATTTTACTCTGACTAGACTTGGACAATACTCTCACATGCAAGATACATTCAAACCAATTTCTCAAATGATTGTCTCAGTTGTGCTTGTTGAACAGACAACATTTTTATACATAGAGCACTAATAATGGACCATTTGGTAAGTTGAATATGTTAAGGCTCGGAGACTGGAAATAGAATATAGACCACCTATCCCAGGGAAGACCATCTTAGTGCCATTGAAGATAGTGACCAGATCTCCCACAAAGCAGTAAATTGGGTAGATTGAACTTGGATTAGCCAAATAAGAACAAACTAGAGTGCTACTGATTACTTGTCTTCTCAAATGGCCTTGGGATCAAACAGTCACAAACTATAGATAAGAAAATAATATAGTCAATCAGAGTCACAACTGTGACAAAATATGAAATTGCATTAGATACATCCTGATATTGCCATGCAAAGTATTATAGCTGATAATGCCTATTGTCTTCATTACCATGACTATGTATGCCAATCTCATTCATTACTTTTTTGCATATTCAGCTATCTCACATAGGACAATATGATGGCATATCAAAATGGACAAGTAAAATGTTTCTATAACAATGGCAATTATTACATCAGGTAAATTATTCTTCTAACTTATTTGATACTATCTATCACAAATGGCCACTTACTGATTTGTGATTGGTTGATTTGATAATCAAAGGGCTCAAAAAAGTAAAGTTAGACAAGCAGCAAAAGATATTGTTAAGTCTAAGGTTTATCCTCAGACATACAGTCCTTAAATACATGATTGTGGTGGTCTATGCACCAGGACAGCCTACCATATGATCACTATCTATTGTTCTATATATAGGAGTGCTATTGTTCTTGAAATAGAGATAACATAACTGTCTTAGGGTAGTTCTTTGTTCTATTCAAAGACAGATGATAATCTATAGATAAAGATCAGTGTCATATACAAACATTGAGGACCTTGTATCTCCATGGGATCTTATTGCCTTAGGGTCTATTTATAGCTGAAAGAAGCACATTGAAGAGAGCTTCATGATGGTCATTGAAGCAAATGATTATGTCAAGTGGTTCCCAAAATATCAGTAATTTAGTGTCTGGTGACTTAGTAATCACTGACTGATCTGCTGATAACTTGGTGAATACTGATTGCCTTGAGACATTTTTGGTACCATTTGAAAGATCTTTTTAAGGGCTTTTGGTGATCATTTAGATTGTCAAAATCAGTCAAGTATTCCTGTAGTTATAGTCTGAATGAAGTTTGTGACACTTGTATATTCTCCAGATTTTCCCTTGGTTTCCAAGTGTCTTCTTCTGCCATATAACCTCTCTATCATACCAGATATCTATCTCTTTCTCTAAACTTCCTCTTATCTAATATTTTCTCTGCCTTGTATTTCTCTTCTCTGTAAGGGAACCCTACCAATGCTACCTCTTATTATAAGTCGCCTTAGCAACCAAAGATATTACCAACATTCCAATAACTTATCAGCAATATCAGGTCATTAAATGGCCTTGGTCTATAAATAGCATGGGAAGGTTATGTAAGACATAGTCAGGTGATTGTAGAACATTCTGGAAGGTCATGTGACCATGGGAGCATTAGTGCACAGACCATGTAAAATATATATAAGTAATAGTGAAATAACATAGGGAACTCTATTGAGTTTTTCTCTTTCAATCCTCATCAATTGGGTAGAGACTCATTCTAAGTCCATCCTAACATCCCTGAAATACCAGACTTATAGTATTATGAGCCATCTTGGCCATAATAACTTTTTATTTCTTTAATCCTTTATCTTTTACTTTACTTTTCTTTTAATTAGATAATAGGGGAGTCACATGATATGTTACATTTATCACAATCCATCACATCCTGTAACAAATTGGTTATAAGATCAGTCATATCACATAGGTTACATGTCAAGAAATATTCTAGTAGATTCTATTAGATCATTGGTAGGTTAGGGTTAGTAGCACAGCCATGTATAAAAGGTATAAGTAGTAGTTCAAATCTAAGGAGAACTCTGTCAAGCTCTCTTTGTTTATCCTGAATAAAAGACAACCCAGTCCTAGGGTTAGCTCAATCCAATGGTCACATTATACATAGCCCAGAGTGATCCTGTACTTAATTAAATATTACTATGTAATATTTAATTTCCCTTAGCTTGACTTAAAGACTCTTGACCCTGACTAACAAGACTGTAGGATCAGGGATATCTTAGTAGTAAGAGTATATATAGTGTAGGAGTACACCCCAGAAGCATTATCCTGAACTCTAAGAATTCTCCTGGAGGTGAGTTGTAACTTATTTAGAAGTATAATATTACTAAGGATTCTTTTAGAGTCTACTCTGCTCTGGTTGTCCTTATAGCAGATTAGGATCTCCTAAACAAAGCCTTAAAAGAACGTAGTAGACAGCTTCCCTCTAGATATTCTCCACTACCCTCAATCAACCCTCTGGAACACTCCACTCCAGGCAAATATTGCATGCAGATACCCTCCAGACCATCGCTGATGCTCTGGCCTATCTATAGCACTATTTGTATGAAGTTACTGAGCAACAGAACAGCTTAAAAACAAACATCAATAACACCCTCACTGTCTTAACTGCCTAGCTGCAACAACTTACACAGCTAGTTTCCAACACTCAACTCTCTCCTCTAGCAACAGCTTCCTCTCTACTGCCCACACCAACAACTCCTATTCTGGCAGCCTCTTACTCATGTACACATCCCAAACTCTTATCTTCTCTAGACTTTCATGGAGACTAGAGTACCAGCCAAGCCTTTTTCAACTCCTATGCCCTCTACATTTGCCTGGCCCTAGAGCAGTTCACCTGTGAAGAGAAAAAGGTACTCTGGGCCCTTACATTCTTCAAGAGAGGTTAGACTACCAAGTGGTCTAAGAACCTCTTCAGATAGGAAGTAGACACTGGTATTTTTTCCCTTTTAACCTGGGATAACTTCAACCAACAATTCTGGACCCAGTTTTTCCTAGTCAATGTAAAAGCAGATGCTATCAACTTCTTGGGGGGATTGTACTACCACCAAGGGAGTTGAACAGTGGATAATTACCTAGACAGCTTCTAGACCTTAGTCTCCAATACTGGATATATGAACCCCCAAACCTTAGTGGTAAAATTCAGACATAGACTCAGGGTAAATATCCAGAGCTAGATTACCACTATACCCTACAGAAGATCTGCTAACACAGATCTAGAGGCCTGGTATTGAGTAGCTTGAAGAATTGACCAAGCCTAGCTGGCCAATGAGGTCTTTTAGTCTTTACAATGCTTGGTACTGCCCCTCCCTTCTAGAGTTTCTGTCCCTTGTCTGGTCCCACTTACTATGGTTTGAACCTCTTTAGTTCTCCCCATGCCTGTTTCCCCTAGACCTCCACCTTTGCCTCCACCCCAATCTCTTAGAGTCCCTATGGATGTCAATGAAGTATGAAAGATCAGACTACTCTCTCTGTGTAACTACTACTGCTGTAGAGAAAATGGCCATTTTATAAAAGACTGTCCATATCACCTTGATGTATAACAGCTCATGGTGGAGTAGAAGGAAGAGTTGATTGAAAATCTAATGGCTTTCAAGGATATAGTTGTAGCAGAAAAATCAGAGTGTCACAAACTTTATTTGATAAAAGTGCTGCTTTGACCTCCTTTAGGATTATCTCATCACTTATTGGCATCTCATGAGTAGTCTCTAGTGCATTGATAGCAAAGAACTCAGGTTTTAGCAACACCTGGTTCATATTGTCAAGGTCTGTCCCCATCTCATAGTCTGCTTGTCTGGACAAGGGACCTTCCACCTGCATTGTCTTTTCTAGTTTATGATAGAGTACAAAGTCAAAATAAGTCATAAAAAGTACCTATCTTGCTTGCCTCCTGGTTAGCTTTTGAGCTGTCCTGAAAAATGTAAGGTTTTGATGATCTAACCAGATCTTAACTTTATATAGATGTCCCTCCAAATGGTGTCTGTATTCCTCTAGTTTCCAAATTACTGCAAGTAGTTCTTTGTCATAGATTTTGTAGTTCCTTTCATAGATATCTAATAACTTGGAGAAGAAAGCTACTGGATGCCACAGGTTAGTTTGCATGTCCTTTTGTGATAAGACAGCTCCTGTTGCAAAGTTACTAGCATCGGTGGATAACTTAAAGGGATCTTTGTCATTTGGTATTCTCAGAACTGGAGCTGTAGTAAAGGCCTTTTTTAGTATCTCAAAAGCATTCTGTTGCTCTTTGTTCTAAGTCCAGATACTATTCTTCTTGGTTAAGTTAGAGAATGGCTTTGATATCTTGGCAAAGTTCTCAATGAACCTATAATAGAAATTTATAAAGCCTAAGAATACTTGTACTTGCTTGACTTTTGTTGGTATTGGCTACTCTAGAACTCCTGAAAGTTTTTCCTCATCCATCTGTACTTTATTCTCCAAAATAATTATACCCAAATACTTGATACTACTTTGCTCAAAGAAATACTTTTCTGCTTTAGCATAGAGGTCATTAAATTGAAGCCTTTTTAGCACTTCCTTGACCAATTGTCTGTGTTCTTTCAAACATGTCCCAAATATTAGAATATCATCTAAATACACTATTACTAGTCATATGTGAATCAAGTCTCCCAATATATCATTCATCATACTTTGGAAGGTTGCTGGTACATTGGAAAAACCAAAATACATGACAGTTGCCTCAAAAAGGCCTTGTAATAAATGCTGTCTTCCATTTATCTTCTTCTTTGATGCAAACATTGTTGTATCCCTACCTCAAGTCAATTTTGGTAAATATTGAGGCTTTGCTGAGTGATTCAATCAAGTTGGCTATTCTAGAGATTGGATAGTAATTTTTGATGGTAATTCTATTGAGGGCTCTATAGTCCATAACAGATTGTAAGCTTCCATCGTGCTTCTTTACAAAGAAGAATAGAGCTGCTATTGGACTAGTAGATAGTCAGATATATCCCTTTCTGAGTTCCTCATTGATCTATATGTCAAGAGAGTTTCTTTCCACTAGAGAGAGCGGATAGACCTTGGCTGGTTTGGGAAGCATTGTACCTTCTACAAAGTCAATTGTATGGTCATATGGTTTCTATATTGGCATTCTCTCTAACTTATTCTTTGAAAATACATTCCTATACTCATGTAGCCACTCTGGTACATGAGCCTTCCAGGTCTTTGTGTCTTCACAATCTGAGTCTCCATATTGGTCTTGATTGTTAAGTATAACTGCAATTATCATCATCTGTTGATGACTACCTAGGTTAGTTGTGTTTGCTCAGCTAAGAATATGGTTGTTGGGGTCCTCATCTCCTATATCATCCAATGAAGAAGATTTGCTAATATCCAGTTTGAGGTGAAGTTCATTAGCTTCTGTCTCTACATCTTGTATTTTATGAACTTTACTAGCACATGTATCCAGGTACCTGGTGAACTCCCATTGACCTTTTTGCCAATCAATATTTAGATTATGCTTATACAAGTACAAATACCCAATCATTATCTTTTTATTCCCTAAGTTGGTAACAAAAAGGTACTAGGTCATCCTGTATGATTCAATTTCTACATAAGCTTGGACATACTCAGTTATATATTTTGCCTTGTTGGGAGTGCCATCTGTATTGATTACACAATATGGATTTGCCAGTTTATAAGTTACTAGATTATTATTTTCCACAACAACTCTATCAACGAAGTTCATAGTGGCTCCTAAATTAACTAAAACCTCAGTCTGTACTTTCTTTCCATATACCCAAAGTGTAACTGGAATTTTAAAGGAGGTAGTCTTGTTGTACACTATATTATTACAAGATTCTAGTACTACTTCCAACTTTTGCAAGCTAATGGAAGGTATACTTTCCTCTGACTGTAGATCATAGACATCATACTCTACAGTCCCAAGAGAAAATCCAATTTGGGTGTTCCCTTTCTCTTCCCACTTGGGAAAACAGGATCAGGGATTTCCTCAATTGACGCGCTATTAATTTTGATGTCCTCAGGAGGGAAATCTGGGTCGTCACTATCTTTCTCCAACATCTTGAACAGCCATGCTCTAAATGACTGATTTTTATTCTTGCTTGGACCCAGTGGAGATAGTTTCTGAGAAGAGGTCTTATGAGGACGTTTGTCCTCATTACCTGACTTGTCATAACAGTTTACTGTATTGTGTATCTTTGACTTATTCTTAAAGCCTTTTCCAGTACATATCTGACAGTATCATAAGCTCTTTCCTTCCTTTCTCTGAATCTCATCTATTTTTATTATATCCAGGTTCTTCTTTCCTCTACTCTTTTCTCCAATTGCCTCTAGACCAGATATTGTGCCCTGGGCCTTGTCTAGATGTAAGGCCTTATATGCTTGCATCAACAATTTGAGGTAGTCATCCCATGTTTTTAGAGACTGATTTGTAATTTCATAGATGACAAGTGCATTTTGCAGCTCATCAGGAATGACCTCCTTCATTTTGTCAATGTGAACTTCATCACTATAGTTGACAATTCTTGCCAACATCCTGTATTGTTCTGTATACTTGACAAAGTTCTTTCTTGCTAGGTTCTTGTTGACCCAGAGTGCTATTAATTCCTTCTTTGCTCTCTCCTTGTCATCTCATTGTCCATAAATATTTTTGAGTTCTTGGGCAAAGTCACCCCAAGAACCAATACTTAATCCTGCCTGAACCTTGTCATAATATGATTTCATATATGTGCTGGCAGAAGCATGTAAACAGATAAGGGCACATATAATTTTCTGATCATCTGGTATAATACCAGATGCTGAACAATAGAGAGTAATCTGGCTCAACCAATTATGTAGATACATCTTATTTTCAAAGCCTGCAAATGTTGGTGGCCCTGGCATCTTGGTTTTGGAGGCAATGTTTCCTCCAGGGAGCCTTGTCAGCTCTCCCCAAAGATAGATGACTTCTGCCTCCAAAGTTGTAATCCTGTTGTATATGGTGGTCAAGACACCATTATAATAGTTGATTGCTCTATTGAGTACCTGGTCAATGTAGTTTTTGAGAAGGAGAGAAGTTCCTTGATATGCATTTCGCAGCATCTATATCTCAGTCTCATCCTAGGGCATGTGCTTAGCACTTATACTATTCCTCAAAAGTACATCCCAATTCTCAGCACCAAAATCAGAAAAGGAAACAGTAGTGGTAAAGTTGTTGAAAGTCAACATATCTATTTAAGTAATTAATTACAGTTCTTGAGTATGTTTTCAAGAGGGTAAAAGGAAAAAATATCCAAATTTAGCCTCTTAATGCCATTATGTTACACCAAATACCATTCTAATAATATTATGTCTATGGAATAGTGATATTGAGCTCTAGAAGAGCTTTACAAATCTCTGGTACTCTAGTAGCTAGTTTGGAAAGATCTACATCCTTTAGATGCTTACAAGTACCTTTCAGCATTCTCCACTCCTTAGCTGTAAGCTTGTGACCAATTTTGTCCAGCTCTATAATTACATCCTGCAGTTAATTGAACTATTTCCACAGAGAGTCATACTGTAGATCCTCAGCCCAGGTCTTGTTTTCACTCATTTTAGTAAAAAATAGTGATATGCAATCCAAGGTGGGTTCCAGGAGTTCTTTGTACTCCTTTATGTGTAATAACTTCTTAGTTTTGCAAAAATGTAATTCTGGGGAGTAGGATGCAAAGTAGAAATTGTCTACTTTATACCAGCAAGGGTCTGCTTCAATGAGTCTATCATAGAGTTTAGTGGATGGAGTGGGTTCCATTTCTATCCTTTCCAGCAATGACTTCTCTGTCATACTCTCCTTTTTCAGCAAGAGGCATTCAGCAAGAGTCTTGGTGTTTTTAATGGCAGGCATGGCTTGGGGACAAAAGTAAGCACAATATCTCTAGTTCAGCGGATGAAGTGTAGTAGACAGAAACTACACTATAACTATACTAAAAGTATCCTTTCAATGACGTAGGTCCTGTCTTGAGAGGAGAGTTCAACGTCATGTCCAGTTTCTCACACTAGCTCATAGAGGAGGAATAGGGGTCTCAGAGTGGTTCCAGCTATCTACAAGGGTTTTTTGGAAATGTTTACACAAATCCAAAGTCTTTCAGGACCAGCTGTAATACACAAGCTAGCCTGCTCTTAATAGTTTGAGAAACAGACCTTCCTCTTTATGCCTGGGATCCAGCCTACTATAGAAATAGGTCCTTGACAGAAACCTACTCTAAGCCCTCAGTCAGTCATCTGTCCTATAACAGAAACAGAGACACCCTCAGGAAAGTCATCTTGTCCTGTAGCAGAGACAAAAAGACTCCCTTATAGCCCCCTAGACCTATATCTAGAATGAACACAACCTTATGTCCTTTATAGAGACAATGGAGACAGAAAACAGTAGACTTAACAAACTATCACAAATGGCCACTTACTGATTTGTGAGTTGATGATTTGATAATCAAAGGCTCAAAAAAGCAAAGTTTAGATAGTAGCAAAAGATGTTGTTAAGTCTGAGGTTTATCCTCAGATATACAGTCCTTAAATATATGATTGTGGTGGTCTATATACCAGAACAGCCTATCACATGATCACTACCTATTGTTCTATATATAGGAGTGCTATTGTTCTTGAAATAGAGATAACCTAACCATCTTAGGGTAGTCTTTTGTTCTATTCAAGGACAGATGAT